>JGI24712J26585_10002421_pt1 | contig 15284 bp, 13 predicted proteins | sample BioPla3DNA2_FD_26585 | JGI IMG/M metagenome (IMG submission 26585) | reverse complement strand
ATCTTGACAAAATTTTTGTCTAATTTGATAATTAGCAAAATTATATAGATTTTTAGATTTAAAACAAAAATCATCAAGTAATTTATAATGTTTATTATTTGGTTTAATTATATGTCTTTCGACTCGACCTACTATCACTTTTATTATTCACCTCCCTTATTTTAAAATATAATTTATGACAATATTTATCTTATTAATGCTAATAAAAAAAAGACTAATAAAATTAGTCTTTTGAACAATTATTTATTTTGATACCATATATCCAACACCATTCAATATTTTAAATACTTGCTGACATTTTGGACATTGTTTAAAACCATCAAATCTTGAAATTGGATGGTATTTACATACAGGACATCTTTCATGTCTTACATCTGCTTCAGATAATTCGTCTAATTTTATTAAACCATCTACACCATCAGGATTTTCTTCAATTTTTTCTATTTCCGTATAATCTTGTTTTGTATGTGCATCAAATGAACCACTATCTGATTTTTTAATTAATCTCTTCATTGCCCCACCTTCCAAATATCGTTTTCTTCTTTTTTTAAATATATCTTGTAATATATTTTATTCTCCTGTTTAAAGTAAAAAAGAATACCTTATTTAGTATCCTTTGGAACATACGGAACAATAGTAATTTTATTTGTATCAATACAGCTAGGCAAATTCGCAATACCTATTTTTGTTGCAGAAATGGACCAATAAACTTTTTTTGGTTGGTTTCCACTCATTCCATCTCTCTTGCACTAAATGAAGTGGTTTACCATCATAATAGAGGATATACAATTCCTCTTCAACCTCTTTAATCTTAGCCATTAAACTACCTCAATTCTATTCTTAATATCATCTTCTATCTTCTTCCAAATTTACATGAAAATGTACATAAAAAACTCCATTTCTGGAGTTTTTTTATTAGCTAGATTATAAGAAGTCCCTTTGGCTCATACCTGGGCCATAAGGATAATTATTAGGATTCGGTTCATAATCTTCAAGAAAACCTTCTTTCTCTTCTTCAATTGTATTTTCTATTACATCATAAGCATCTTGACTAACACCCTCATCATAGATAAATTCACATAATTGTTTCATTTCCACTTCAGAGATATCAGTATCAAAGAAATATGTTAATGTTGTGTCTTCTTCAATATAATCTATAAATTTTCCGAATTCATCATCAACATTCGGACCATCTACACTTCCAAATTCTCCGTGTTCTTCCGGACCTTCAATTTCAAATGTCCAATCATTTTTAATATCATCTAACCAGTCTTCTGCTTTTTTCTTAAGAAGTTTAGAAAGCTCATTAGATTTATTTACATCTGTCTTTAGAATATGAATATATTTATTGTTTGAATCCGCATGTCTTATCATTATTATTTCCTCCATTTTAAATTTAAATATAATATATTAAATTCAAAATACTTTCAGGAAATTTATTTATTATTGTTTTGCTAATTTTCTTAATCTTGTTTTTACTTTTGCAACTCGTGTTTTATCTAATTGATATATATCTTCTAATGTTGCCAAATCTTCTACTGAAATCCATTTAAAATCATTCTTATTATTATTCTGAATTTTTATTTGTGTTGAATCTGACAAAAAAGATAAATTGGTTCTAGCATTTTTCATCATTGAAATTAACTGTCCCATAGTATAATTATTATTAATGATAACCATTCCGGCTGAACTAACAATAATATCTAATCCATTAGGAATATTAAATTGTTGTTTTGCTGCATCATGTAAAAAATCAACTGATTTATTCCAAACATATAAATTGCCAGCCTCATCAATAATTCCTCTAAAATAATTCCCTAATGAGTTTATTTCTTCACTCTGCGGGTTTTTGTATACTAATACATAGGTGGAATCCTGATTGTACCCATCATATATCTCTGCTACTAATATCTTCATAGTATTTCTCCTTTTTTATGGTTATACTTTATTTCTTTAAATACTTTTTATATAAGGAAAATAACAAAATAAAAAAGGATTATAAACATAATCCTTTTACATAATATTACAAATTTGTAATTATCTGTAAGTCCACATTCGGGGGCTATAACTCCGGATTCTCACTGGAGCTGGACTGCTATGAATACCAGCTGCATTTGGTCTCATTGCTCTCTTAATATCTTTCTTCAATTGGATATAACCCATCAATAACATTTGAGCCATTGATTGGTAACCTTGTGCTAAGTTAATGGATAATGAAATTCCATTATCGCTATAAGAAAATTGTTCCAAATAATCCTTATAATTACTTATAAAGTCAGACTATATTTTATATATAAACTTAGTTTATATATCCTCCCGTTTCGATTTAAGGGATTTTATACCCACCTAATTAATTAGGCCCTACTCTACTCACTTCGTGTATATAATATTTTATTATATACCTTATTTTCAATACATTTAAGTATCTATAGCTTTCGATAGTCGTTGAACCCATACCATATAAAATTTTATTATATAAAATAATATTCTACTTAGGTACTTCGCTGCGTCGATTAACCCAATTATAATCTTTTTACTATACCTTTGGATATTACCCATTGCCATTATCTATATTTCTATGATAATTTAGTAATTATAATTATAGGCTGTTCCCGCAATTAGAGAGGTTTATACAGGGCAAACAATTTTTTTAATAATACTTTCTATTTATATTGATTTTTTTGTTTAATGTTTGGAATTTGTAAATCTTTAAGTAAATATTTAAAAGTTTTTTTAGTTCTAATACCTCTTACACTCGTATAAGATATATTAAATTTTTCCATTATTTCTTTATTGGTCAATCCATCAATCATTAAATTGGCTATTTCTAATACTTGTTCATCAGTAATTTGACTATTACCTCTTCCACTATCTGGTGCTTTTATTTTGGGAAATTCTAAATCTTTTGTAAATTCTACCCATGTTGATTTACTTCTAACACCATTAATAACGGAATAGCTTATACCTGTTATTTTTTGAATTTCAATATTATCTAATCCTTCTAATAATAATTTTATTACTTCATTAATTTGCTCTTCTGAAAATTTAGAATATCCGTGGTTTTTAGCAACAGCCTTACTAATATTCGTTTTCCATTTTTGTGATAATTTTCTACCACTTATTTTTTCTGATATTAGTTTTTTGTTTCTTCAGAACATATTTTTTTAGGATTATCAATATTAAATTCTTGTAAAACACCATAAATAGTAGAATAACTTACGTCGAATTTTTCTGCGACATCAAATTTAGAAGTATATGGATCATTTTTAAATATTTTAACTATTTCTTGTTTTTCTTTATTGGCTAATTTTCTTGGTTTGTAAAATTCACCTATAATAATATTATAACCAAACTCAGACCTATGCGAATTATAAAATTCAATCTAATAATTTTCTCTCTCATTTAACATTTCTTCAATACATTCTTCAATTATTTCAAAATTAAAATTAATAATTCCATATTGATTAACTGCACTTTGTAAATGTTTATTCTTATGTTTGTTTAAAGTTAAATATTTTACATGACCAGCTATTCTTCCTTCAACATTATTTGATTGACCAATATAGACCTTATTGTTAATTTTGTTTGTTATTTTATAAATTCCAATCATTAAATTTTATCACCTCGTATAATATTTATTATATAACACAAAATGATATTAGCTTTTTTAACAGAAAGCTTATTTTAAAAATTACAAAGCAACCCTGTTGAAAGATACCTTCCGCAATTAATGCAAAGATTAAAGCTCCATTTAATACACACATTTTCATTTGTACTGGAAAGTTTTCAAATGTATATACGGTGTGTGGTGGTTCTACATTAAGATCAGCAATTGCATTATTAAGATATACTAATAATTGCATATCACTCCAGCGTTCTCCACGTTGTTCTTCAACCAAAGTATTCAAACTTCTAAATACATCGTCTGGTAGATCCTTAAGCATTACTCTTAGTGTATGAACATATTCTCTTTCTCTGTCTGTTAAAGGTTGATCTTGAAAATCATTTAATGAATCTAATATAGTTGCCATTATAACTCACCTCCTACATATAAATATATTTTTTATTTTTTATTAGTGTGTTGAGCTAGTAATTCTGGATATATATGATTTAATAGAACAGCGGTTAATTCTTCGTGATTTCTTGCTGAATCTAGTAAATTTAATGTTTCATTAGATATTTTGCTTGTAAAACCAATATTTTTATAAAACCATTTTAATAAATCTAAATCTTCATTTGATATTTTTTTATCTAAATAGTAATTAAAAAAGCATTCAATTAACTTATCCCTCTTTTTATTATCTTCGATGAATTCCTTATCATCTAGAACTGTGTTAGTGACATTTATATTATTGTGGTATATAACTTCAATATAATCTAAATCTATTAAATTCTGCAATGGCTCTAATTTATCTACAGTCATTATTTCATTGTATTTTAATTTCTTTGTACCAATTGCTATTTCATTTTGTTTTTTATTTCTTATCCGATAAAGCATTGCATCACACTCCTTTGTAATAAAAATAAAATAAGGGTGAATAATTATATTCACCCTTAAATATTTAACTAATTTTAATAAGCTATTGTATAATCAAATGTTGCTGTTCCAGAACCGGTGTTGGTAACTGTTATTCCTGTTGTTGATTTAACTACATAAACTTCTCCAATTGATGCTGGGACTGCAGGTAATGAAGTTGTTGTCACACTTACTGCATAATTTGTATTTGGTAATGTTGTTCCAAATGCTATTGTTGTTGCAGTAATAGAATCTACAGAAGTTGGAGCAGCTATAACCCCATATCCAGCTTTTATGTCTATATTCATTGTAGTATCAAATTCAGCAAATGCTTTAGCTGTAAGGACAACAGAAGTACCTGTACCAGATACAGTAAAGAAATCTGTTATATTAGAATTACCACTTAATGCTGTTCTAATATTTCCAGCAACTGTGGCTGCCGTTTGACCCGCTGTTGTAGCCACTGGAACTGTTATTGGGGAACCTGTCATTCCATTTGCAGTAACAATAACATTTATTGAACCAGTAGTAACTGTTGTCACCGCTACTGTAGCTGTTTCCACTTGTTTATTACCAACATAAGTTCCGCTTCCACTAAGTATTTTCTTCATTCCACTCACAGCTGTAGAAATTGCTGTTGAAGTGGCAGTTGAAGCAGCAGTATCTGCGGATGCTCTTAAACTTGCTTCAGTTGAAACAGCAGATGTTCTATTTACCACTTCTGCACTAACAGCAGAGGATACTGCGGTAACGGCAGATGCTCTTGTATTAGCTTCAGTACTAATAGAAGTTGAAATGTTTGTACTTACACTTGTTGATAAGTTATTTATAACTGATGTTCTTGTGGAAGCTTCAGTACTGATTTGTGTTGATAATTGACCATAAGTAGCAACGTCAGTAGCCACAGTACCATTGGCAACATTAGTTACTTTATTTCCGCCCATATTAATGGTTTTACTAGCAGCTATTGTTAAGTTTCCACCTATAGTTGTATTACCTGCACTATTTATGTTAAATACGGCATTTCCACTATTTGTTGTATATAAATCAACAATTGGATTTGTTAAAGTTACACCTGCGTCTGGCTTAATTGTTAAAGCTGTTGTGGAACCAGTTGCTGGACTTAATAACATGTGATCTGAATCCGTTATTTGCGAATTTATAATTGTGCTTTCGCCAGATACTGTTAATTTACCAGAAATAACCATGTCACCAGATATTTCTACTGGTCCAGTCATAGATACATAAGTAGCATTTGTTTCCGCTGGGTCACATTGGAAATAAATATCATTATTATTATCTAAAACTTTAAATACCTTAGTTGCACCTAATTTTATTGTGCCGTCAACAGATTGGTCATAAACTTTTTGTAATGTCATGGTAGCATCCGCAGAAATTCTATTAGAAGTTTCTGCTGCTAAATCTGTTGATAATTTATTGTCAGCTGATAATCTGGTTGAAGCTTCATTAGAAACAGCAGTTGTTCTATTTACTATTTCAGAACTTACAGCGGATGATATTGCATTATCTGAAGATAATCTAGTAGAAGCCTCACTGGAGACCGCGTTTGTCCTATTAGCTATTTCAGAACTTAATGCTGTTGATATTGCATTATCTACTGATGTTCTTGTACTAGCTTCTGTTGATATAGCTGTTGACCTTGTAATTTCTTCAGTTGAAATTCTAGTTGTCAATGTAGTATCTGCATTAGTTCTATTATTAACTTCGGCATTCAAATTATAAGTTAATGTTGAATCCGCTGCTGTTCTTAAACTTATTTCGTTTGTTATAGCTGATTCTCTAGCGGAAATTTCAGTAGATATAGCCGTTGATCTGGTAATTACTTCAGTAGATAAATCAGTTGACAATTTATTATCCGCGGATAATCTACTAGAAGCCTCTGTGGAAACCGCTGTCGATCTAGTTACTATTTCAGAACTTAATGCTGTTGATATTGCATTATCTACTGATGTTCTATTTGAAATCTCAGTACTAATTTCGGCCGATAAAGTATTATCTACTGATGTTCTATTTGAAATTTCAGTACTAATTTCTGCCGATAAAGTATTATCCATGGAAGTTCTTGCGGAAATCTCAGTACTAATTGCTGTTGATGTAGCATTTGATACAGGTTTATCTAAGTCGCTAGTATTATCAACATTACCCAATCCAACCATTGCTTTGGTAATACCGCCGACGGTTCCAGTAAATGTTGGAGAATCTAAATTAGCTTTTGTTGCTAATAAATCGTCAAGACTTGAATTTGTTGAAGATGTTCCAGATTTATGTGCAATAATTGTTACTGCGTCACTTTCTACAAGCCCTTCAGTAAATATTACACTTGTCCCGTTCTCGTTAAATGTATAACTATTTGTTTCACCATATTTTTGAAGTGCACCACCCAAATAAACAAATATTTTTAATCCACTACCAGTAGCTATATATCCACTTGGTAAGGCAAATGTTGTTTGACCTTGAGCAGCGGAATATTCTATTCTTGCCATATCATTCATTAAGTCTAATCTATTGGCAAGATTTTTATATCCTCCTCTAGCATCATAAACTTCCTGTGTAACTGCTGCACCATATAGTACAATAGCAACAGAAGTAACTACTGGTGAATATGTTGCTTTTGTCATGGTGATTCTGAATTGTATATATCTACCATTTGCTGAATTAATCTTATTTCCAGTTCCTATTTCACTCCATGCCGCAACTGTTATTGCTTCTTCAGTATCAGCGGTTCTTGTTTCATACGCTAATGAACCATATTCAGCACCAGACTGAGCCACAATTTCTAAATTATTAAATTTAACATTACTAAATCCGCCAGTATCAATTATATAAGATACAAATGTTGCATTAGTTTGATCTTCAGCAATGGTTATTTTATCTAATAAAGTAGCATAATCTGTGTTAGTATTTTCTTCACCACCAGCCCATTGAACATAGGTATTATAGGTTAATTTTGCTGGAACACGTGTTCTGCTTTCCAATTCTGATAATTGGGTTTGCAGGTTTTCAAAAGTATAAGTACTATCACCTATAACTTGTTTTTGATTTAACCTATTTAATGACATATCTATTTTCCACCACCTTTATTAGTTTAATACCGCTATAGCTTTTTAGGGCTATAGCGGCGTTAATTTTTTATTATTGTGCTGTATATATTATTGTTTCTATAATTAAATTGTCTCCAGCTAATAAGTCCCCACTAAATGAAATACTAGCAACATTTTGATCGTCTGTTGAAATTGTATAAGCGGATTTTGGTTGTTTTAAACCATTGATATATACTTGGTAAGTATCACCCATTCCCAATTTATATGATGAATAATCTTCGGCACCTACATCCTCACCAATAGCATCATTAATTACTATAGAAACACCCGCTGTTAATCCACTAGGAATTTCATGTGTTAAATCAAATTCTACATGTTTATGAGGAGGATTTGCTGCAATAATTGCAGCATCAGCAGATTCTCTTAAACTTGCTTCAGTTGAAACCGCAGTTGATCTATTATAAACTTCTGTTGATAAATCAGTTGATATTACAAGGTCTACGGAAGCTCTTAAACTAGCTTCATTTGTTATTGCAGATTCTCTAGTAGAAATTTCCGTTGATATTGCAGTTGATCTATTATAAATTTCTGTTGATAAATCAGTTGATATTACAAGATCTACGGAAGCTCTTAAACTAGCTTCATTAGAAATAGCAGATTCTCTAGCGGAAATTTCAGTTGATAAGTTGTTAGTTAAAATTGTATCAGCACTTTCTCTGTTTGAAGTTTCAGTTGATAATGCTGTTGATAATACTGCATCTCCAGAAATTCTTGAACTAGCTTCACTAGAAATAGCGGATTCTCTAGCACTAACCTCTGTTGATAAAGCTGTTGATATTACTGCATCTGCACTTGCTCTTGTTGATTCTTCAGTTGATAATGCTGTTGATAATACTAAATCTGCACTTTCTCTAGCAGAAATTTCAGTAGAAATATCTCCAGCAATACCTTCTGCAATTTCAGTAGATAATGCCGCTATAGCACTTTCTCTAGAAGAAATTTCAGTAGAAATAGCAGTTGATCTAGTTACTTCTTCAGTTGAAATTCTAGTTGTTAATACTGCATCTGCACTTTCTCTAGCGGAAGTTTCTGTTGATATAGCTAATTCTCTATTTACAACTTCAGTTGATAATTGTCCATAAGTAGCGGCATCAGTAGCTATTATACCATCAGCAACGTTAGTTACTTTATTTGCACCCATATCAACAACTCTTACACCTGTTACTGCAAAATCACTATTAACCGTTGTGTGTCCATCTTTATCAATTGTAAATACAGCTGCACCAGCATTTTCTAAATATACATCAACAAGTGGAGCAGTTAAAACTACACCAGCATCAGGTTTAATTTCAAATGCTGTAACAGATGCACTTTCTGGACTTAATAATATATGATCAGAATCTGTTATTTCAGAATTTATAATTGCACTCGTACCAGATATAGATAAATTTCCTGTAATAGCCATATCACCAGATATAGTAACGGGACCTGTCATTTCTATATAAACTGGGTTATTTCCGTCTGGATCACATTTGAAGTAAGTTTCATCATTATTATCTAAAATTTCAAATGGTTTACCTTCAGTTAATTTTATGATACCAGTATTTTCAGCATAAGTAGATTGATCATAAACTTGTTGTAAGTCTATAGCAGCTATTTCTGTTGATCTATTAACTATTTCAGTACTAATAGCACTAGATAAAACGGTATCAGCAGAAATTCTTTCACTTGTTTCAGTTGAAATAGTACCAGATAAAACATTGTCAGTAGATAATCTTATAGAAGATTCATTGGTTATTGCGGATTCTATTGCTGATATTTCCGTTGATAAATCAGTTGATAATTTATTATCTGCAGATAATCTAGTAGAAGCTTCTGTTGATAAATCAGTTGATAATTTTGTATCTGCACTTATTCTTGTAGACTCTTCAGTAGAAATAGCAGTTGATCTATCTACAACTTCTGTTGATAATGCTGTAGATATTACTGTATCTGCACTTTCTCTTGTTGATTCTTCAGTTGAAATTCTATCTGATAATACTAAATCTGCACTTTCTCTAGCAGAAACTTCAGTTGATATTGCGGTTGATCTAATTACTTCTTCAGTTGATAAAGCTGTAGATATTACCGCATCTGCACTTTCTCTAGCCGATGTTTCTGTTGATATAGCATCTGTTATATCGCCATTAATTGTTTGTGATAATTCGGCTATAGCAGAATCTCTTAAACTTGCTTCAGTTGAAACAGCTGCGGATCTATCTGCAACTTCTGTTGACAATGCTGTAGATATTACCGCATCTGCACTTTCTCTGTTTGAAACTTCTGTTGATATTACTGTTGAAACAGCCGTTGAAGCAGCGGTATCTGCACTAACTCTAGCACTTGCTTCATTAGAAATAGCTGTCGATAAAACTGATGTACTATAAGCAAGACTTAATTTGCTTTCTGCTATAGCTGCATTTTCAGCGATTTGATCATTTTTAATTGTAGCGTTTTTAATCTGTTCGCCTCTAATTTGATTCAATGCCATAATAATTCACTCCTCTTATTTTTAAATTTCATAGTATTTGAAAATATCTATGTTTTAAAATACTTATGATTTACAATTATATAAATATGCAAGATAAAGGCTATTATTTCTTATTACAAACTCTATAATTTAAAATTATTTATTTATTATATTCCTTTATAAATGCAAGTTTGGCTATATTAAGTAATTGAGGACTTTGCTGATATCAATTATCGAAATGATCTTAAAAGATAATATAAACGGGGAAAAGTTATTCGCCTCTCCTAATTATTTTTTAAATTATGTCCACTTTCTAGGGAACACCCTGTCCTCAAATATCAAACCACCCTCATAATTTGGTCTCCATTGTCTAGGTTGTATAATATATGCCTCGCCATTAAAACCTACCGGATTTATATTTGCTTTTCCAGTCATATCATTATATACATTAATACAAGCCATGGATGCTATATCTAATATATCAAATTGTTTTATTTCAGCCATACCACTCATCTGCATAAATGGGATTATATTAACATTACCTATTAAACTTTTGGTTCCATTTATATAGGCTTTGGATTGTAAACCTGTTGTAATATTAATATTCATACTACCATATATATTCTGGTTAATAATTCCAGAACTAGATGTAAAATCTTCTGAATTTGTTAATACAACCGAAGCTGAACTATTCATATTAATAGTATTATGTGTATGAGCTTTACTTTGTATAAATGAATTTAATATTGAAGCATTAGATGACATATTATAAAAATCATTTATAATTATAGAAGCACTGCCATTTAAACTAATAAATTCATTAACATTAACTTTACCTTGCATAAATGAATTTAATATTGAAACTTTTGAAGTTAAATCCAAAGATTGATATTGTTTTATATATGCAGCTCCTATCATGTCTCTAGTGTGTAATATTGTAGTTATCGATTCTATATAATTCTTAATTATTCCGGCCTTATTTGTTAAAGTTGAAGTAGTTGCATCCGGATTTATTCTTACGCTGCCGTTAAGATTAGTATTTAAATATATATTTGCTTCTCCATGCATACTCCGTCTAGGAATAAATGCTTTACCACTAAATTCTTTTTTTCCTTGAATAAAGCCTTTGCCTTCACTATATATACTTTTTACGATATTAGCTTTTGATTCATTTTGCATATTAATAATAGAGGCTTTCGAATTAAACATTTCTGGCCTTGTAATATTAGCTTTACAATTTTGCATTATATTTTCTACTATTAATGCTGCTCCTTGATAATCTTTATTATCTATCCTTCTTATTATAGCTTTATTGTACATATCCATTTTATCCACAAACCCGCGCCATGAAGGATCAATATATTTAATAACTAATTTGGCCCCAGTATTTGATTCTCTTGAACAACTTGTTTTTGGTTTAATCTATTTAATGCCATGTGTTTTTCACCACCTTCATTAATATTAATATCGCAATTTATAAATATAAATAATAATATATATTATTTCTTATTTGAAGCTGTAAAAAAATCAAAATTTAATTAATGTTATTAAGTAAAAAATTCTATTCTAAAAGTGTATATAAAATATATATAAAATTGTAAAAAATTAAGGGAGATTAAAATATGAAAATATGTCATGTTGCCCCTTTCGGGCCTAATACAAGTGGTTTATATGAAGCGGCTAGAGATTTAGCTAGAGCAGATTATCAAGGTGGTCATGAAGTTCACTTAATAGATAATGGATATTTAAATGGTAATAAATATGATTTTGTCCCATTTGGGACAATCGATGAACGTGGTGGATTTAAATTAACAACGGCTAATCCTAAAATATTAAATGATGCCGATATTATAATTGCACATAATTTTCCACACGATGAATGGATTAAAAATAATAATACTCCAATAATTTATGTTGCACATGGAAGACCACTGGATTCATTCAGGTTGGAAATGAATCGTAATGTCGATTCTTATAGTAGAATGGTACAAATTTCTAAATTTGATAAGGTTAAAAAATGCTTATATTTTTGGCCTGAATATAAACCATTTTGGGGAGCTGTCTTTCCAGAAGAAAAAAATTTAATTTTAGATTATCCGGCCATTGATGAAAAAAGATTTTCTATAGATGGACCAAAAAGACCCATAGAAGATAAAAATAGAGGAGAATTCAATATCCTTGTATGTGATAGTTGGGGAAGATATGACATAGACATGTTTGAAATAATACATGGAGTTTTAGAAGCGGCAAAAACAGTTAAAAATTTTAAATTGCATTTTTATGGAGTAGAAGCTGATAAAAATGGTAATATATATCCATGTTGGTATACTATATTACAAGAATTACAAAAGTATGGTTGTTTAGGTACAGTATTCGGCAGAGCAAGAAACATGGAAGAAGTTTATAGAAGTATGGATGTGGTTTTAACTCCACATACAATTATAACTAGAGTTATAGGAGAAGCTTTATTGTGCGGAATACCAGTTATAGCAGCAAATAATTGCAAAGTGGCACAATTTACTTGTGATCCACATAATCCATATGATGTTGCAAATGTCATCAAAGAATTTGTTAGTAGTAATCAAGAATTAAATAAATTAAATGCTTTAGAACAATCTAAACATTTATATTTAGAAAATTACTCAAAAACAATGAATAAAATATATAATGAAATTTTAGAAGGAGAATAATGATGAAAATAGTACATGTCGCTTCATTTGCACCAAATAGTTTTGGTTTATACGAAGCAGCTAGAGATATGGTTAAAGCCGATGTTATGTCGGGACATGATGTATATTTTGTGGATAGTGGTGCAAATATAAATAATAAAATGGAATATGCCAAAAAAGGGACAAAAGATGAAAGGAATGGATTTTGTTTAACAGTTTCTGAACCAATCGAATTAGACACTGCGGATATAATAATTGTCCATTCAAGGCCAAAAGTAGAATGGTTATCTCGCAATCAAGCTCCTATTATTTATATGCTTCATGATAGGCCATTATATTCTTATAATTTAGATGATGCACAACAAAAATCTTATTTTAATACATATAATTATATTAACCAACCTCGTGTTAAAAAATTTGTATATTTTTGGCCAGAGTTTAAACCATTTTGGAATATATTACCACAAAATAAGCAGGCATTATTAAATTATCCTCCAATAGATAATGTTAGGTTCAGTCCAGAAGGGAAAAAACATGTTATAGAAGATAAAAACAAGGGAGAATTTAATATCCTTATTTGCGATAGCTGGGGGAGAGAAATAAACGTTTTTGAAATTGTTAATGGTGCAATGCAATATGCTAGAGAAAATAAAAATGTCAAATTTCATATCTATGATATACAAATTCCTCTAACACATAATGTGGATTTATTATTAACAAAATTTAAAGAATTAGGATGTTGTGGAGAACTTTGCGGTAGAATGTTTAATATGGAAGAAGTTTACAGAAGTATGGATGTTATATTAACTCCGCACACAATTACAACAAGAGTTATAGGTGAAGCTTTATCTTGTGGTGTACCCGTTATAGCTTCTAACAAATGTAGTCTTGGACAATTTCATTGTGATCCGCATAATCCATATGATGTTGCAAGAGCCATTAAAGAATTTACAAATAGTGACCAAAAACAAAATAGATTAAATGCTTTAGAGCAATCAAAAAATTTATATTTAGAAAATTACTCTAAAGAAATGAATAAAATATATAATGAAATATTAGAAGGAGAATAAATAATGAAAATATGTCATATAGCACCTTTTGGTCCTAATACGAGTGGATTATATGAGGCCTGTCGCGACATGATGAAAGCTGATGTTTTATTTGGTCATGAAGTGTTTTTTGTAGATAAAGGTTTTACTAGATCAAATGGCCAAGAATATGCACCAAAAGATAGTATTGATGATAGAGGTGGATTTAAAGTAACCTTAACAGATCATTCAATTTTAAATGATGTAGATATTATTATAGATCACGCCGGTATTCCAAGTGAATGGTTAACAAATAAGAATGTACCCATTATTTGTATAACTCATGGAAGACCTTTGTGTTCTTTTAATATGGAATATTTTAAAAAGCAAAAAACATATAGTTGTGAAGCTGAAATTGCAAAAAATGAACAAGTAAAAAAAATAGTATATTTTTGGCCAGAGTTTAAACCTTTCTGGGATGTAATTTATCCAGAAGATAAAACATGTATATTAGAATATCCAACTATGGATCAATATAGATTCTGCCCAGAGGGTGAAAAACATATTATAGAGGATAAACATAGAGGAGAATTCAATATTCTTATTTGTGATAGTTGGCGTGAAGATATAGATATGTTTGAAATAATTAATGGTGTTTTGGAAGCGGCAAAAACAATTAAAAACTTTAAAGTACATTTTTATGGAATGCAAACTCCAATAAGACCATGCTGGAATGTTTTAATACAAGAAATGTATAAAAGAAATTGTTTAGGTGAACTTTGTGCAAGAATGCCAAATATGGAAAAAGTATATAGAAGTATGGATGCTGTTTTAACACCACATAGAATTATAACTAGAGTTATAGGAGAAGCTTTATTAACAAACATACCAGTTATAGCTTCGGAAGGGTGTAAAGTAGCACAATTTACTTGTGATCCACATGATGCTTATAGTGTTGCCAATGCTATAAAAGAATTTGTAAATAGTAATCAAAAAGTAAATAAATTAAATGCTTTAGAACAATCTAAACATTTATATTTAGAAAATTATTCAAGAGAAATGAATAAAATATATAATGAAATAATAAAAGGAAAATAAAATGAGTGAATTTAAAAAACAATTCAATGAATATGTTAAAAGAATTTTTATAGATAAAATTCCAACAGCTTTTGCAAGATACGGGGATGGAGAAAGAGCTATTATTTGTGGTAATACTATTAGTACTAATACTCAAGCTTATCAAGTAGACAAATGGACATCTTCTGAACTAACTTTATTTGGAAAAGATTTATATAAAACATTATCAAATAGAGATGAAAATTATATTTATGGTATTCCATGCACATGCTGTGATGCAAATGCTGAACTATGGTATAAAAATATAATTAAAAATAATATTACATTTGCAAATTTATGGATTAATTCTAATTACAAAAGTTTTATTAATATTATTAATAAGATACAAGAGGATGTAATAATTATTGCCAATAAAGAAGGAAT
>JGI24712J26585_10002417_pt1 | contig 15295 bp, 15 predicted proteins | sample BioPla3DNA2_FD_26585 | JGI IMG/M metagenome (IMG submission 26585) | reverse complement strand
AAAGAGATGGTTGAGATGATAACGTGTTCGAGAGCATATGAAACCAATCAAAAAGTATTAACTACACATAGTGAGATGCTTTCTAAAGTTGTTGGTGAAGTAGGTAAATGGACATAAGGNGTGTTATAATATGAAAAATAAATTAATGTTATTTATAGTTATTACAATAATGATATTAACAGGTTGTAGCAATAATAAAAAAAATACAGATAATATAGTAANTACAGAACCATTACCAGAAGCATTTGCTGACTTTATAGATGAAGAGGAAGATACAGAATATTCAGGTTCTCTATTTAGTAGTTCATCTAGATCATTATATAGTGATAAAAAAGCTTCTAAAGTTGGGGATTTACTATCTATTATAATTAGAGAAAATGCTTCGGCACAACAGACAACAAGTAATAGTCGTGCAAANGGTGGTAAAATTGATGCAAAAGCAGGGACAGGATTTCTAAACATGTTACCAGATATGGGAGCAGAGGGTAATACAAAAGTAAATAGTAGCGGAACAACAAAACGTAGCGGAAACCTTACAGCCAGAGTATCAGCAAGAGTTATGAAAAAAGATAGTTCTGGGAATTTATATGTGAAAGGGACTAGGAATGTACTTATAAATAATGAATTACAGGAGATTGAGATAACAGGATTTGTAAGGCCACAGGATATATCTATGGAAAATAGCATTGAATCAGCATATTTATCAGATGCACAAGTTAAATATAACGGAAAACTTGTATTCGATGGTAAAGCAAAACCAGGTATTATTTCTAATTTTTTGTCGTCTATAGTAGGAATCTTTTTTTAGGGGGCATAATATGAAAAAAATAATTATAATTTTACTTATTTTATTAAGTGTAAATATATACGGTAATCAAAAAGTTAGATTAAAAGAGGTATCACGGGTAAAAGGTGTAAGATCCAATCAATTAATGGGGATGGGAATTGTTGTAGGATTATCAGGAAATGGAGATAAATCGCCTCTAACACCGCAATTGCTTAAAAATTTATACTCATATTTTGGAACAGATATTGCATTATCACAAATAGAATCAAAAAATGTAGCTACAGTTATGGTTACAGCTGAATTACCACCATTTAAAAAACCGGGAGACACTATTGATGTTATGGTATCTTCTGTAAATGATGCTAAAAATTTAGAAGGGGGAGTTCTTTTACAGACACTTCTTTATGGTGCAGATGGAAATGTATATGTGGCATCACAAGGATCTTTAACAAAAGTTATTAATGAAACAAATAATAAAGTGAATGGCTTTATACAAAATGGCGGTATTGTAGAGAAGGAGGTACCTTTAAAATTAGATTATGATGATAAAGTACATTTAATCTTAAATACACCAGATTTCACAACAGCATCAAGGGTTGTTGATGAGATAAATAAAATTTTTAATTTTGAAACGGCCTTTGCATTAGATGCATCGACAATTTTAGTAAATAAAACATATGTTTTTTCTGGTGATATTGTTAGCTTTATATCTCTACTAGAGAATATTGAGATTATACCAGATAGAAAATCTCAAATTGTAATAAATGAAAGAACAGGAACTATAATTTTAGGTGAAAATATAAAAATAGCACCAGTTGCAATTACACATAAAGATATATCTATATCAATAGCAGCAGAATTAGATGTATTAAAAAATAATCCAAATAATAAAGGTGATGCAAATTCATTTTATTATGATGGCGGGAATACTGTTAAAAATATAGTAAAAATGTTAAATGCAATTGGAGCAGGACCAAACGATATTATATCTATATTAAATGCATTAAAATATGCAGGTGCAATAGATGCTGAGATAAAAACTATGTAAAAGGTGGTGAAAACTACTAATTTTATTAAATTAGTAAGGAAAATATGATGATAAATAATTTAAATTTTACAAATATAATGAAAGAAACAAAAATAAATGAAACAAATACAAAAGAGGAGAAAGAATTAAAAAAAGCAACTGAAGAATTTGAGGCAATATTTTTAAAAATGATGATAGATTCAATGGAAAACACATTAAATAAAGAGAATAATCCTTTTTTTGGTGGAAAATCAGAAGAGATATTTCAAGATATGTTAAATGACGAGAGAGCAAAAAGTATGTCTCAAAGTGGAGGAATTGGATTAGCAGAGATGCTTTATAAGCAATTATCAAATAAAATTTAATAGGAGCTAGTTATGAAAAAAATATTATTTATCTTAATATTTATGCAATTTGTATATTTATACCCATTTGAGATAATTGGGATAAATGATTTAGAAAAAGGGATGCGCGGTCACGGATATACTGTAATTGAAGATAGAAAAATAGAGCAGTTTAATTTTGAAATTATCTCTATTATAAATTCGTCAGATACAATACCGAAAATGATCCTTGCTAAATTATATGGAAATACAATATACAAAGCAGGGGGAATATCTGAAGGTATGAGCGGAAGTCCTCTTTATATAGATGGAAAACTAATAGGAGCATTAAGTTATGCAATTGATTATGACACATTAAATATGGGAATTGTTACACCAATAGAATATATTATAAAGACAGAGAAAAATATGATAAAAAATGAAAATTTTATTATTGAAAATAGTAAATATATAGATGAAATAAAGCCAGGTATGTCAGTATCAATTTCACCTGTAAGGGGAGATATATATTTTGAAAATANAGGGACACTTACATATGAAAAAAATGGTATATTTTCTGCATTAGGTCATAGTTTTAGTAATAAAGGTGATATTAAATTTTTTTTAAACGCATCAAATGTAGATTATGTAATTAAAAATAGTAAATCTCCATTTAAAATAGGAACTGTAAAAGAAACAATTGGATTAGTATTACAAGACAGAGCAACTGGTTTATTAGGAGTAATCACTGAAAATATTGAAGTAAATAAGATAAAAGTTAATGTAAAAAAAGACAATGAGATAATAAGATATAATATGGAGATGGTAAACGATAAAAATACCATTAAATTTTATTTGGATAAAGTTATAGAAGCAGTACTTATAAAAGAGATTGATGCTGAAGATTATAAACATATGAATTATAATTTTTCTCTTGAAAATAGTAAAGGTTCATTTTATGAAGATAAAAATTGCTATACATTTTTAGAAAATAATATACATAATTTTTCGAGTTTAATTTCATCAAATATTTTAAATATTATAAATAATCCATTTTATTATATTAATTTTGAAACTATTGTAATTGACATTGAACTAAAAAAAGAAAATAAACTTGCACATATAAAAAATATTAAAACAAATAACATAATATATAATCCGGGAAGTAATATTGAATTTTATGTAAATTATTTTGTAATGCAAAAGGGGCTTAAAAATCAAAAAATAGAGATAAAAATACCTCGAAATTTAAAAGTAGGAAACTATATAATATCTATAAGCACAGGAAATAAAGATGATAAAGATTGGCATGAATATCAAAATTTATTAGAATATATAAACAATTATAAATATAAAACTAAAAATAATGAATTATCGATTAGAATAAAAAATGAAGAAAATGAAGTAAAATTTTCTACAAATATACCTATAGAAGATTACAATTTTATGAAATTTGAATATGAAAAAGATATTATTATAGATAGTTTCGAAGCGGAGAATGATATATATGAATATAGCACAAAGAAAAATGATTAAGCTTGGTAGAATTTTGTTTTTTGTTTTAAAAGGTTTTCATGGAATGAAAAATATATTTTTCTCAAAAAATAAACTTGTTAAAAGAGCATATGTAGAGCAACTTTATTCTTTTGGAATAAAATCTTTTTTACTGGTATTTATTGTTTCTATATTTACAGGGATGGTCCTTATAATTCAGCTTGTACCTGAATTTAGAAAATTTCAGGCAGAGGGATTAATAGGTGGAACAATTGCATTAGCAATTACAAGAGAATTAGGTCCAACTCTAACTGCAGTTATTATAGCAGGGAGAATAGGATCTGCAATAACAGCCGAGCTAGGAAGTATGAAAGTTACAGAGCAGATCGATGCATTATCAGTAATGGCAGTAAACCCTATAGACTATTTAGTATCACCTCGTATATTTTCAGGAATTATAATGTTACCAATACTTACAATTATGGCAGATTTTTTAGGTGTTTTCGGTGGATATATAATAGGAGTATTAAAATTAGGACTAATATCAGGCACTTATATTTCTGGGGTAAAATTTTTACTTAGTACAAAAGATATTATAGGTGGAGTAATAAAATCATTATTTTTTGGAACCATAATAACATCGGTAGCGTGTTATAAAGGTATGAATGTAAAAGGTGGTTCAGAAGGTGTTGGTACTGCAACAACATCATCTGTTGTTGCAGCAATAATGTTAATACTAATTTTCAACTTTTTTTTATCAATTATAATTTTTAGCTAGGGAGTGAATAATAATGGGTGATATTACATTTTTCATGTTTATAATAATAATTATTTTATTTATAATGATAATGATTTTGTATTTTAAATTTAAGTATTTTTTTTATGTAGGAGATGCTTATATTAAATTAATTCAAAGTATTGTTTCAGAATTTGATTCTAAGGATCCTTACTTTAATGGGCATACTAGAAAAGTAAATGAATTGTCTTGTGAAATAGCAAAGCGACTTGGTATAAATGAAAGCGATTTTTATAAGAATATGAAATTATCTATATATATAAGCCAATTAGCAAAGATAAGAATACCAGAAAAAATACTATATAAAAGGGAAAAATTAACTGAAGATGAATTTAATGTTATAAAGAAAACACCAATTATCGCGTATAAAATTACAGAAAATAACTATTTTTTTAAAAAAATAAAAAATGTTGTTAAGTCAAAAAATGAAAAATATAACGGGAGAGGATATCCAGAAGGTCTATTAGGGGAAGATATACCTATTATGTCTAGGATAATAAATGTAGCAGAAGCTTATGATGCTATGGTATCAGAAAGACCATATAAAAAACCTTTAACAAAATCTGAAGCAATTGAAGAGTTAAAAAATCAAAAAGGAAAACAATTTGATCCAGAGGTAACAGATGTAATATTAGAAATACTGTTAGAAGAGGAATTAAATATATAATATTTTAATTTCAATAAGAAATGAGGTGAGTCTTTTTGAAAAAATATATAATTAAAGGAACAAATGAAGAAGAGATAATAAAAAAAGTTGCAAATCATTTTAATGTACCTATAGATTTTGTGAAATATGAAATAGTAAATCGTGAAAAAACATTTTTTGGGAAAACTAAAGAATTAACATTAAAGATTTGGATAGAGAAAACAGTAATAGATGTAGATGAGGTAGAATCTATTATAGTGGAGAAAGAAAAAGAAGTAGAAATAAAAGAAAAAATTGAAAAAAAAGAAAAATTTAATATAGAGATATTAAAAAGTGGAATTTTCATAACAATTCAAGAAAATTTTGAGTCTAATTCATCTAACGAAAGACTAATTATTAAAGAATTAGAGCGAAGAGAGATAAAAGATCCTAATTTAGAGAATGTAAAAAAAGCATTATATGAAAAAAAAGGTGAAAAGGTAAAAATTGCTGAATATGATAAATCTTATTATATTGATGCACTTTTAAGAATCGAATTAAGAAAAGATAATATGGAGGCTGTAATTGTTGCTTATCCACCTCATAGAGGAAACCATATATCAAAAGATCAAATTATGACTCTTTTAGCGGAAAATTCAATTTTATATGGTGTAGATAAAAATATAATAGACGAGATTGTAGAAAATAGAATATATGATAAAGAGATTATTGTAGCAAGGGGAAAACCGTCAGAAAAAGGTAAAAATGCAGAGATAATTACTTTATTTGATACATCAAGTGAGATAAAAATTAAAAAAGATGAATCTGGAAAAGCAAATTTAAGAGATTTAAACTTAATAATAAATGTGACAAAAGGGGAAAAACTTGTACAAAAAATATTTGCAACTAATGGTATAAAAGGTAAAAATGTATTAGGTGTGGAAATTATACCAGAGCCAGGTAATGATAAAAAAATATTTGTTGGAAAAAATACTAGCTTAACAGAAAATGAGGAATTTTTAATAGCAGATATAGACGGGCAATTAGTTGATGTAAATGGCAATATAAGTGTACAACCTTTATATACTGTAAGTGGAAATGTGGATTATTCAGTTGGAAATATTGAATTTAATGGAAGTGTACACATATTAGGAAGGGTATTAGAGGGATTTATAATTAAAGCAAAAGGCGATGTTATAATAGAGGAGATTGTAGAGGATGCAATAATTGAAACAGAGGGAAATGTAAAAGTTAAACAAGGAATTTTAGGTAAAGAGGATTTAAAAGGTTATATAAAAGCCGAAGGAAATGTTGAAGCGAAATTTATACAGTATTCTAAAATAGATTCAGGTGGGATTGTAGAAGCTATTGAAAATATTTTACATAGTGATATTAATGCAAAAAATGATATTATCTGTATAAAAGGTCGGGGAAAAATAATAGGGGGCTCTTTAATCGCTGGAAAAAATATTGTTACAAAATATGTGGGGACAGAATTTGGAATACTAACAGAATTAACTGTAGGTGCATTACCAGATATAATAGAAAAAAATAAATTAATAGATGAAGAACTAAGGAAAATTACAAAAGAGAAAGAGAGAACAGATACTGAAGCAGATAATCTTAGAATGCAAGAAATCCAAGGTAAACTGGATCCAAAATACAGAAACTTATTATTGAATTTAACAAAAAAGNAATTTGAGATAAATAAAAAAATTGTAGAATTAAGAAACGAAAAAAATATATTAGTAAATGCGTTAAATGAAGGCAGAAAGGGGAAAATACATGTTTTTAATGAACTATACCCTGGAGCAGTGATAAAAATTGGGGAAAATCAGCTGATAACAAAAGAAATATTTAGATTTAGTACTTTTTTCTTTGATAATGATAAAAAGGAGATATCTACATTACCGTGTGAATTAAATGAATAAATGTGAAAATAAAAAAGTTGCTATACATTATAGCAACTTTTTTATTTCTTATATATAAATTAATATTATTTATCTTTAGATTCTTTAAGTGAAACAGTTAAATTAAATATTGGATGTTCTTTTGTAGATAGTTTATCTGTACAGAAATAACCGTTTCTTAAAAATTGAAAATAACTAAGAGGTTCTGAATCAGAAATACTAGGTTCAATAAAACACTCTTTTTTTATTAATGAATCTTTATTAAAATAATCAGTAAACTCTTTATCTTCTGGGATGTCGTTTAAACTATCCACAGTAAGAATTTGTGAATAAATATTAGCAGTAGCCTTAACAGCATGTTTAGCGGATACCCAATGCAATGTCCCTTTTACTTTTCTACCGGGAACCCATCCACCTTTTGTTGTAGGATCGTATGAACATTGAATTTCAATTATATTTCCATTTTCATCCTTCACAAGGTTATCGCAGGTAATATGATAAGCATGTTGTAATCTAACTTCTGTACCAGGAGCTAGTCTAAAAAACTTACTCGATGGATTTTCCATGAAGTCATCTCTTTCAATGTAAATTTCTCTAGAAAATGGTATTTTTCTAGTTCCCATCTCATCTTTTTTAGGATGATTTTTAGCATCGAACCATTCCTCTTCGTTTTCTGGATAGTTTGTAATGACTAATTTAATTGGATCTAAAATGACCATAGCTCTACTTGCAATTTCATCTAATTCATTACGAATGAAAAATTCTAAATATTCATATTCTACTAAACTATTACTTTTTGAAACACCAATTGCATTTGCAAAATTTCTAATTGCAGCAGCAGGATATCCTCTTCTTCTCATTCCGGAAACAGTAGGCATTCTAGGATCATCCCACGAATCTACAAACTTATCATCTACAAGTTTTTTTAATCTTCTTTTACTAAGAACTGTTTTAGTAATATTTAACATTGCAAATTCAATTTGTTGTGGGTGATAGTGATCTAAAGAGAGATTATCTAGGAACCAATCATAAAGAGGTCTATGGTCTTCAAACTCCAACGTACATATAGAATGCGTAATTTTCTCAATATAATCTTCTATACCGTGTGCCCAGTCGTACATTGGATAAATACACCATTTATCTTTCGTGTTATGGTGGTATGCTTTTTGTATACGGTACATAACAGGGTCACGCATATTAACATTAGACGAACTCATATCAATTTTTGCACGTAAAACACAAGAACCCTCTGCAAATTCACCATTTTTCATTTTTTCAAAAAGATTAAGATTTTCTTCTATAGATCTATCTCTGTATGGGCTATTTTTACCAGCAACAGTTAGTGTTCCTTTATGTTCTTTGGATTCTTCGAAACTAAGGTCACATACATACGCTTTACCTTTTTTTATTAATTCTACAGCATAATTGTACATCATGTCAAAATAATCAGATGCAAAATAAAGATTATCACCGTAATCAAAACCAAGCCATTTAACATCATTTTTAATTGATTCTACAAACTCTGTATTTTCTTTTGTAGGATTTGTATCATCAAATCTAAGATTACAAGTGCCATTATATTGAAGCGCTAAACCGAAATTTAAGCAGATAGATTTTGCATGACCAATATGGATATATCCATTTGGTTCTGGAGGGAATCTAGTTATAACTTTCCCACTATGTTTATTGTCTTTAAGGTCTTTATCAATAATATTAGTTATAAAATTTGTCATTTTATTTTCGATATCTTTCATAAGAAATCCTCCTTAATTATGAAATTCTAGTTTATTAAATTATATCAGAAAATATGAAAAAAAGCAATGATTTTATATTGATTTTAAATATAGGGATAAAAATTAGATTTTATATTTAAATTTAATTTTTGTTTATATTTAATTTAAAATTTTCTATTAATGTAGAGAAATAATTTTATAATTAGAATTATCTATTTTTCAAATAACTTTATCTATGTTTAAAATAAAAACTGTAAAATCTTATTACTTTTATACATTCAGGATTTGTTTGCATAGTAAAAAATCTAAGCAACTAATATTTTCTAGAAATATTTTTGAGTAGATCACAAGTAATGAAGAGAAGTTTTATGCACTTAATATATATTCACTAATTATATTTCTAAATTTTGAAAATTACTTCGTAATGTTTTTTCATTGAGTATTTTTCTTTGTAAAAAAATAATACATTTGCATTTTATTTGGGATATAGACACCGTTACTTTAATTTAAAATTATTTAAAATATAATTATAATTAAAAAATAATGTAATTATTACAATTTTTCTTTAAAGAATATTAATGGTAATTGTTAAATGATTTTATCATTTATAAGAATTTATATTTATAGTTTAATATTTAAAAATAATTTGATAAAATACTTAAAATATGTTAAAATTAGTCAATTATAAAAATATTTACAAAGTATTTGTATAGAAAAATAGATGGAGGTTAAAATGGAAAAAAAAGGATATTTTGGTGATTACGGTGGAATATTTGTACCGAAAAACCTTGAAGAAAAATTATTAATAATAGGGGACGTTTTTGAGAAATTAAAAAAGAATGAAGAATTTAATAGAGAACTAGAGTATTACATAAAAAACTATATAGGTAGACCATCTCCACTTTATTATGCTAAAAATCTATCAAATTATATAGGAAGCAAAATTTATTTAAAAAGAGAAGACTTAAATCATACTGGTTCGCATAAAATAAATAATACAATAGGACAAATATTAATTGCAAAATATATGAATGCTAAAGAGGTAATAGCTGAAACTGGTGCCGGACAACATGGAGTAGCAACTGCAACAGCAGCAGCTCTGTTTGGTATAAAATGTAAAATATTTATGGGAAGAGAAGATATTAAAAGACAATCAATGAATGTTGAGCGTATGAAAGTATTGGGGGCAGAAGTAGTTCANATTGATTCTGGTACTGGTACATTAAAAGACGCTGTAGATGGAGCACTAGGATATTATGTAGAAAATCCAGAAACATTTTATCTTTTAGGTTCAGCTGTAGGTCCTTATCCATATCCAGGAATGGTTAGATACTTTCAATCGGTAATTGGTAAAGAGGCAAGGGAACAAATTATTGCAGAAGAGGGGAATTTACCAAATAATATATTTGCATGTATAGGTGGTGGAAGTAATTCAATAGGATTATTTTCAGGATTTTTAGATGATAAAGATGTAAAAATATATGCAGCAGAAGGTGGGGGAAAAGGACTAACACTTGGTGAAACAGCAGCTACATTAACATTGGGAAAACCAATTGTATTTCAAGGGACGTATTCATATTGTTTAGTTGATGATGAAAATAATCCTGTAGATGCTTATTCAATATCAGCCGGACTAGATTATCCTGGTACAGGACCAGAACATTCCTATTTAAAAGATATAAAACGTGTAGAATATGTACCAATTACAGACGATGAAGCAATAGAAGGATTTAAACTTTTATGTAAATATGAGGGGATTATACCTGCAATAGAATCTGCACATGCAATTGCTCTTGCAGTAAAAACTCTTAAAGGAAAAAAAGATGAAGTAAGTATTGTAAATTTATCAGGTCGTGGTGATAAAGATGTAGGTAGATTCTAAAAAAATATAATTAATAGGAAAAAATAGTGTGGTGGAAATATGAATTATATTAAGTTAATATTAGTTATAGCCTTTGCTTTTAACTTTTTAACTTGTAGTAAAAGAGATGTAAGAATAAATGATATAATAATAAAACAATCTGGAGATCAAACAATATATTCATATGAAAAAGGGAGACTTTTATATAATAACGGTGTCCCTATTTTGTATTTATCCGGAAATAACTATGAGATGGGATATCAATATGGTATTTTATTAAAAGATGATATTAGAAAAATAGTAAAAAATATTACAGAGATAAAGAAAATATATATATCACAGCAACCATTTTATTATAGATTATTTTCAAATAATTATATAAATCATAAATTAAATAAAATAAGTAGTAGATTACCAGAAAAATATATTGAAGAGCTAAAAGGGATATCCGATGGAAGTGGGGTTGATATTAAAGATTTACTTTTTATAAATATAAGTGGAAATATTATACAAGGTAGATGTGCTTCGATCATAAGTTCTGATAATGGTAATATTATTCATGGTAGAAATTTTGACTTAATACCACATTTTTTATCTGATTATTTTGTAATAGTAAATTATAATGGTGAAAACCAAAATAGTTATACAAATTTTGGGATTATTTCCTATATAGGGTGTTTCCAAGGTATGAATAATAAAGGTATTTCAATATCTCTTAATTATGGTGAAGGTGCTTATAATAAAAAATACAATGGAATACCAATAGGATTTAAAATTAGAGAAATCCTAGAAATAAATTGTAATTTGGATGAAGTAAATAATTATATAAAAGAGAATAAAAATGATGAACCTGGTTCTATATTATCAATATGTAGTTTCAATGAAAATAGCGGAAGAATATATGATTTATATGAGAAAGAGAAAGTATTTACAGAATATAATATTGAAAAAAATAAACCTNTCTATGAATTTAATGCAATATTTAACAATAGAAGGTTAGATGATAATTACACTTTGTCCAAAAAATATTTAAGCTTTGATGTAGGGCAATATGGAAATAATACATCTAGAGAATACCACGCAGAGAAGATAATACTGGAAAATAATGATAATTATAATAAAAATTTTTTATTTAATTTTTTACAAAATACAGATTTTTATAACTATAAACATTTTATTGGTTCAGGAAATTATCTCACAATATCAAACGAATTTACGTTATTTAGTTTAATATTTGATTATAATAATAGATCAGTATACTTCTCTAAAGGTAATTCATATGCAGGAAATGGAAAAATATATAAATATAATATTGATAATCAAGATATTTTAACTTTTAGAGATGAAGATATGCTATATTTAAGTGAAGAAATATCTATATTTAATACTTGGTTTGCAAAATATCAGATTGCATCACTAAAAAATCAAAAGAAAGAGTTAAAAACTCTATTTAATTCCGACGATAAAGAAATATTTCCTCAAAAAATCGTAGCATCTTACGTTTTTTATATAAATAATAAAAAATATATTGATAAAACTACAGTTTTGTATTACCTTAATAAAGGAATAGAGTTATTCCCTAATTATTACCTTTTTCACTCATTAAAAGGTGGTTTTTTTAATAAAGACAAAGATTATAAAAAAGCAATAGAGGAATATGAAAAAGCTTTAAATTGTGAAATAATATTTGAATTTAGTAAAACTAGTCTATATTATAGATTATTTGAGGTGTGTAAAAAATCACATTTAGATGAAAAACGAGATTATTATAAGGAAAAATTTATAGAATCATATAATGAAAACAGATTAAAATATAAAATTCCAAAATATATGGAAAAAAAGTATAAAGAAATAAATACTGTTAATTTAAAATAAAAATTTATAAAAGTAAAGTAATTTTATTAAGATAAATAATAAAAACTAAATTTAATTTTGATGAAAAGATTCATTAATATTATTAAAAAAACAAATTACTTTATGATATAATTTATTAGAAATTACTACTTTAATTTAAAATAGATAAAAAAAATAAGTGGAGGAAAAAATATGATTAAGAAAGTTTTATTAGTAATATTATTACCAATTTTTTTATTTGCATTTACAGGGTGTATTGACGATATAATAAGCGGTTCTGAAGATGAAAATCCGGTATATATTGGATTTGTTTCAAAAGAAATTATGTCAGAGGGTACAAAATTTTNATTTGTACATTTAGAAATAAATAATAAAAAAATAACAGATGAAAAAATAATCTATGTTCCTAAAGGGAAACAAAAGGTTAAAATTGTTTTCAAGGTTGGAGAAACTTATTATGAAAAGGAATATAAATTTAATAACGATAATGGAGCATCAATATTTATTAATACAACAGAACTAACTATATATGAAAATAAATAAAAATCTCACAACTAACAAGTTATTAATATTATATATATTAATAACTTGTTGGGAGGGATTAAAATGGATATGAAAAAAATTAAGGTAGTAGTATTATCTATTATGGTATTATTTATTTTTTCTGGTTGTTATTATGAATATAATAATTATAGTAATTATAATGATTATAGAGTTAAAATAAAAGTAGACGACTCCATATATTATGAAAATCATTCTAAATATCAGGCACTATATGCTGAATTTAGAGGACATAAAATATATGAAAATGATATATTCTATGTAGANGAAGGTATATATAGAATTAAATATACTTATCAAATGGATAATATTCTATATACAGATAATGTAAAAATCGAAGTATTTAGCGATACTGAAGTTAAAATTTCTGGTCATGAAGTAAGAATTTATTATTAAATTATGAAAAAAGAGATAGAATAAAAAGAAAAAGTGGAATAATAAAAGTGGTAGCAAGACCTGTAATACCAATAGATAATCCACTCATTGCACCTTCCACTTCCCCCATCTCTATAGCTTTAGAAGTACCAACAGCATGGGAAGCTGTACCTATTGCAACACCACGTGCAACAGAGTTATTAATTTTAAAAATACTACAAACTATAGGTGCANATATTGCACCTATTATACCTGATATTACAATTACAAAAACTGTAATAGATACAATAGCATCAATAGAGTAACTAATCTCTATCCCAATAGGTGTTGTAACTGATTTAGGTAGAATAGATTTAATAACATCCATATTTAAATTTAAAAGTTTTCCAAGTACGAATACACTAACAACAGCAGTTACTGATCCAACAAAAATTCCACTTAAAATTGCTTTATAATATTTTTTTAGATATTTTATCTGGTTATATAGTGGAATTGCTAATACTACTGTTGAAGGTTTTAAAAAAAATTCAATCATACTTCCACCTTTCAAATAAGACTCTAGTTTTATATTAAAAATCATTAAAAAACTAATAATAATAACTGAACTTACTAGTATTGGATTAAATAAAGAAATTTTAAATTTGTTGTAAAAAGATTTTGCGATCCAAAAAGCCAATATAGTTATTACAATTCCAAAACTTGGCTCATTTAGTATTTTTTCCATGTTTTTCACCCTTTTTTATAATATATTGAACAGTATATCCTGTTACAACCATAACCAAAATAGTTGTAAAAATACAGATAAATAGAATCTTACCCCATTCATCTTTAAGTAAATCAAAAGAAGAAATTAATTTCACACTAGGAGGAATAAAAAAGAATGCCAGATTTGCAAGTATAAATGTACTAAGTAGTTCAATTGTTTGGACAGTAATAATTTTAAAATTTAGTAGAAGAAATAAGATAATAATACCTAAAATACTACCAGGTATAGGAATGTGAAGAATATTACTTATAAACTCTCCTAAAAGTAAAATTGATAATAAAACTAAAAATTCCTTTAAAATTTTCATATACATTCTCCTTATAAACTTTCTTAATTTTCTAAATTATACTACAACTAAATAATTTTTTCAAGAGATATAAATTGTTAAATTATTTAAAGATAAAATTCTTGAGTGTATAAATAATATATGGTATAATATTAAAAAAAATAGGGAGATGATTATTATAAACAATAAAGTAGATTTTAAACCGGGAAATTTTCTATATCCGGCACCTGCTGTAATGGTAAGCTGTGGTGATAATATAGATAATCTTAATATCATAACTATTTCTTGGACAGGAAATATATGTACAAATCCTGCAATGGTATATGTATCGATCCGTCCAGAGAGATATTCATACAATATAATTGAGAGAACACGTGAATTTGTGATTAATCTTACAAACGAAGATTTAACCTTTGCGTGTGATTTTTGTGGTGTGAAATCTGGTAGAGATGTAGATAAATTTAATTATCTTAAGCTAACAAAAGAGAAAGCAAAAAAAATTAATTCATATATTATAAAAGAGAGCCCTGTAAATATAGAGTGTAAAGTAAAAGATATAATTAATATAGGCACACATAGTATGTTTGTTGCAGATGTGGTAAATATACAAGTAAATGAATCTTTACTAGATAGCACAGGGAAATTCCATTTTAATAATTCAAATCCAATTGTATATTCACACGGAGAGTATAGAGGTATAAAGTCGGAAACNATTGGTACATTTGGATATTCTATAAAAAAGAAAAAATAAAACTTGTATATGCTAAAAAAATATGTTAGAATAAATGTTAATCTAATATAGGGTGGCGATTGTATGGTAATAAAAAATAAGTATGGACACACTTGGTGGGGAAAAGAGTGGTTAAATGCTTTTAGTAATATTGATATACAAAATAG
>JGI24712J26585_10002414_pt1 | contig 15321 bp, 15 predicted proteins | sample BioPla3DNA2_FD_26585 | JGI IMG/M metagenome (IMG submission 26585) | reverse complement strand
TGATATAGATAGGATAATGCCTCCTGTATCTAGATTTGCATCTAATTCTAGAACCATTAAAAAACAGACCATAATCGATAAGCTTCTGGCCTTCTTTGAGAGATATTTTGGTCTAATATAATCATTCTTATTAGACAATCATAAGGAGGGAATTTAATGGATAAAAAGGCTCAAGCAATATTGAAACATTATAAAAATAAAATAGAAAGTAGAAGCTTCGATGAGTACGATATACTAGGATTTTTAATTTTCATCAGAAAATATATAGAAAACAATATTGGTTTAGAAACTATACATGATTTTTCTAATTTAATTGCACATAGGAAAAGAGATCGTGGAATAGCGTTAAAAGCTATAGAAAATGCAATAAAGAATAAATACGAAACTATGAGTAAAGATATGAGAGCGAAAGATTATAATGGAATCCAATATAGTGAGTGGGAAAAAGAATGGTATAAGCTGGGTGAAAAATTTAACATTAAATTTACTGATAAAATAATATATGAAATAACTATATGTGTTTTTTCTATAACCCAGTTTACAGAGTATGAAAGCAAAGATAGAAAATACTTTGGAAGAATTGAGTTGTTTAAAAGTAAACGTTCGATGTTCTTAGCTACAACAGAAGGAAAAGATAATTCGTTATATATCAATTTCTTTATTCTTCCGATTAATTCATCACAGAAATTAGAGAAAGAAAAGTTTCATCCTGTACTTGAACCGATTGAAACAATTAGGATAGATGGTGAATTGAAAATAAGAGAAGAAAAAATAATTAAAGAAAAATTTGCACAGCTGATTTCCAAACGACTTTCTTTGGAAATTAATGATGACTTTGGTCTTGAAGAAGTTTGGGAAAAAGAAATTTCTATTTTAACTGAGAACTTAGATAAAACCATTAGCTATATTTTAAATGACTGTTCTGATGAGAAATTCTATTGGATGAGTGAAGTTTTCGAAGAAATTGTACAAAAAACGCAAAGTGTAGATTTTATTAATGCCATTAAAGAAAGATTAAAGAAGGTAACTAATGAAAAATACTATAAAGATATAGAACAAGAAATAGAAGATGCTACAGATTATTTAGAATAATATCAAAAGACCACACCAGAGAATTTAGTCTCCAATGTGGTCTTAATCTTGCTAACCTTTAAAGCCGTCACTTAAGTTTTTATCCAATCCCTATGTGAAAGCTTCTAAAGCCCCATTTTTATGCTTTCTTATTTGCTGACTCACACTTTTCGGACTTTTCAACTCCCAAGTTTTTAAGTTTTTAACTGCCAAGCTTCTAATTGCTTTAATTTCTTAAACATCCAATTGGTATAACATAAACACCATCCGGTCTTTTATAAGCATATCCACTTCCTGTAATCACAACTAAAAAAGATGGTGAGTTCATTTTGTCTGTGTCAATTTTCTCTTTTAACCTTAGTAGGTTCTCTGCACCATAATCAATGGCCTTATTTCCCAACTTAACTTCAACAGCCCCCCATATCCCATTCCTAAAATGTAATATTGCATCAGCTTCTTGTCCACTATGGTCTCTATAATGAAATAAATTTCCTTCCAAGTTTTCTACATATACTCTTAAATCTCTAATAACTAAAGACTCAAAAAGAAGTCCTAAAGTTTCTAAATCATTCAAAAGGTCTTTGGAATTTGCATTAAGAAAATATGCAGCTATTGCAGGGTCAACAAAGTGCCTAGTAGGACTTGTAGAAATTGTCGTTTTTGACCTTAGGGCAGGACTCCAGGCAGTCAAGTCTTCAATAACAAATATCTTGCTTAATGCATCAATATATTCACTCACAGTTTTTCTGTTTATTGAATCAAAATTGGCTGTGACATCAGCAGTTATCGTTTTTATAGTAGCTTGACTTGAAATATGTCTAGAATATGACCTTAAAACATGTTCAACCTTATCCGCATTTCTTTCAATCCCGTCGGCAGTAGAAATTTCAGTATTAATGATTGCTCTACAATATCCTGCAACCTGCCTTTGTTTAACATGTAATTCTTTTCCTACAGAAGCTGGCCAGCCTCCACCAACTATCAGTTCAGCTATATCTTCAATATCATGCGGTGACTTGCTAGCTATCTCCTCACCATTTATCAGATTTTTAATACTTACTTCCCCGTTAGAATCTCCACTTTCATACAAACTCATAGTTCTCATATGAAGTCTTGAAATCCTACCCGTTCCTGAATGGGCAATAGCAGACTCATAAACACTGGTAGAGCCTGTAAGTATATATAAACCGATCTCACCTCTTTGGTCTACGCTAAAACGAACTGCATCCCAAAGCTGAGGAGCATCTTGCCACTCATCAATAAGCCTAGGATTATCACCTTCTAACAATAAGGAAGGCTTTATGTCGGCAAGTCTAAGGTTTTGCTCCCTTTCATCTGGGTTCTGAAGAAATAAAGTACTTTTAGCTTGATTAAGTCCGGTTGTAGTTTTCCCACACCATTTAGGCCCAGTAATTAATACTGCACCAAATGCCTCCAACTCATCCTTCAATGTCTTATCTACTAACCTTTCAATATACTTACTCATCCCTGCACCACCTCATATTTATTATATCATTAACTCCCACTTTTGTATATTCCTAACTCTCGTTTTTTTGAACTTTTAACTCCCAAGTTTTGACACAGTGAAAACTGAGTATCTTCTACACTTGAAATGGCTTATTTTAATGTATTAGAATCATCCGCCATAAAATGGTCAACCAGTTTCATGTAACTAATATTCTTATCCTTAAATTTAATACACCACTCCTTAGTAAAGTCATGAATTTGTTTATTATCTGTCATTTTGATAAACTTCTATTCATAAAAAATCTGCGAAAATGTTTAGTTGCTTAGATGTTTCTTTAAAACTATGATTTTCTAGCTTTGTCATAAGACTTATATTATTTTGCAAATTTATATTTCTGATCCCTAAATTATTTATGGAAATTTACTCTTTTAAGTTTTGATTTTTAAGTTTCATATTGTAATAATAATTATATACATAAAAGCAAACCAAGTATTTTTGCAAAACCACTATATACTTTACTCTAATTAGTAAAATAAGTTTGACAAATTTCTGCATAGGCTGCATAATAAATTAAGCATTATTATTAAAAAGGAGGTAATTCTATGGAGAAAAATATCCGTCAACCGACAACATTTGAAGCACTATTGCCAATAATCGCAATGATGGTTTTTATTATTGCCGGAATTAAGTACTGGGATCTGGAACCTCACATCCCTATTGTGCTTGCATGTATCGTAGCAGTTATTATTGCCATGCGCATAGGCTACAGTTGGGATAGTGTTATCTCAGGAATTTTAGACAGCCTTGGCAGGGCAAATGAAGCCCTTCTTATCATAATGGTAGTAGGAATGTTAATTGGTAGCTGGGTTTTGGCAGGAACAATGCCAGCAATGATCTACTAAGGTTTAAATTTATTAACACCCAGCCTCTTCCTTCCAATAGGAATGGTACTTTGTGCTATAGTAGGTTTAGCTACAGGTAGTTCTTGGACAGCATCAGGAACCGTTGGCGTTGCTTTAATGGGTGTAGGACAAGGATTAGGAATTAATCCTGCAATATCTGCTGGAATGGTAATTTCTGGTGCATATATGGGGGATAAGTGGTCTCCATTATCTGATAGTACCAATGTAGCGGCAGCTACAGCTGAAACTCCATTATACGAACATGTTAGGTCAATGATGACTACTACATTACCAAGTTTTATCATCGCAATGATTTTATAGCTATTGTAGGAATTAAAATCAATACTGCAGGTTTTGATGCACACTTGGTTACAGATATTCAAGACTCATTATTGGCAAATTTCAATATCAATGTATGGGTTTTGTTGCCAGTGCTAGCTGTAATATTTGGTGCTATGTTTAAGGTTCCTGCTATACCTTCATTACTATTTGCAACTGCTTTAGGAGGAATTGTTGCAATTGTTGGACAAGGAGCAAGTGTTGGTGAGTTCTTAAGAGTTACTCATTATGGATTTAATATTGACACTGGAAATGAAGTTACTAATGCATTACTAAACCGAGGTGGTTTAGATTCCATGATGTGGACTATTTCTCTAATAATGTTCGCCCTTGCCTTTGGAGGTATTTTAGAAAAATGTGGATTTGTAGAAGTGCTTTTAGGTAAAGTAACAAAGAATATTAAAACAGTTGGTGGTCTTGTTACAGCTACTATTATTACTGGGATAATATGTGATTTTGTTTTGACAGACCAATATTTAGCAATAATAGTGCCTGGTAGGATGTATGCTCCTGCGTATGATAAGATGAATTTGAAGCGAAGTTTTCTATCAAGAACTCTTGAAGATGGTGGAACTATGTGGTCTCCTCTTGTGCCATGGAATGGGTGTGGAGCATATCAAGCTGCAACACTAGGAGTTCATAATTTTGAATTTCTACCATATGCTTTTATGAACTTGATAAACCCTCTTACTGTTATTATTATGTCTTACTTAGGAATAGGAGTAAAGTATAATGACGAACAAGATAAAGATCAAAAAGAAAAATCCTAGTGAGGAATTTGAAATACTGTATTCAACAGAATCTGAAAGAATGAATAAGTTTATGCCATTAGTATCAGGTGGTTTGTTACTTCTTGCAGTAATTTCTAAAAGTCCGTATACGCTAACTATAGGAATATTTTTATTGGCTCTTACTTTTTACAATAAAGAACATATAGTAAATAAAGATGGGCTAGTAACAATATATGAATTTTTAAAAATAAAACATGAAGAGATATGGACATATAAAGAAATTGATTCTATTTTTATAAAAAAACACCTATGGACAAATCTTTTCTCTACTTTAGAAAGGATAATAAGTTGCGTAAAGCAGTATTTAGTAGCAATGACTTGGATAATATTGTAAGTATATTCAAGAAAAATAATTCTAATATTGAGATAGAAGATGCTGATAGATTAATAAATTAATCGGATAGGACCCCATAATCAAATTTGGGACCTCCCAGTCGAGTAAATAATGGGAGTTTCACCTCTTACTTTTCACAGAACCCTAGGTGAAGGTCTCCCTTCATACTGCTCTTATCATTCACCATTAACTATATTAATACGATCAATGGACAAACAAGTTTGGCTCTCTGCTTCTTATGTCAGAGAGCCATTTTCTTGCTAATTGTCTTAATGCTGAACTTTATACTGTTCTCAAATAAAAATTTCGTTCTGTCCTACATCAAATTATGACAGTACACCAAGTGTAAAATCTTAAGCAATATCAACACTTTATAAATCTATTTCTCCATTTAAAAACCTTTCTGCATTAATGTTTTTTATACCTGATTTTGAAAAATCAAGTGTATCTAAACTTAATATAATCTTTGGATAGTTATCCTCTATCATTTCAAGAGATCTCAATTCCCGCTCCCTTGTCCTTTCATCCATCAAGCTCAAACTAACTTGTATATAAATTATCTCCTCATTTTTTTCACAAATAAAGTCAATTTCGTATCCCTCTATTTCACCTGTATAAAGTTTATATCCTCTACGAAGTAGTTCTAAAAATACAAGATTTTCTAAAATGTGACCATAGTCTTTGTTACCGCCGGAGGTTAAAGATGTCCTCAAACCCGGGTCTACTCCATAGAATTTATTATTTCTTGAAAAGACCCTTCTCCCTTTTAAATCATATCTTTCCAATTCATAAATTAGGTAGGCTTCTTTTAAGTATTCTATATAAATGGATACAGTTTCTTCTTTTGAATTAATTCCTAGCTCAGATTTTATTGTATTAGCAATCTTTCTAATTGAAAACATTGATCCTGAATTTTGGAATATAAAACTTGCTAAAGCTCTTAAAAGATGGCTATTATTTATTTTATTTCTTAGCATTACATCTTTTAATAAAACAGAATCTAGTAAATCATTAAGAAATGTACTTTTTGAATGATTGTTTTCAACTCCTACAACCCCTGGAAATCCACCAAAAGTCATATAGTCCTGCAATATTAAAGTGGAATCTTTTATTCTAGACTCCCTTAAGGAAAATGGATAAACCACAATAGATACATATCTTCCGGCTAAATATGTAGCAAGTTCAGATGAAAGCAATTTAGCATTTGAACCAGTAATTACAATGTCTATTTTCTTATCTAAATTAAGAGAATTTATAGCAACTTCCCATTTATTTACAATTTGTATTTCATCAAATAACAAATAATAATCTAAATCTTCTTTAGTTTTTTCTTTTATATACTTATGAAGCTCAGTGCTCTCGTGCAATTCTATAGTATCCATGTTTTCAAAATTCAAATAAATAATTTGTTTATCAGTAACTCCATTTTCTTGTAACCAATTCTTATATTGGAACATTATAGTGGACTTACCTGATCTTCTAACACCTGTGATAATTTTTATTACATCTTTATTTTTCCACTCTTTCAACCAGTTAAGTTCTCGTTCTCTGATTACCATTGCTTCTCCTCCTATGACAATATATAATATTAAAATAATTATATCACCTTCAGAGAGATGTTTCAAGAATTTTAAAGTTTTATTTCGCCCTCGGGGTGATATATTTTTCATTTTAATATATTATATCACCATGATAAGGATATGTTTGTAATCTTAACTATAAAATCAAACAGCATAATCGACAGTATAATTATATTTATCTTTCTTAACTTTAACTGGTCGAAATTTTTAATCCTTTTATCCAGAAATGGTTTTATAAAGTAGTAGATAACCATTCCAAAGACTGCAAAGCGGATTGAATGGTTTAGGGAAATATAGCCCATAAAATTAAAGGACCAGTTGGAATAGTCCCAAAGTCTCATGTTAAAAAACTTATCCAGTATAAAGCCTACTACTAATTCAATAATAGTAGTAATCATACCCATTACAAGGCCTGCCTTTAAGGTAGACTTAAAATCGTGTTCATTCTTTGGTATAAAAATAGAAAATGAAAGCAGAATTATGATTATAGCAAAGCCAAATCGGCAGGTATGGCCCAAAGAGAAAGCCCCTGTTTTCCATTGGCTGTCCGTAAATTGGAAAGAGTATCACCTCATAAAGATAGCCTAAGACTGCAAAGATAGTAAAGTAGCCGTGTAATATAATATTTTTTTAGTTCTATCATTAATTTGAGGCATTTTCATTGCTCCTTATGTAATTTATTATATGTTGATAGATTTAAGGGCGGTACTAGACCGCCCCAATCTGTATAACTATCCTCTTAATTCAGCTCCAAACCTTCCTTCCAGCTTTCTTAATATCTTATCAAATTTTTTATCTATATCTTCTGTTGTGAGAGTCTTTTCATTGGAGTAGTCTTCAAACCTTAAGGTGATGGACTTCTTACCCTCTGGAATTTGTGCCCCCTTGTATTCGTCTACAAAGCTAAGCTTCTTTACTATTGGAGCAATTGTCTCTTCTATCTCACTCCACCTGACCCCCTCGTCAATAAGAACTGAAAGGTCCTTTTCAACTGCCGGGAAGAGTGGCATCTCTTTGAAGGAGTTCTCCCTCGACTCGTTTGCAACCAGCTTCTCCACATTCAAGTCAAAGATTGCAATTTCGGCATTTTTTATGTCGGCTATTGATTTAGCCTTCAAGGAAACAAGGCCTAGTGAACCTATTATCTCTCCGTTACTTTCAATGTTTTGCCATAGCTTCTTATCTGCCCAAGCAGGCCCTTCCTTTTCAGAAAAACCAATCGGCTGGATTTGTAAATTATTAAGCCCTTCCAAGACACCCTTTAATGCAAAGTATACATCAAGAGGCTTGGTCCCGACAATAGCNCCTGCCAAGTGTAGCTCCTCAATAGGTAAAACTTCATCAGGACTTGTTGGAGAGGACTCCCCTTCCTTATGGACACTTGCCATTTCAAATATCCTAAATTCATCAAAGTATTTCTTGTTCAATTCAACTGCTGAAATTATAGTTGAAACAAGTTCACTCCTTAAGTTAGCAGAAGTTGGCGATGGAGGGTCAGCAAGTCTTACCATTCCACCATTTACTCCAACAGCTTCTAAGAAGACATCTTCCACCCAAGGATAGGAAAAAATTTCCCTAAAGCCACATGTAAAGGCTAGGTATTCCTTGATAGACCTCTCCTTGTCAAAGTCTTTTTGGTTAATCGGTGGATTTAACCTCACCATGGGGAAGTCAGGCTCAAAGTTTTCATAGCCTATCATCCTGGCAACCTCTTCCAAAATGTCATCCTTAATACCTATGTCCCCTGTCGACCTCCATGTTGGAGCAATTGCCACAATCTTATCCCCATCAACTTGAACTTTAAATCCCAGTGGCTTTAATAAACTTTCAACATCATCTGCCTTAATGTCAATGCCAAGCCTTTCCCTTAAGAAGGAAAGAGTTAATTCAACCTCTGCCTTCTTGGTAGAAGCATTAGAAACATCTGCAAAAGCAACAATCTTAGAGTCAGGTAAGAGTTCTTTAAAAAGCTTCATTCCAAGTGAAATAGCCTGGTCAACCCTTTGAGTATCAAGGTCTTTTTCAAATCTGATGGAAGCCTCAGTTCTGATATTAAACTCCTTAGCCGAATGTCTTACGCTTTCATATGTGAAATTAGCCAATTCTAAGACTATCTTGCCAGTGGTTGGAAGTATGGAGTCATCCTTTCCACCCATTACACCAGCCAAGCCTATCGGTTTTGTATCGTTGGCAATAACAAGATTTTTAGAGTCTAAATTTAACTTCTTCCCGTCTAATAATTCTAAAACTTCCCCCTCTTTAGCATCCCTTACAATAATCCCCTTTGATACATGGTCAAAGTCAAAGGCGTGAGTCGGTTCACCAACAGAAAGCATAATATAGTTTGTAATGTCCACAAGTATATTAATCGGTCTCATGCCAATCTTGGCAAGACTTGCCTTTAGCCAGGTCGGCGACTCCTTAGAGTCTACCTCGTCAATTACAACAGCAGCATACCTCCTGCACCTGTCCTTACTCTCTATACTTAGAGGATATTCTGCCACTTCAGGCATTTTATATTCTTCAATCTCCTTTAAAGGCAGACCGTAAATAGCAGATAACTCCCTAGCAATCCCATAATGGCAGTAAAGGTCAGGTCTGTTTGTCAAGGACTTGTTGTCAATCTCCAGCACAAAGTCGTTAAAGTCAAGGACATCTGCAATATTGTCGCCCGGTTTTATATTATCTTCCTTCAAAACTACTATCTCGTGTTCATCCTTAGCCGGATATAACCCCTCCAAGCCGACCTCATTTGCCCCGCAAATCATACCGAAGGAGTCAACACCACGCATCTTGGTCTTCTTTATCTTAACAGGGTCTCCTTCCCCATGCCATACTACATATGAGCCGGGCTTAGAAACCACAACAAAGGTTCCAACTTCAAGGTTTGAGCCACCACAAACGATTTGGCTGTCCTCACCCTCCCCGATGTCCACCATTACAACCTTAAGTTTGTCAGCATCCGGATGTGGTCTCACCTCAGTAATCTTTCCTGCAACTATATTTTCATACTTCTTAGACAGGTCTTCAAAGCCCTCAACCTCCACCGTTCTCATGGTAAGGTCATAGGCAAGCTTTTCCATAGTCAAGTCTTCCGGTAAATCTATATATTCTCTTAACCAATTTAGTGATATCTTCATGCCGTCCTCCTATTTAAACTGATTCAAAAATCTTAAGTCTGTACTTCTAAAAAAGCGAACATCATCAATTCCATACCTCATCATAACCATCCTGTCAAGTCCAATGTTGACATAAAAGCCTGAATAGACATCCGGGTCGATATTGGCAGCCCTTAAGACATTGGGATGAGGTGAACCACCAGGCATAACCTCTATCCATCCCACATTCTTACAAACTCTACAGCCTTCGCCCTTGCATACCTGACATTCCATGTCGATTTCAAAGCCGGGTTCAACAAAGGGGAAGAAACCTGTCCTCATCCTAGTTCTCACCTCATAGCCAAAAACTTTTTGCAGGATGGTATCAACCAGAACCTTACCTGAAGAAAAGGAAAAGTCCTTGTCCACAATTAAGGCCTCGTACTGGAAGAATGCCCTCTCATGCCTTGCATCAGTTGACTCGTTCCTGAAAACCTCACCGGGATATATGAACCTGGCAGGTGCCCCATGTTCAAGCAAGTACCTTACAGAAGCCCCCGTCAAGTGTGGTCTTAGGGCAAGGCGTTTCGCTCCCCTTTCATGCTCAGTTCCCTCAATCCAATAGGTATCCATGGACTCCCTTGCAGGGTGGTCAGGAGGAAAGTTCAAGGCATCAAAGGCATACTTCTCGCTGGAAATATCCCTCTCCCTATAGAGTTCAAAGCCTTGAGACATGAAGGCATCATTTAAGTCATAGCACATTTGAGTTATAGGATGGAGTCCACCCCTTATTACAGGCTTGCCCGGTAAACTTAAGTCCACAAGTCCAGCAACTGCAGAGGCAGAAGCCAACAAGTCATCTTGTTTTCTATCCATCAAGTCGGTCAGTTCTCTCTTGATCTCATTTGCCCTCTTGCCAACAGTCTTCTTTTCCTCAGGTCCCAACTTGCCCAAGCCCTTAAGAATTTCAGTAAGACTTCCCTTCTTACCCATCAATTCATGACTTAGCTTATCAATGTCATCCCTTGACTTAACCGCTTCTATATCTTTTTTTGCACTTTCAAACAGCTCTTCTAATTTCCCTAACATCTTAAACCTCCCAAAATCATTTAATGTGGCTATTATATCATAAATTTAATGTTTTTTAAATATAATTGCTAAAATGGGTCTGTAATAATATGAACAGAAATATTTTTATAAAGACATTCTTATTTAGGAAAGTTTTAAGGCCTGATTGTAAATTTCTACTTCAAGTCTAATGGTAAAAGCCAATAATTTGTTTTATTTTTTCTACAGGTTGTATAAAATAATACAAAGTGAGGTGATAAGATATGAAAATAAAGTGCGAATATTGTAAGAGCATGATAAATGACTATCTTGAAGATTGTCCTTATTGTGGAGCACCCAATAAAAATGTTAATAGGACTTCTAAAGAAATTCCGGAAAGCATAGAAGAGCTTGTAGTCTACTGTAATTCCCACAATATACCCATAGACAAGTTCCGTTTTTTTATAGGTGAGGACTATCGAGGACCAAAGGCCTATGGAATATACAAAGACGGTCAACGAACAATTGTCTATAAAAACAAGGCAAATGGCCAAAGAGCAATCAGATATGATGGGACAGATGAAAAATATGCTGTAAATGAAATCTACCAGAAACTCCAACAAGAGATGAATTCCTATAAGGCCTTTCGTGCCAATAAGGGACAGGGTATAAAAAATAATAATAAATCTAAACAGACCGGTAAAAACGGAAGAAAGATTTTCAAAAAACTATTTATCATATGCGTCATCTTTTTGGGAGTAATTTATTTCATTCTAAATACCCCGCTCAAAGATGGTGTACACTATAGCTACGATGGGATTAATTATTATTTTGATACTTTTTATTGGTTTATCTACGAGAAAGAAACCGATAATTATAAAAAAATAAAAGACTCTGAGGTTCCACAACATTTAATTCAACAAGCAGCTAAGGACATACCTGAAAAAGGCGGCAAGCATTATATCTTCAATGATGAAGAATACTATTACGATGATAGTTATTGGTATATCTATGACATAGACGATGATTCCTATACCTACATAGATGATTATGACCTTCCTTCTGACCTTATCGAAAACCCGGAGGATTATTATTCCTACACCGAAGAATATATTGACAGCTCAAGCTCATCCTACGATGATGACAGCTGGGATAGTGATGACGACTGGGGAAGCGACTGGGATGATTCAGATTGGGATTATGACTATGATTCAGACTGGGACAGTGATTGGTAAGTCCAGGAAAGAATGTGCAAATATTATAGAAATTTTTCAAATAGGAATTGAAAAAAGACTTTATGCAAATATTATTGTTGTTTTTTTCATATGATATGAAATAGGGAGGCTATAATATGCTAAAGGTTGAATTAGAAAGATTTAAAGTTATAAAGGGTAAGTCTGAAAAGGTTGATGAATGGTTAAAATTTTTAAATGATAATATGGAAAACACCCTCTTGACCTTAGAAGGTGAGAAGATGTTTGTGGAATCAATCCACAGAGAGGTGATTGACGGAGAAGAATACCTCTACTGGTACTGCATACAAGGCCAAGGTGGATTTGATGTCCATGATTCAGATTCCTATATTGATAAGAAACATTTAGAGTATTGGGAAGAGTGCATAGATAAAAGCTATCAGAAGCTAATAGCTACAGAAGTTGTTATGATACCAAATGAGATAAAAAATTGCATGAAATAAAAAAGCCCTGTCGTAAGACAAGGCTTTTTTATATTTACTATTGTGGAGCTAAAACTGTTGCAGTACCCTTTACAACAACATCACCATTTTGGTTTGTTCCTGTTGTATCAAGGATTACTCTGTTCTTTTCTTCAATAAGTTCTGACACTGTGCAAGTAATTGTAACTGTGTCGTTAAACCTTACCGGCTTAGTGAACTTTAGTTCTTGACCTAGATAAATAGTTCCAGGTCCAGGTAGTTGAGTTCCAAGAACTGTTGAGATGAATGCTGCTGACAGCATACCGTGAGCTATCCTGCCTTCAAATGGTGTGTTCTTAGCATACTCTTCGTTAATATGAGCCGGGTTGAAGTCCCCGCTTATTCCTGCGAACATATATACATCAGTTTCAGTTACAGTTTTAGTAAAGGAAGCCGAATCGCCAACCTTTAATTCTTTTATTGTTTTACCCTTCATGTTATCCCCTCTTATTTAGACCTTTCTTTTGTCCACCTAACTACCAAAGGAGCAACCTCTCTTTGAGACCTTCCTGATACAAACAGTCCAATATGTCCTGTTGGGAATTTTTGAGTAGTTACATCCTTGCTACCAACATATTGTGCCAATGGCTCAGAAGATGCATTAGGAACTTGGTGGTCTCTTTCAGCAAATACATTTAATACCGGCATAGTAACATTCTTAAGGTCAACCTTCTTGTCCCCAACCATAGCTTCGCCTTTAATCAGCTTGTTCTCATGGTACATATCGTTTATGAATTGTGCAAAGGCTGTACCAGCTTGGCCAGGACTGTCAAATATCCATTTTTCCATGGTCATGAAGTTAGACATAGAGTTCGGATTGTCTAGGTCATCTATTAAATCAAGGTACTTATTAACCATAAGTGTAAGTGGCTTTAGTGTTAAGAATCCTGTGTTCATAAAGTCTCCAGGGATAACTCCATAAGCCTCTACCATCCTATCAACATTCAGGTACTTACCCCACTTGAATAGAAGTCCGTCATTTGTTGAGAAGTCTACCGGCGTTACCATAGTGATCAGGTTTTTAACCTTTTCAGGGTAAAGTGAAGAATACATTAATGAGAATGTTCCCCCTTGGCAAACACCTAAAATATTCAATTGGTCAATCCCATGTTCCTCTAAGATAAAGTCAACACAGTCATTGATATAAACATCAATATAGTCTTCTAAAGTAAGGTACTTATCTTCCGGAGTTGGGAAACCCCATTCAATCAAGTAAAGGTCCATGCCACCATCTAATAAGTTTCTTATGAAACTTCTGTCTTGTTGGATATCCATCATAGCCGGAGTATTAACAAGTGCATATACTATTAGTGTTGGAACCTTCATTTGTGTCTTTGCAGTCTTTTTATAGTGGAATAATTTAAGTTTATCTTGAGTGTAAACAACTTCCCTTTCAGTTTGATTTGAGTTGTCATCAGTTACAAGCATCATTGTTTCAAAGCCTTGAATCATTTTTTCTTGTGCAGCAACTGTTTCTTCAAAAGACTTCTTCATGTCGAAAAAATTTGAGCTATACATAATAATCCCTCCTTAACAACTATTTCTTAGCAGTAGTCTTAGTTTCTTTAGCTTCTAGAGCCTTCTTTAAGCTCCTTACTTCCTTCTTTAAGTCATAAACAGTCTTGTATAAGCTGTCTACTTCTGACTTTGTTACGATAGGAGTATCAGCTAGGAATTTCTCATAAGCCTTGTCTGATTCAATCTTAAACTTCATATAAGAATCAGCTGTAAAAGCTATTAGGCTTGAAAATTCATCTGTATAGAAATGTTTTTCGATTGCTTGTTCAACCTTTTCAGACCACATTTTAAAGAATTCATTGAAAGTCTTTGGTTGTTCACCCTTTTGAAGCATTTCAATATAGTCTTCAAAAGCCTTCTTACTATTTTCACTTGCTACAGAAACAATGCTTGTCATGTACTCAGACACGCTTACAAGCATATCTATCATTGAATCAACTACTCTATTGTTTTGTTCAATAACCTCTCTTGATTGACCAACTACCGGACTAGTAAGCANTGTTCCCACTGTCTTGTCATAAGTCTTCTTCCAAATCTTTAAATATTCTGATGCCTTTGTAGGGTCTTTAAGCATAGTTTGTGCCAAAGCATCTTGAAGTTCTGGCATAGCATCAGCCCATGGTTGAGCAAATTTTCCATAAACTTCAAAAAGAGTCTTCATGTAGTTGTATGGATTAAGAACCACATTTCTCATCTCTTCTGGTAGCATTGGTATAAAGTTTTCAAGCATAACTGTATCATATTTTTCTAAGAACTCATTTAAGTGAGCCTTATATTCCTCTGATTGAGGTCCCAATACCTTTTTATTCACCTCATCCCATACTTGGTATAGCCCAAGATAGAAGCTGTTTGACTTTACCATTTTTTCATAAACTTCACTAGCTGTACCGGAAAGTAGCTTGCTAGCCTCTAGTGGGTTAAAGTTTTCCATAGCTTTTTGCCATGCTGTGAATGGGTTTGTTGCACCGTCTTCCATTTTTGGGAAAAAATTCTTATAGAAATCATTATAACCTTCCATCATAGTTCTTTGCATGTTATAAAATTCTTGCATTTTTGAAAAGTCACCAAATGGGTTAAACTTAGCAAAGTCTTGAAACGGATTAAAAGCTGAACTTTCTTCATTACCTGTATTTATCCCCATCATTTTAGACCATGCATCCATCATAGTCTTTTGAGCATTGAACATGTCTCCCCATGCACCGTTGTTGTTCATAAAATTACCTCCTTATTTTAATTTCTTCTTTAATATATATTATGCCCAGTTCACCAGAACTGATCTCTAGATGTGTTCTCTCCAAATCATTATAGACAGTCCTTGTTAAGTCAATGTGAATTATAGATAAAAGACCCGTGAACTATTTATAATAATAAAAAAACTTGTAATCTAAATTACAAGAATTGGTTCCTAATTTTGTAAAAATTCGCTGCTGAATCCCTTGTATATTTTAACAATATACCA
>JGI24712J26585_10002410_pt1 | contig 15332 bp, 16 predicted proteins | sample BioPla3DNA2_FD_26585 | JGI IMG/M metagenome (IMG submission 26585) | reverse complement strand
CAAATATATTAAACAATACATTTCGCCCTATGTCTACCCCTGCATTTCGAAATATTGTCTCTGAACTTTCTCCATTATATATATCTATTATCGCCTTGGGTACCGTAAATGCACCGGTGTCTACAATGGTAGCTCCTATGATATTGCTTAGATGATCTTGTCCTATTCGTCTTAGAATGGGGAAAGTAGACAGTCTTTCTGACCAGCCTCCTATTCTCTGCGCCAGTCCCGGTATATGTCCTGCCACACTTGATGCCATGTTATAGGTCAGCAGACCTCCTGTCATATTTCCTACAAATGTAGCATAAGGGTGCTGTGTATGACTGTTTATAAAAATATTTTCCATGGAACATAATTCTTCAAACTGATACCCACGAACCCTTGCCTGTGTTCTTGCTGACCATTCAAACAGATTTCCGCAAAAAGGAACTCCTTCTATTGCACCTGTAGTAACACTTCTGATACTATCCAGTTTGGTATACAATGCAGACATTAACTGATACCTTCGCCATTCTGCATCTGACCAATCATCTTCTGCAAGTTCTTCCATCAATGTGTATTCATCTGCAAAAAACCTTCTTTCTGCTTCTGTTCCTTCTGCAAAATACCGGTCTAATACCTCCTGTGCCTCCGCGATTTCTTCTTCACTCATTTTATGTCCGGGAGTTAGCCATATCTCTACCTTAATCAGTTCACTGTTATTGGCTGCCTCCTGATATTCTCTTCCTATGGCAAGTAGTTCCCGCATATAGGAACCATTACTCATGGAAAGTTTCTCCGGCTGTAACATTTCTGTTAGTGCCTGTACTTTTCTTCCATACGCTTCTAACTGTTCATTCAGTGTTTTCAGATATCCGGCATATGTTTTATCTATCTCTTTTACATTTGTAATAATCTCTGCCAGCTTATTTATGGTTAGAACTTCCTTTTCTTCCAGTTGTTCTACATACCGCTCACTGATTTTGATATTAACAACAACTTCCGGCAGTCCCAGTTCCTCCAAATCTGTAATATTTGCCAGACTTTTTAGATAAACACTGCATGACTCCGTGGCTTCCGACCACAATTCTTCTATCTTTTCCTGTGAAAAATCCCTTTTCATTTTTCCTCCCGACTATTTTGTTGTTTCAAAAGCGCGTGCCGCTGCCTTATCTGCATTCTCCATTCTTGTTTCTACTTTCTTTAATGCCTCTACTGTTTTTATCATCAGCTGATTCAGGTTATCCGAGACTGTTTTCAGATTTGTTTCCGCATCCTGCACCTGTTGTGGCGTTTTTCCCTTGCTTTCCTGCGCCTGGGGTGACTGTGACAAAGTTGTCCCGAATGTCTGTTGCAGACTCTGCATTCCTTCAATATCATATCTCAGCCTGTGCTTGTCAATCTGTATCTTTTTCATTCTGCTCTCCTAATATAAATAACTGTCTGCCTCATCCAGACTGATTTGATAAGACATGGTAAGCCCATTTATCATATTGATAATCTCTTGGATTTCCCCTTTCAGACCAAGTGTCTCCAGATAAAAGGCTTTCAGATTTTGGGCTGTATTTCCTTCTGTTACCGAAACACTTACGGTATTCTTTAGCATTTCTATGTACTGTCCTATGGTTTCTTCATAACTTTCCGCCTGTACTTTTATCCTTTGCAGCTGTGTTAGTAATTCCTCTTCTTCAACAATCAGATCATAACCCAATGTTTCTCCGGCTTTCATCTTATCCCCTCCATCTGTCTTACTTTTCTTTCCAGTTGTTCTACTTCTTCCTCTTTTATATGAATTTCATATTTTAAATCATTTTCGTGGCAGATTAAATGATTCAGGCTATTTCTGATACTCCACTCTGCCTGACAATACCCTTCCATTGCCTGCTGATATTCCGTTCCCTCCATGAAACCTGCCAAATCTTGCTGATACCCGGCAACAAATGACATATGACTGAATTTATCCTGCATACCTTTCACTTTATTTTTTCTGGTACACAGAACTTCTTCAAACTGGTTTCGGGTATTCTGCACACGTTCCAGCACACACTCATGTAATTCTATTTGATATCTGCAAGATGCCATTTCACTTTCGTGTTCTGTAATCTTTCTTTTCAAACTTTTTATTTTATTCTGTAACTGGCAAATCGTCACCTGATTTTTTGCTCCTTCCTTCTTTCTTCACAATTTCATGCAAATTGTAACTATATTCAAATGTATCTTTCCTTGGATTCTTCTACTGAATCAGCACTCTGCCGACCGGCAGATATTTGAAATTTCCTCTTACTTAATTATTTATACTCACCCAAAATTTGTTTTTCTTTATTTTATCGTACTACTTCATTAAAGTCAATGTTTTTGTTTTCTTCGATTTTACAATCGAACAAATGTGTGGTATAATTTTTCAAATACAGTACAAATGTTTGTGTAGGAACAGGAGGTCTCCCATGGAACGGCTTATTTTTCATATTGACGTGAATTCTGCTTACCTTTCTTGGACAGCAGTGGAAAACTTAAAAAATGGAGATTCCGTAGATTTGCGGGAAATTCCTTCGATTATTGGTGGCGATATGGCAAGCCGTCATGGAATTGTATTGGCCAAGTCTATCCCTGCTAAGGCCTATAAAATAACTACCGGAGAGCCTGTTGCTCATGCACTGCAAAAATATCCAAAGCTGGTAATGGCTCCGCCTAACCACAAGCTTTACAGTCAGTACAGTCACCGCCTTATGGAACTTCTAAGGACTTTTTCCCCTGCCATTGAACAGGTAAGTATTGATGAATGTTATATGGATTTTACGGATTATATAAAGAATTATAACAGCCCTATAGACGCTGCCACCAAAATTAAAGATACCGTGCGTAATACCTTTGGTTTTACTGTAAATGTTGGTATTTCCAATAATAAATTACTTGCTAAAATGGCCTCCGACTTTCAAAAACCAGACCGTGTACACACTTTATTTCCGGAGGAAGTTCCTAAGAAAATGTGGCCGCTTCCCGTCCGTGACCTCTTTATGGTAGGGAAATCCGCTGCTGCCACTTTGGAAAAACTGGAGATTCTTACCATTGGTGACTTAGCACATACCGATGTGGCCATCTTAGAAAGCCATATGAAAAGTCACGGCAGATTGGTCTGGGAATTTGCCAATGGCATAGATGATTCTCCGGTTCAAACACAAGAAGCCGAACTAAAGGGTGTGGGAAATTCCACCACGCTTTCTAAAGACGCTGAGACTTCTGCCGATGCTAAAAAAGTGCTTCGTGCCCTATGTGATCAGGTCTCCTCTCGTCTTAAAAAATACGGACAACTTGCCGGAATGGTTAGTACGGAAATTAAATACGCCACTTTTACCAATGTGTCTCACCAACGGCAACTTCCTAATGCCACTGATGATGCAGCCACTTTATACCATTACGTCTGTCTTTTGTTTGATGAGCTTTGGAATGGAGAACCCGTTCGCCTCTTAGGGGTACGAACCTCAAAACTCACTTCTGACCCAGAGCCTGTTCAAATGAGTCTTTTTGATTTACCGAAAACCCAAAAGGAACAAAAGGCTGACAAAGCCGCCGAAGAATTAAGAAAACGATTTGGAGATAGCATTATAAAAAAGGGCGTATAAAATACCCAACAAAAAACTTCCGAGAAGTTTGACTTAACACAACCTTCTCGGAAGTTTTTTATATCATAGTAAATACCACATTATAAAATGTGAACTCTTTGTTTATACCGCAAACTGACTGTTATACAATTGTGCATAAAATCCATTTTTTGCAAGAAGTTCTTCGTGATTTCCCTGCTCCATAATCTTTCCGTCTTTCATTACTAAAATCACATCTGCTTCCTGAATCGTAGACAAACGATGCGCTACAATAAAACTGGTGCGCCCTTTCATCATTTTGGCAAATGCGTTCTGAATCTTCATTTCGGTTCTGGTATCAATAGAAGAAGTTGCTTCGTCCAATATGAGCATCGGTGGCAAACACAGCATTACTCGGGCAATGCATAACAACTGCTTTTGTCCTGCGGATAAACTTCCCCCATCTTCTCCAATCACTGTATCATATCCTTGCGGCAAACGCTTGATAAAACTGTGAGCATGTGCGGCCTTCGCTGCTTCTATCATCTCTTCTTCCGTAGCATCCGGTTTTCCCATAATAAGATTTTCTCGTATAGTTCCTGCCTTTAACCAGGTCTCCTGCAATACCATTCCATAACTGCCTCGAAGACTCTTTCTCGTAACATTATGAATGTCGTTTCCTTCTACCTGAATGCTTCCGCTATCTACATCATAGAAACGCATTAAAAGGTTGATAATGGTAGTTTTTCCACATCCCGTAGGTCCTACAATTGCCACACGTTGTCCCGGCTCTACCTTTAAGTTAAAGTCCTCTATTAACTTTTTGTCTTTCGTATAGGAGAAGTAAACATCTTTTAACTCCACCTTTCCGGAAACATCTGTCAGTACCTTCGCATCTGCACTTTCCGGAATCTGCGGTTCTTCTTCAATGAGTGCAAAAATTCGTTCTGCACAGGCAAGGGCATTCTGAAGCTCTGTAACTACGCCTGAAATCTCATTAAATGGTTTGGTATACTGATTTGCATAACTTAAAAAGCAGGAAAGCTGTCCTACCGTTATCATTCCATTCATAGCACAAAATGAACCAACCAAACCAACTCCCGTATATACAAGGCTGTTTACAAATCGGGTACTTGGATTGGTAATGGAGGAGAAAAAGGTTGCCTGTAGGGATGCTTTTTCCAACCTTCCGTTAATCTCATCAAAGTTTTCTAACACATCTGCCTCTTTTGAAAATGCCTGTACCACTTTTTGGTTTTCAATCATTTCGTTAATCAGTGCTGTCTGTTCTCCTCTGGTGCTGGACTGTAATAAAAACATCTTGTATGTCCGCTTTGCAATAAAACTTGCTACAAACAGCGAAACCGGGGTAATCAATACTACTACTAATGTTATTTTTACATTGATAGCAAGCATAAACAGAAGCGTTCCAAGAATGGTAATTACTCCGGTAAATAATTGAGAAAATCCCATTAAAAGTCCATCTGCAAACTGGTCTACATCTGCAATCACACGACTTACCAGTTCCCCGTGGGAATGTCCGTCAATAAATTTTAATGGAAGAATCTCCATTTTTGCAAAGGCTTCGCGTCGAATATCCTGAATCACTTCATAAGTAATCTTGTTGTTATATACATTCATCAACCACTGTGCCAATGCTGTTACACCAATCACAACTCCGATTTTTATAAGAATTGCAAAAACTGCTGAAAAATTCACCAGCCCTTTATCAATAATATAGTCGATGGCATCTCCGGTAAGCACCGGAATATACAAGGTCGCTGCTACCGTTATCACAGCAAAAAAGAGTGATAAAATTAAATACCAACGATAACGTTTAATATAACGTAATACTTTTTTTAATGTTTCCGATTGATTTTTCTTCTTTTCTTTTTTCATGCTACTGTTCCTCCCTTCCTAGTGTTTCTTGTACTGGGATTCATAAATTTCCCGATATACTTCACAGGTTTCTAACAGTTGCTCATGCGTTCCGATTCCTGATACCACACCATCATCCAACACAATAATTTTATCTGCATGCTGGATAGAAGAAGTTCGCTGGGATACGATAAACACCGTTGGCTCTCCTTCCATCTCACGAATAGCTTTTCGAAGTCTGGCATCCGTAGCATAATCCAGTGCCGATGCACTATCATCCAAAATCAAAATCTGTGGCTTACGCACCAATGCTCGGGCAATGGTAAGTCGCTGCCTTTGTCCACCGGAAAAATTCTTTCCACCCTGCTCTACCGGAGCATCCAGTTTTCCATCCTTGCCATCTACTACTTCCCTTGCCTGCGCTGTTTCTAATGCCTGATACAGCTCCTTTTCCGTAGCGTTCTCTTTTCCCCAACACAGGTTTTCCCGTATGGTTCCCTGGAATAAAACTGCCTTTTGCATTACAATTCCTACCATTTGGCGTAGTTGCTCAATTGGATAATCCTTGACATTTTTTCCGTTGATTTTCACTTCACCTGCTGTAGCATCATAAAAACGTGGTATCAAATGTACCAAAGATGTTTTTCCACTTCCGGTTCCGCCGATGATTCCGATAGTTTCTCCCTTTTTCACCTGAAAATCAATATCTGTTAAACTTTCTGCCCCTGCCCCCTGATAAGTCAGTCCTACATGGGAAAACTCTACCATATACTCAGAAGCTTCGCTCTTATTTCCTGCAACTGCTCCTAACTGCTCCTTTTGCACATCAATTGGCATGCTGCTCTTCATTTCCAATACGGATTCAATACGATTTCCGCAAGCAACCGCCTTAGTGATAGTTACAATCAAGTTTGCAAGCTTTATTAATTCTACCAAAATCTGAGACATATAGTTTACCAATGCAACTACTTGTCCCTGTGTTAAAACTCCTGTATCTACCTGAAATGCACCGATATAGAGCAATGCAATAATACCGCAGTTAATAATGATATAGGTGACCGGATTCATAAATGCACTAATCCGTCCCACATGATTCTGCATACTTGTAAGTGCTCCCAGGCTTTCTTCGTATCGATTTTTTTCTTCTTCTTCCTTATGGAATGCACGAATTACACGCACTCCGGTAAGATTTTCTCTGGTAATTCCAAGTACCTTGTCCAAACGTTCCTGCACCTTACGGTAAAGAGGAATGCTGATTGCCATGATTCCAAATACTACAATAGATAACAACGGAATCGTAACTACAAATACCAATGCCGCCTTTACATCTATGGTAAATGCCATAATCATAGCTCCGAATACAATAAATGGGGAACGTAAAAACAAACGCAATACCATGTTTACCCCAGACTGCACCTGATTAATATCGCTGGTCATTCGGGTTATTAATGTTGCCGTTCCCACCTTGTCAATTTCGGAAAAAGAAAAGGTCTGTATATGAGCAAATAACTGATGACGCACCTGTGTTCCAAATCCAACAGCTGCCTTTGCCGCAAAGTATTGCGCTGTTATGGAACAGGTAAGTCCTATCAGACCTAATGCCACCATAATAAGACACATTCTTAAAATATATCCACTATCCCGATTTGCAATTCCCACATCGATAATCTGTGTCACTACTAACGGAACAATCAGTTCAAAAGATGCCTCCAGCATTTTAAACAGTGGTGCCAGCACACTTTCCTTTTTGTAATCTTTTAAGTATATCAATAATTTTTTCATGGAATAAGTCCCCCATATGATTATTTTATCTTTCCCTATTATAATCCCACTTTCCTTGGTAATTCAATACATAATACATGAAAAAAGGAACATATTACTCTTATGTAATATGTTCCCAATTTTACTTTTTTAACTCTTACGTTATACTATTTTCTTGTCAATTTCCATACAAATCCAAGTATACCGCCAACGATTGCCACGATTGCTCCAATAACAGCCAGATATGCGCCGATACCAAAGCTTCCAAATCCCATAGATGCACTGCTTAGCTGGGAAATATCATAAATGGTTATTACCAAAGCAATTGCCGCTGGAATTACTCCAAACTTTTGCAAGTTGAATACTGCCAATACAATTGCTACAATAGCCAAGATGACAACGATAACACCATCACCGGTTTGACCTGTCCCACCACCTACATAATTGATTGTTTCTGACAGAATGGTGTAAAATGGCATAAAACATGCAATAGCCATAACAGCAGCACCTATAATTGTAAGTAACTTTGTAATTTTCTTTCTACTGTCTACTGTCTGAGTAGCCCCACCGGTTACATTGGCTGTCTGGAAATTATTCCCCTGAGTTGCCTGAAATTCTGTTTTAGGAGCCTGTGCCTGACAGTTACACACCTCTCCATCATTAAGTTTTCTTCCGCATTTTATACAATATGACATTGTTTCCTCCTCCTTTGTCCTTCCATTGGTTTGTATTGTTGCGTATCATAATTTAATTATAACACGCTAATGTAGTTCGTACAATACAACATTTATAAAAACGGCAGAATCTTCTTAAGTGATGTAGCATTTCCGTTTTTCATCATGGCTTCTGCTAATTTATGAAGGGTTTTATCTGACAGGAAAGGATATAGTCCGGTATAATCCTGCAATTCTCCCTGTTCTATTGCTCTTTCTATCAAGGTATCTAATGCCTCATCTGACAAAAATGGTGCAAGTCCTACAATCCCCTTACCGCCCTTTTCCAGGTTAATTCTTTCTACCAACTTATCCAATGTGTAATCTGCCAGAAACGGTGCAAGTCCAATTAGTTCTTTTAAATTGGTATCTACATCTATCTGTTCTACTAATTTATCCAGATATTCTTCTTCTAAATAAGGTGCTAATTCAATCAACTCTTTTATAGAAAACTTTGATTTCTTCGCAGATTCTTCTTTTCCCTCATCTTGTTCTTTCTTTTCTTCTTTTTCAATCACTGTCTGTACCATCTCTTTGGCCTGTTCTGGTTTCACTAATGGAGCTACCTGCGTAATTACATCTGCACCGGTATCTGTTTCTTCTATATATTCTCGTTCCGTTCCCTGAATCAAATGTTCCATCTGTGTCATATTTTTCTCTTTTCTTAATGTTGCGATTTTCTTTCCTGTTTTTCTTGTGTCAAACATATCTATTCCTCTTTTCTTATCTCAAATTGCGTAACTGACTACTTAATAATTGTAACTGCATGGTCTGTTGTTCCATAACCTGAGTTGCCTTTTTTTCTTCTTCCCGATACCAATAAGTTCTTTTTCTTTCCTGTTTCTGCTTGTTCATTTTTCTTCTCCTTTTCACTGTGTTTTTCTCCTTTCTGCTACAACTTCATCCTAGCAAAATAGATAAAAAAACGACAGCAAGCAGTAGTTGAATTGAACTAAAGCAATACTTGAGATGCGCTATTTATGCACAATCCGAGGCAAATCCCACTTATAATGTGCCGCCAAAAAACGAATCAAAATGGTAATGACAAATCCTATAATCATTGCACCATTTTGTCCCAAAATTTCCCATACATATGCAGTTGCAATAGCCCCTAAAATAGATGCACAGGCATAAATATGTTTTACAAAAATATATGGCAACTCATTTGCCATCATGTCTCGCAATACTCCGCCGCCTACTCCTGTAATTACACCAAGAAAAACTACCAAGAAAATATTCTCATGAAATTCTGACTGCATCNNTGCATTTACGCCATCTACTGTAAATGCTCCCAAACCTAATGCATCAAATAGAAATAATAGTTTTTCATAAATATTTACATAACTGCTTTTTATATTTTTCTTATTCCAATATGCGCACAAAAACACAATGTTTGCCACGATTACCGCCATCAATGTATAGATGGGATTTTGAAACATTTCCGGTGGTACATCTCCAATTAGAATATCCCGCAACATTCCCCCTCCAACTGCTGTGGTTATCGCTAAAATATTTACACCAAAAATATCCATTCCTTTTTTTACCGCAACCATTGCTCCGGATATTGCAAATGCTATGGTTCCAATAATATCCATCCAGAAAATAAATGAAAGTGTCATCTGTTTTACCTCATAGATTTTTCTTAATAATTATAGTTATATGAATTATATTGAAGTTCCCACCATTCGTCAACATATTATATTTTGTAAAAATCGTGATTGTGAATCTTCAAAAAACATGCTAAAATAAATGAAAAGCATATTTTTCTAAGGTTCTTGGGTATCATTACCCTCTATAGATAAACTCTTTATATGCGTTACAAATAACGCAATATTCCAAGAAAATCCATGCTTTCAGTAAATATCGTAATGAAAAGCAGGAGAATCTTGTAGACATCTCCTGCGAATAACAGGAGNAAAAAAAGAAGGGATGGAACAGGGGCTTGCCCGCGGAATTGAAGCATTAATTTTAGATAATCTGGAAGACGGAACTTCAAAAGAACGAATTCTAGAAAAACTCCAAAAAAGATTTAACCTTAATCCCGAACAGGCACAACTATACTATGATAAATATGCACAGTAATTTTGATTTTCCTAAATGCATTTCCAATGCAATACTGCTATGTATTTAGAACGCATTTTTATCGCTATGGTGTAAACAAGGGTGGAAAGCTCATGCAAGAGCCTTCCACCCAATTATTTCGCAAAAAATCTTAATTTACAGACTTTTTTCTCGTATTTTCTTTTTCTATTATTTCAACATATCTGCTAATTCATAGACACGTTCTCTGGTTAACTCTGCTCCCTTCAGGTTCTCTAACATCGGTTGCATAGAGCCTCCTTCACATTCTGCTCCAGCCTCTTTTATTGCCGCTTCCTTTTCTGCAACCCATTGACGTTCTTCTTCGGTCAACTTTTTCATAGTGTCCTCATCCAAGGTTTCTTTTAAACGTGCCCATATTTGGTTAAGTTCATCATCCCATAATTCATATTCTTCTGCTGATGCCTCGTTCAAGTCCACCTGTGCGTATGCTTGGTCTAATCTATCCTCAATTTCTTTTGCTCGTTGTTCTACTTCTTCTAGCTCTTTATCAATTTCAGATAAATTATCTTGTGTCTCATTATCATCATATAAAGAAGCATCTTCTCCTACAAATCCATTTTCTTCTGCCTCATTATATAAACCATAAAAAGGAAGCTCTGTTTCTGCATCTATATCATAATTATATTTCACCCATGATAAATATCCTTCCGGCAGTTCATCAATTGGTGCACCTTTTAAGTAGAAAAGAATCTCCTTTGCGCCGTCAATTCCATATGGCTCACTGTACACATACTTAACATCATCTGCATATTCTTCCGTATCAGGTTCTTGTTCTAACTCAATACTTTCGATTTTAGCCGAATAAGTATAATCATTTACCTTTTTTAATTTTCCAAACTGTCCGGAAAACTGTGAAACATAACGTGTTCCATCCGGATAATCATCTCCTGCATCACCCATATCTGAATCATTATATAATCCGGAAAAACTTCCATCTGCTTCTACTTGTAATGTAGTACTCCATCCACCTGCTCCACTGGTGAAACAAAATTCCACATCTTCCAGATCTTCATAGGAAAACTCTGTTTCCTCCGGTTCTTCTTTTTCCTCTTCTTTGACTACTTTTTTTGAATTATCAAGTGTCTTCTTCTCTTTACTGTCCTTTTTCTTTACATCGGAAGTATTCTGAGTTGTTTCTTTGTTGCCACATGCTGTCATGGTTCCTATGAGAACTCCGCTTAATCCCAACATAAGCATTAATTTTCGTAACTTTTTGTTCGCCTTCATCATAACTATTTGCTCCTCTCTCTTTTGAAATAATTGTTACGTTAATCATATTAACACTTTTCAAATAGAAATAATAGTAATAATTTTATTGTTTTGCTATTTTTTCCATTTCCTGTGCAATATTCAATGCATGATCCCCTATTCGTTCAAAGTCAGTTAACATCTCGGAATAGATGATACATGCTTCTTCTGCACATTCTCCCAAGCGCATACGTTCCATAAGCTGTTCCCGGTATTGAAATGTCATGTCATCTATGCTCTGTTCCATCTGTGCAATACGCATCATCCATTCCACGGTTCCCCTTTTTTCATTTCCCAAAGTTTCAAACAATACACGAAGCACCTGCTCCATATGTTCCATTTCTACCTGTGCCTTTTCCGAAAAAACAATATGATTTTCTTTTAACTTTTCTGTATATTCGGCAATGTTAAGTGCATGGTCTCCAATTCGTTCGATGTTTCCAACCATTTTAAAATACTGACTGGCATTATAAGTCTCTTCTTCGTTTGCTTCATTTACAATCGTTCTGGAAATGTAATGTGAGATTTCTTTATTCAAATAATCAATGTAATCTTCTGTTTTACATACCTCCGGCACCTGTTCTACATCTCCGGTACGAAATGCCCAAAATGCTCTATCCACATTTTCCTGCGCCATTTCCAGCATACGATATACCTCTTGTGCCAACTGATTGGTATAAATTGCAGCCACACCAATGGTACGCTCTGCTGATTTTCCCAGTGGATGCAAATACTCCAAATGTAACTCCTTATTTCCCTCCTCCGGACGTTCTGGTAAAATCTTCTTTGCTAATCCTGCCAGTCCATTTCCTGCCGGAAGTAGTATGAGTGTTGTTACAATATTAAACAAGGTATGCACATTGGCAATCTGTGCTGCCGGATTAGAAGTTACACTTTCCATAAAGGATACCAATGGGGTTACCATACACAATATGGTAAAAATCACTGTTCCGATTACATTAAACATAAGATGTATCAATGTAGTACGTTTCGCATTTCGATTGGTTCCTATGGATGCCAAAACCGCTGTAATACATGTACCAATATTCTGTCCAAACAATACATATACCGCTCCGTCCAGTCCTATTAATCCGCTTACTGCAAGTGCCTGTAAAATTCCCACTGATGCTGATGATGATTGTATTATGGCTGTAAATACTGCACCTGCAAGTATTCCAAATACAGGATTGGAAAATGTAGTCATCAAATGAATAAAGCTATCTGACTGCTGCAATGGTGTCATGGAACCACTCATCATTCTCATTCCGATAAACAGCACTCCAAGTCCTGCTAAAATCTGTCCAAAATATGTATATTTTTGTTTTTTAAAAAACAAAATCATCACCACACCGGCAAACGCAAACAAGGGGGCAATTGCACCTACATCCAGTGCTATCAACTGTCCGGTTATGGTAGTACCAATATTGGCACCCATAATAATCCATACTGCCTGCTGCAACGTCATCATACCGGAATTTACAAATCCCACTACCATCACCGTTGTTGCCGACGATGATTGTATAATTGCTGTAATTCCGGCTCCTACGGCTACTCCTAAAAAACGATTCGCTGTCAGTTTTTCTAAAATTTGCTTCATTTTATTTCCGGCAGCCGCTTCTAACCCCTGACTCATCATCTGCATACCGTATAAAAACAGTGCTAATCCGCCTAATAATTCCAATATATGCGTCATTTCCATTGCTTTTTCTTCCTTCCTGTGTACCTTTACATTCTGTCATAAAAACAGTTATTTTTTCTTATACTTTTCGTATTTACGTTATAAAAAGGAGCTTCCCATACGAAACTCCTTTTCTTATACTGCTACGAGCATACCAACTATTTTATTTACCGTCAATCCAAACAAACTTTCCTTAACGCTTTCTTAACGCTTAAAATATGTCCTGTTTTTGTATAAACCCCGACAATCGTTTCACTAAAACAGCTCCCACCATGCCAATAACCACACCAAAAACCACACCGGAAACAAGGAGTACCGGAAGATAATAAAACAAACTGCTGTTTTCTACTACAATTGCTGCCACTATAATCTGTCCTATATTGTGAAATACTGCACCAAGTACACTGACCCCTGTAATGGAAAATAGCTTTGTCTTTCGTGCGATTACCATTACCAACAGGCTTAGCATACCACCTCCGAGACTATACATCATCATTGCCAGATTTCCAAAGGTAAATCCCGTCAATACAATTCGCACAAGGGATAACACAACTGCCGGAACTACTCCTATCGTATATAACGTTACAATGGTTACCATGTTAGCCAGTCCTATCTTAATTCCCGGAATTCCTACGTTAATCGGAATCAAAGATTCAATATACGAAAAAATAAATGCTAACGCTACTAACATTCCCATATATGCTGTCTTTTTTGCCATAATTGTTCCCTTCTCTATTGTCTTTCTCTATTGCCTAATTGGTGGATGCATCTACATCTGCTTCTTCACCATTTTCAATCTCAACCACTACTTTATTGGGCAGACACACCAATGTTTCTCCTGTCTTATCAATTGGTTTATGACGTACACAAATTTTATCCGGGCAGGATGCCTCTTCAATTCTCGCATCCCCCTTTTCAATAATCAATAAATTATATCCGTTATTTTCGGATTCTATTTTTACGGTTCTATCCTCTGACAATGGATATCTTCCATACTCTGTTCCATCAATCGTTACTACCGCCTGCGCATCCTTGGTATTCCATTTTCCGTAGAGATTTACCAAACACAATGCCACCAGTGCAATTACTACGATTATTCCAATCATGATTACATCATTTTTTTTCATTCTATGCTCCTATTATTTTTCCAGATATTTGGAAAATCCACTGGAATACTGAATACTTCCATCCTCAAGTATCCACATTGCCTCAACTCCATCCATGGATTCTACCAATGCCTTTCCTTCTTCATAGTCCATATTAAACAATGCAGTAGACATGGCATCTGCCTTCCCCGAATCCTTCATAATCACAGAAACAGATGCCATATGTTCTGCCGGCATCATGGTATCGGGGTCAATAATATGACAATAACGTTTTCCGGCTACTTCATAATATCTTTGATAATTTCCGCTGGTTACAATGGACATATCCTGCAATTTTACCTTTTGTACATACTCCTTATCACTGCTCAAATCCGGATTCTGCACTCCTACGCTCCAGCCCTCACCATCTTCTTTCGCTCCTACTACGCAAACATTTCCCCCTGCGCTAATCAAAAGATGATTCATATTGTGTGCCTTTGCATAATCTGCCACTTTTTGTACTGCATATCCTTTTCCGATGCTTCCCACATCTAAAGACATTTCTGCATCCGCCAGATATACCGTAGAGGCTTCTTCATCGATAATTAACTGATTAATATCTGTATGTGCCGCTTTTGCTTCAATTTCTTCCATAGGCGGCAATTCTGCCTTAGTTGGACTATTTAAACCTGCTTCCCGATAATCATGCCACAGACTTAATACACTGCCATAAGCAATATTTACCTGCCCGTTAGTTTCTACATATGCTTCTTTTCCCAGCTTTAGTAAATCTATAATTTCCGGTGCTACCTTTACCGGTTCTTTCCCTGCATTGTCATTGATGGTTTTTATATTATTTACTCCATCATAATCGTTATAAATATCATATAACTGATTATAATAATCAAACTGCTCCTTTAATTCACTCACCTGTCGGGTAAATGTCTCCTGACTCTCGCCATAGCCAATAATATTTGTCACAGTATCGAATACATCGGTAAACTGTGCCTCAAAACGTTCCGTTTTTGTTGTATTTTTTCCGTGCCAAAGTAAAATTCCTGCAAAAATAATCACTACAATTCCCAGTATAAGTGCCTGATATTTTTTCTTCATTTTTCTCTCCAATATGCTTATTTCCAATACATTTTATTATACTAAAAAACCATTTTTCATACAAGTGCTTGTATTTTCCCCTTTGCTATGCTATATTCTAGCCAAATCATGAAAGGAATTCTTAATCCAATGAAGCGTACCTTTACTTATCAAATCACTTCTGCCGACGCAGGGCATAATATTGAATATTTTCTAA
>JGI24712J26585_10002409_pt1 | contig 15345 bp, 7 predicted proteins | sample BioPla3DNA2_FD_26585 | JGI IMG/M metagenome (IMG submission 26585) | reverse complement strand
TTAAGTCTGCCGAACTATTTATGTGTGACCTACCTCTTATGACCTCAACAGGTACATTCGTTATTAATGGGGCCGAAAGAGTTATCGTTAGCCAAATCGTTCGCTCACCTGGAGCTTATATGAACCGTGAACTTCATGGATCTGGTAAATGGATCTATAGTGCGGACCTTAATCCAAATCGAGGCACATGGTTAAAATTTGAAAGTGATACCAAAGACATTCTCTTTGTTCGAATTGACCGTCAAAGAAAACTAAATGCGACATTGCTTCTTAAATCACTAGGCTTAACTGATACTAAGTTTATCCTTGATTTATTTGATGCACGTGATGTAGGAAAACGAGTTAAAAAATTCGAAGATAAGAGCGAATTAGAATATACACCGCTTGAAAGAACGCTTTTTAAAGATGGTAGTGATATTACGTGTTTAGATGCTCTAACTAGTATCTTCCAAAAGCTAAAACCAGGCGAACCAATTAGTAGTGAAGGTGTAACCGCTCACCTAATTCAAAAATTCTTTGATCCAAAGAAATATGACTTAGGTATGGCAGGACGTTTTAAATTTGCAAGTAAACTTGGCATTTATGAACGTCTACCAGGGTTAACCCTTGCTGAAAACTTAGTAAGCGAAAATGGTGAAGTAGTACATACTAAAAACACTCTTATGACTCGCGAAATAGTCGAAGAACTCCAAAAACAACGATTCTTTGAAAATGGAGCCCATACTATTCGCTTACAAATTAATGAAGAACTCAACACCTATTTTGATAAAGTAAATGTCGTTCGTGTTTATACAAACGAAGATAAGAACCGTACGATTAATGTTGTTGGTACCGATTTGAATATTAAAGAAAAAATCGTAACTATTCCTGATATTGTTGCAACATTCTCCTATTTTATGAATATTCAAGAAGGTGTTGGTAACCTTGATGAAATCGATCACCTTGGTAATAGACGTGTTCGCTGTGTTGGCGAACTCGTTCAAAACCAATTCCGTGTTGGTCTATCTAGAATTGCAAAATCAATTAAAGATAGTACCTCCATTATTGATACTGAAAAATTAACCGTGCAAAAACTGGTTAATATTCGCAATTTAACGACAGCTTTACGTGAATTTTTCAGCTTAAGTCAACTCTCACAATTTATGGATCAAGTTAATCCTCTTGCAGAATTAACAAATAAACGCCGTATTAGTGCTCTAGGTCCAGGCGGACTTAGTAGACAACGAGCAAGCTTTGATGTTCGTGACGTTCACTATAGTCACTACGGTCGTATTTGTCCAATTGAAACACCAGAAGGACAAAATATTGGTTTAATTAATAACCTCGCGTGTTACGCGCGTGTAAATAAGTATGGCTTTTTAGAAACACCGTATCGCAAAGTAGTTAAACCACTTGGCCAAATTACTGAAGAAACAGTTTATCTTTCTGCAGATGATGAAAGAACTTTTGTTATTGCAGAAGCTAATGTTACTCTTGATGCAAATAACATCATCACAAACCAAGAAGTAATCGCAAGAAGAAACGGTGAAACTCTTATCGTTCATCCAAGCGAAATTGACTTTATTGATGTTAGCCCAAAACAAATTGTTAGTATCGCTGCAGCCTCTATTCCATTTTTAGAAAATGACGACGCAATGCGTGCTTTAATGGGTGCAAACATGCAACGGCAAGCTCTCCCGCTTTTAGTTCCTGAAACGCCGTACGTAGGAACAGGACTAGAAGTAAGAATTGCTCATGACTCTGGTTCTGCTGTTACTTCACGGCTTGACGGAGAAGTTACTTATGTAGATGCTAAGAAAATTGAAATTCAAGAAGCCCACGAAAAAGTAACATACAATCTTCAAAAATTTGAAAGAAGTAACCAAGGAACATGCTTTAATCAAATTCCAATTGTAAAAGTTGGTCAAAAAGTTAAAGCAGGCGATACGATTGCAGATGGTCCAGCAATGCAACAAGGTGAACTAGCCCTAGGTCGTAATATTACTGTAGCTTTTATGACGTGGGATGGTTATAACTTTGAAGACGCTGTTATTATGAGTGAACGTCTTGTTAAAGATGATGTTTATACAACAATTCACATTGAAGAACATAAAACTGATACTCGTGAAACTAAAATTGGTGATGAACGAATTACTCGTGATATTCCTAACGTTTCAAAAGAAGCTAAAGCTCATCTTGATGAAGATGGTATTGTTATCGTTGGTACGGAAGTTAAAGAAGGCGATATTCTTGTTGGACGTGTTACGCCCAAAGGATCATATGAACCTTCACCAGAAGATAAATTACTTTTAGCTATCTTTGGCGAAAAAATTAAAGATGTAAAAGACACGTCCCTCCGTGTCCCGCACGGTGGCGGGGGCACGGTTCACGCTGTAAAAGTTTTTACGCGTGAAAAGAATAAAGACTTACCACCAGGAATTAATAAACAAGTCTTTGTCTATATTGCGCAAAAACGCAAAATCCGTGAAGGTGACAAAATGAGCGGACGTCATGGAAATAAGGGTGTTATTTCTCGTATTCTTCCAGAAGCTGATATGCCCTTTACTGAAGATGGAACGCCAATTGATGTCATGCTTAACCCACTTGGGGTACCAAGTCGGATGAACATTGGTCAAATTCTTGAAATTCACTTAGGACTTGCTTGTAAAAAGTTAGGTGTTAAGATTGCTACTCCTGTTTTTGATGGGATGACAAATGAAGAAGTATTTGAACTTATGAAAGAAGCTAACTTAAAAGATGACGGTAAACAAGTTCTCTATGATGGAAGAACTGGTGACCGTTTTGATGAACGAATTAGTGTTGGCGTTATGTATATGATTAAACTTGTTCACATGGTTGATGATAAACTTCATGCCCGTGCGACAGGTCCATATAGTCTAGTAACTCAACAACCACTTGGTGGTAAGGCTCAAAACGGCGGTCAACGATTTGGTGAAATGGAAGTCTGGGCTCTTCAAGCTTATGGAGCAGCTCATACCCTACAAGAAATGATGACCATCAAGAGCGATGATCGTGTTGGTCGTAAGAGAACATATGAAGCTATCGTAAAAGGATACGACTTACCAAAACCATCAATTCCCGAAGCATTTAAAGTATTAACCCGCGAATTGCAAGGTTTAGCAATTAATGTTGAACTAATCAATCAAGAGGGTGAAAAGATAGATCTTGATGTTTTAGCACGCGATCAAGATAGCGAAATACGTCGTGCACGTCGTGCATCTAGACGACTTGAAGAAGAACAAATTGATCCAGATGCTGAAGGCGTTAGCTACAAAACACAAGAAGAAATGGAAAAGGAGGACTAATTTATGGCAAGAAAACAACCATTTGAAATTAAAGAACTCGCGCAAGTTCGCGTAAGTCTTGCTTCCCCAGAACAAATAAGAGATTGGTCTAGGGGTGAAGTGACAATGGCAGAAACGATTAACTATCGTAGCCAAAAACCAGTGCCACATGGTCTATTTTGTGAAGTCATTTTTGGTCCTAGTAAAGACTATGAATGTCACTGCGGTAAATATAAGAAAATCCGCTATAAAGATACAGTCTGTGAAAAGTGTGGTGTTGAAGTTATTTCAAAATATGTCCGTCGTGAACGAATGGGTCATATTGAACTAGCTTCTCCATGTACCCACATTTGGTATTTAAAAGGTCAACGCTCAAGTATTGGAACTCTTCTTGATATGAGTGCGAAAAACCTTGAAAATATCGTCTATTTTAAATCTCACGTTGTTTTAGATCCTGGAACAAGCCAAATTCTTAAATACAAACAAACGCTTGATGAATATTCAAGTCGAGATGTTTTTATTGAGGTTATTAAAGAAGAAATTCAACCTCAGCTTGAACCAGATTCTTTCCACTTTGCTCGTAGCGAAACTCGCTTACAAGAACTTAGTGACCTTTCTTACTCTTTTGACTTCTTTACTGTTGCAGCCTTTATTAGTCAATATACAGGTGCTGTTTTTGGTGAAGGAGCTGAAGCTGTTAAGCAACTTTTAAAAGAAGTTGATTTAGATAAAGAATATGAACTAGTAACTGAAGAGCTAAAAGAAGCTAGTGCTTCTTCAAGCAAAGCAGTCAGTAGTGCGACTGGTTTAAACCAAAAACAACAACGTTTAGTCAAACGTTTAGAAATTATTCAAGCTTTCCGTCAATCAAATAATCGTCCAGAATGGATGGTTTTAGACGTAATTCCAGTTACGCCTCCTGATTTACGACCAATGCTTCAACTAGATGGCGGACGTTTTGCTACTAGTGATATTAACGATCTCTATCGCCGTATTATTAGTCGAAATAACCGTTATAAAGAATTAGCAAGAATGAATGCGCCTAAAGTTATTATGATGAACGGTCAACGGATGCTTCAAGAAGCAGTTGACGCGCTTATTGATAATGATTCACGTCGACCAGTTTTAGGTAGCAACCGCCGTGCACTTAAGTCACTTACTTGTGCACTTAAAGGTAAACAAGGTCGCTTCCGTCAAAATTTACTTGGAAAACGTGTTGACTATTCAGGACGAAGCGTTATTGCCGTTGGTCCAGAACTAAAAATGTATCAATGTGGACTTCCACGCGAAATGGCCATTAAACTCTTTAGACCATTTATTGCTCATGTCTTAATTGATCGCAATTTAGCTAGCAATCATACAAATGCCGATCGGATTATTGATCGTTATGATGAAGTTGTTTTCGATATTATCGAAGAAATTATTGGCCATCATCCAGTCTTGCTTAATAGAGCACCAACGCTTCACCGTCTTGGTATTCAAGCGTTCCAACCTGTTCTAGTTAGTGGAAGCGCGATCCGTTTACACCCATTAGTTTGTGCTGGCTTTAATGCTGACTTTGATGGTGACCAAATGGCAGTTCACGTTCCACTTACTAAAGAAGCACAAGAAGAAGCCCTTAACTTAATGCTTGCAAGCAATAACATTCTTGGTCCAAAAGATGGTAAGCCTATTGCAACCCCTTCACAAGACATGGTTATTGGTAACTATTACTTAACGCTTGAAAGTAATAGTGCTGAGTTCTTGAAACGTGCAACTGAAAGTGAACAACTAGGAGATGGAGAAGGTACACGCCGTTATGAACTATTTGCTAAAAGTGAAGGTAAAGTTTTTGCTAGTATTGAAGAAGCAAAACGCGCTTATCAAACTAATCAAATTCATCTTCATAATCGCATTGCTATTTTAGGTAAAGCCCTTAAAAAAGAGCATTTTAGTGATGCAATGAACAGTTCTTATTTAATTACTACTGTTGGTAAACTATTCTTTAATGAAATCTTCCCATATGATTTCCCATATATTAACGAACCANCAAAAAATAATTTAGTCGCTGATCAAATTCGCTTCTTTGCTCCTAAAGGCACAAATATTCGCGAATTTATAAATGATCAACCACTTAAAAAACCTATTAATAAAAAGTTCCTTGAAGAAATTATTAACGAAGTCTTTAAACGTTACGGCACAAGTAAAACTAGTGCGGTTCTAGACAAAATTAAAGATCAAGGCTTCAAATTTTCTACTGTTGCAGGACTTACAATTAGTCTTGCCGATATTACGCCAGTTAAAGGCAAAGAAGAAATTATTAATGATGGTGAAACAACCGTTCGTAAGATCAATAAAGCCTTTGAACTTGGTTTATATGACGAAGAAGAACGCTATGAAAATGTTATTAAAACATGGAAGAGCGTTACTGCTAAAGTTGAAGATAATCTTCTTGATCAATTTAGTAAAGAAACTCGTAATCCGCTTTATCTTATGTTCGATAGTGGCGCACGAGGAAAGAAGAGTAACTTCCTTCAACTTAAAGGAATGCGCGGCGTCATGGCTGCTCCGAGCCGTGGCGGAAAAGTAAAAGAAATCGAAATTCCTGTTAAGAGTAACTTCCGTGAAGGAATTAGTGTTTCAGAATTCTTTATTGCCTCGCACGGTAGTAGAAAAGGTGGTGCTGACACAGCCTTAAAAACTGCTGACTCCGGCTATTTAACCCGTCGACTCGTTGATATTGCTCAAGATGTCATCGTTCGCGAACAAGATTGTGGCAGTGAATATGGCTTTGTTGTTACAGCAATCCATGAAAAAGGCGTCACTGANGTTACTAAACCTCCAATCGTTCCACTTGCTGATCGAATTGAAGGACGCTTTAGCGTTCATGATATTGTTCATCCAAAAACTGGTGAAATTCTTTGCCCAGCAAATACGATGATAAGCGAAGAAATGGCTAAAACTATTGAAGAGGCTGGTGTAATTGAGGTTGAAATTCGTTCAGTCGTTTCTTGTCAAACTGAAAACGGTATATGTGCTCACTGTTACGGCCGTAACCTAGCTACAGGAAAACTTGTTGAAATTGGTGAAGCAGTTGGCGTTATGGCTGCTCAATCAATTGGTGAACCAGGTACACAACTTACAATGAGAACCTTCCACACCGGTGGTGTTGCAGGTGGTGAAGACGTTACGCAAGGTTTACCACGTGTTCAAGAACTATTTGAAGTTTATGATCCGAACCGTGATACAAAAAACCGTGATGTTATAAGCAAAATTAGTGGTAAAGTCGTTAGCATTGAAGAAATTGACAAGAGTTATGTTGTCATCGTTAAAAACGAATTAGAAGAAGTTGANCATAACACTCCACATGGTCAACGCCTCCGTGTTAAACTTGGCGATAAAGTTGCTTTTGGTGATCGTTTAAGTGAAGGTAGTATTTATCCGCGTGACTTACTAAAGATTAGTAATGTTACCGCTGTACAAAACTATATCCTTAACGAAGTTCAAAAAGTTTACCGTATTAGTGCGTCGGTAAAAATTAGTGATAAACACCTTGAAGTAATCGTAAGACAAATGTTACGTCAAATCGTTATTATCGATGGTGGTGATACCGAACTTAACCCTGGTCGACGTGTCTTTATATACGAGTTTACTCGTGTAAATGAGAAAGCTTTCAAAGAAGGAAAACGTCCAGCCGTTGGTCGAGCTATTATCCATGGCATTAGTAGCGGTGCACTAAACAGCGAATCATTCTTATCAGCTGCAAGCTTTATTCATACACGTCGTATCTTAACCGATGCTACTTTAAAAGGTAAAGTTGATAATCTTGTTGGATTAAAAGAAAATGTCATTACTGGTAAGCTTATTCCAGCTGGTCGTGGTATCTTAGGCGAAGAAGAAAAACATGAATTACTTGAAAACTTCTCTGTTGAAGANAAGATGGATGAAATTCGCGAACACTATATTGATAAAAGCAAAAACGATTAATTAAATCGTTAAAACTCTACATTTTCCAAAGCAAGCCTGCAAAATCGGCTTGCTTTTTTTACTTTTACTTTTAATGTGTTAAATGAAAAGTAATAAAAATAAAGAAAAATCTTTATTTTTGATACAATACATATATGAAGAAGAAAAATGATTTTAAAAACATTATTGTATCTGCNCTAGTTTATTTACTAGTAATGCTAGGTGCAACAATCGCCTTTACGGTAGTTATAGATTTCTTTTTGCCGCTCTCTTTACTTTTTATGATTTTAATAAGCTTAATTGCTTTTATTTTCGCAAGAGGAAATTTGGTAGCCATTTTCACCCCTTCAACTTTATTTTTACCTTTAATTTATATTCATATGCATCAAGGGGAAACTTTGTCTATTGGTTCAGTTACTTGGCAAATATCATTAGGTCAATTTTTAGTTTCAATGTGGATAAGTGGAATCATATATATATTAGGTGCAATTGTTATTCATTTAGTAAAAAATAATGTAATTAAAAAAATCTTTCCTCCATTAGGCATAAGTGCTCTAACAATTGCGATTTTATTAAAGGGAATCGCTTTAATATCATATGAAACATTTAATTATGATTTCGGTACATATAATCAAACAATTTTTGCAATGGTTGGTTTTCTTGGTGCTTTTATNGGTAGTTTATTAATTCGTTTTTTAACTCCTAATAAATCTTTTTTCCATCGTGTTTATATGTTCTTTGGCTTATTTATAGGAATTGTTTTTGTTTTTATCGCAGAAGGGATCGGANTATTAACTGGTTTAGATATTAGTGAAACTTTATTATTAGCAAAAATAGTTAACCTTGAAGTTAGAGATNCTCTACACTTTATGTCAATGCAATATTTTGGTCATTTGGATAAGTTATTGATTGATTGGAATCTATTTTTAATCGTAATTCCAACCGCTATTATTGGTGTGTTACATGTTTATCAATTAACTGTTCATATAAGTNAAGATGAATCACAATTAGCATTAACCAAATTAGAGGCCGAACGATTATTTTTTACTAGCGCAATTGCTAATATGAGCTGTGGACTTTTTAGTGCTCCATCTGTTTATANAAATACTTACATTGATAAAGCGTCAAATAAAAAAGTACGTGTTTATTCAATCTTACTTTTTGCACTTTTAACATTGATTTTGTTATTTATACCTCAAATTAGCGCGTTTTTCCTTGCAATACCAATGTCAATATATTTTGCTTTATTGCTTAGTTTTATTCTTGTATTTATTCTTCAAAATACTAGAGGCGCAAGAAAAGAACTTGAAGAAAATAAAAATATTGGTTCATATCTTTTATTTATTCTTCCATTGCTAATATCAGTAAGTGTAGCGCTTCTAGAATTGTATGATTATTTCAATTTAACCAACTTTAACATTTTCTTTATAAACGGAGTACGTGTAAATTATTTATTAATTGGATTNGCGACGATGATTCTTATTAACATCGTTATTATTATCGTTGATGCAATTAATCAAAAAAGAGAGAATAAAAACGTCATTACATTATAATTAAACGAAATATCGTTTAATAATCTTAAGTGTTATTTGTTGAATCAAGGGGCACTTTTCAATATAATATATAACTATGGTTTATATATTATTATCGGAGGTTTATTTATGAAAAGAAAAATCTTATTACCAACCATTCTAGCTTCCTTGTTATTAACTGGCTGCGGAAAACCCGAAGCACCAAAGCCAACCGCAATAAGATTAAGCGATGAAGATTACCGTGTTACTTTTAATGCAGCTCGTGAAGCAATAGGTGTTAAAGATATGCCATCAACGGGTGTTGCAAAAGTGTTGGTTTTGCCTGTTGATTTTGAAGATTTTCCAGCTGAAGATTTACCAGGTGGCGCAGAAAACTATCTTAACTACTTAGAACAATCATTTTTCGGAGATAGTGAGGATACAACTTGGGAATCGCTTAAATCATTTTACGCTAAGTCAAGTTATGGAAAAGTTACAATCGAAGGTAGTGTTGAGCCTTGGTATCGACATCCGAAAACAGCAGTTCAATTAGGCGCAGATGCAAGAGCAAGTGGGGCGGGTGCAGCAGCAGCCAATACCGTAAATAGATGGGCAATTAATGAACAAATCGCTGGTCGTAATTTTAGTGAATTTGATGGCGACGCCGATGGTTTAATTGATGCTATTTTTATGATATATAGTGCTCCATTTTTTGCTAAAAATCCAAATACAGGTCAAGCAATTAATAATGATTTATTTTGGGCTTTTAGATCTTCAACTGCTAATTCCCCAGATCCTGGTGATCCAATGCCAAGTAACTATATGTGGGCAAGTCAAGAATTTATGTTTGATGCAGGCTATCGTGATGAGTTAGGTCAATTACAACATTGGACAACCGAAGAGTTAGCAGCAGGGACTGCTAAAACTGATAATCACACATTTATTCATGAAACTGGTCATATGATGGGTTTAGATGATTATTATTCTTATGATAGNGCATCTGGTGACTTTGGCGGTTTAGGTGGATTAGATATGATGGACNACAATGTTGGCGACCATAACGGCTATTCGAAATGGATGTTAGGTTGGTTTCATCCACAACTTATCGTTAGTGAGGGTGAAGTTACTCTTAAACCAATAGCAACAAATGGTGATGCACTTGTAATACCTGCAAATTGGACAGGAAATGTTAATAGCGAATACTTATTAATTGATTACTATACACCTGAAAACTTATTTAAATATGATAGCGATTTTTCATATTCGGGTGCATATCCACAATTTTATAGCATTCCGGGTGTACGTGTATTTCACGTTGATTCAAGAACTGGTTATGTTCAAATTAATGGTCCTGGTGACTATTCATTTTCTAATTATGTTGATAATGTTGGTCCAATGACAAGCAGTGGATTCTATGCCATTATTGCTGCAAATAGTGTGTCACGTACTTTCCATACTGATAGCACAATGAAAAAGTGGAAACTTATTCAAATGCTTGAACGAGACGGACAAAATCGTCTTGAAGGTTTAATGGCTATTGCGACCGATGATATGCTTTTCCAAGCCGGAGATACTTTCGGAGTTACTACATTTGCCGATTGGAAATTCCGTGGCGGACAAGAAGTACCATTTAAATTTGAAATTACAAGTATGAATGCTGAAGGCGTTACAATTAAATTTTTTAAATAAAATAGGAGCATTTTATGATTAAAAAGAAAACAGCAAGAACCTTATTATTAGGTTTAACAACTATTATGCTTTTAAGTGGATGCCGTCTTATCGGAGCTCTTTGGCCATCTTCTTCAAGTAGTGAAACCCCAACAAGTCAAGAACCAGGGGATGGCTATACTAGACCTGGATATAGTTCTCAAAATTTTAGAGAACTTGCACAGGCTAAAGGACTAGAGGCGTTAGAATCAACCGGCACTCAAAGTGTTTTAGTTGTACCAGTTGACTTTACTGATTATCGCGCAGCTAGTCAGTTAGGCGGTGCGGCAGCTTCTAAAAATAGAATCGAAAAATCTTTCTTTGGTTCAACGAGTGAAACAGGATGGCATTCAGTTAAGACATACTTCCATGAGAGTAGTTATGGAAAACTTAATGTATCTGGAGAAGTGCTTCCTTGGTTAAATTTACCTATTTCAAGAGATGCTTTTAAAACGATTAAGAATTCAAATCCTTCTTATTATGATAATACATACTACGTACTTGATAAAATTAAGGAACAATATCCTGATAAAATGAAAGAATATGACAAAGATGGCAACGGATATGTTGATGCTCTCTTTATTGTTTATGCTTGTCCCTTCGATTCAAGCGATCCAGATATGACATTTTGGGCTTATGTTTTTTGGGATATGAGATACGACCCTAATGTAAGCAATCCTGAATTTAATGTGTATGGCTGGGCTTCATATCACTTTATGGATGATGCTCCTTATATTCCATCTACAACAACAAAAGCATATGAGATTGATGCTCATACATATATTCATGAATTTGGACACATTTTNGGACTTGATGATTACTACAACTATGATGGTTTTGGAACCGGTTATCTAAATATGAGTGGTGGTATTGATATGCAAGCTTTTAATATTATCGATCACAATATGTATAGTAAATTTGGTCTACAATGGGCTCAACCATATCTGGTAAACGATACTACGACAATTAACCTAAAACCCGCGCATTCTTCAGGTGAATTCATTATTATTCAAGACGATTATTTTGGTTCAGCTTTTGATGAATATATTTTAATTGAGTATTATCAACCTAAAGGTCTCAACTACATGGATTCTACTATTGGTTATAGTAACGGTGCCAGTGGTCACTCATTAAATGGAGTTCGCATTTGGCATGTGGATAGTAGAATGTTTNTCTTTAATGCTAGTTATAACCCAATAAGTTACGATCAAGTTCAATATATTAAGGATTTTGATGGAAATAGTTTCACTGCTATTGGTCCTTCTAATACTCCATCTCGATCAATTTATAACGATGTTTACTACCTTCATTTACTTGAAAGTACTGGTATTAACACATTTAAAGATGGCGGAATTGCTAGTGATGTAACTTTATTTAAACAAGGTCAAACATTTACTCCTTCAAGTACATTCTTTAAATACGGCAATAAATTTAATAGTCAAAAAACAATTGGCTATACAATTTCAATTGGTCAAATGACAAATCAAGAGGTTGTTATAAACATCACAAAAACGGCCTAAAGGAGACAAAAATGGCGTGTAATAGAAATAGAAACCGGACTCTAATAAGTGTATTATTTTTATTAGCACTATCAAGCTGTAAAGGTTTGATTTTTAAATTTGAACCTTACGAATATAAGATAGTTCCAAAAGAAGATGTCGCAATTGTAGATAACGGAGTCTATTTTAAGCCAGATTCATTTACCAAGTCTTATGAAGATGTGTTTCGCTCACACCCACTTAAAGCTAGAAGGCGAATTAATCTAGATGTAAAAGGTGATGTTAATTTACTAGTATTACCTATAGAATTTAGTGATTATAAAGCTGATTTACTAGATGGTAATAACGGTGAAGATGCACATAAAATTATTCAAAATGCATTTTTCGGCAAAGAAGAAGTGACGCAATGGCATTCCGTTGCGTCCTTTTACGATGCCTCAAGTTATGGGAAACTAAAAATTCATGGTGAAGTTGCTCCATGGTACGAACTAGGTGAAGATTATTCAATTGCAAAAATTAATGATCCCGCAAATATTGGAAGAGATAAACAAACCATAACAAAAGAAATACTTCGTCGTGCAGTAGCCCATTACAAAAGAGAAAATCCTGAAAAAATCTCAAATTTTGATTTAAATGAAGATAATGTTATAGATGCTGTTTATCTAATTTATACTCATCCAATCAAAATAAATCGAGATGAAACAAGTAGTTTATTTTGGGCTTACTCGGCATTTGATAATATAGATAGTCATAATGTAGAACTTGAAGGTCCACCGCCTTATGCAAATGCATATAGCTGGAGTTCATATGAATTTATGAGAGTTAACAATAGTTTATTTAAAAATAAACCAGATGCTCACGCTTATATTCATGAAACTGGTCATCTTCTTGGTTTGCCTGATTATTACAACACTAACTTAAATAGCAAAGATAATCCTCTTGGAGGCTTTGATATAATGGACTATACAGTTGGAGATCATACAGGGCTTTCAAAGATGTTTTTAGACTGGGCCTATCCTAAAGTTATTACGGGTCCAGGCGTAATTACTCTTCGCCCATTTACGAAAACTGGTGACCTTGCCCTAGTTACAAATAATTGGAATGGTTCGGCGGTTGACGAGTATTTACTCCTTGAATTTTACGCACCAATTGGACTAAACCGGCTTGATTCTTTTATTAATACAACCTTTAATTTGCCATCTGATTTTGGTCTAAAAGTATATCACGTTGATGCTAGAACAATCTTTGTTGATCAAAGTAGCATGCCATATACTTTCTATTATTCTAATGGGCAAGAGAAACCTGAAAATATGATAGAAGAATTAGCTCATTCAAATAGTGATGCTGGCCCATTTAAAGGTAAGTTTACCGGCATACCGCTTTATAAATTATTAGAAGCAAGCGGAGAAAACACATTTGTTAATGGGGAAAAAGCGACTAATGAAACATTATTTAAAAATGGACTTGTTTTTGGTCGTGATGTTTTTGCTGACTTTAGCTTTAATTCAAAAGGTGATCTTCCATTTAACTTTGAAGTAGTTAAAATTACCAAAGATAATATTACAATTCGTTTTACCTCTCATTAGAGAGGTCATTTTTATAAAAAAGTATATTTTATACTTGACACTAAGCCTATGTGCGTATAAAATATTTGAGCGTGTGACCTGAAGGGTCGTTTTTTAAGAAAAACCCATGATACACCCGGATGTGTGGCACGCTAACTAAATTAAATTAATTATTAGAGAAAGGAGAGCATTATGCCTACAATTAATCAACTCGTTCGCCAAGGACGAAAATCACTTGTTGTTAAAAGTAAATCACCTGCTTTAAATGTGCGTTGGAATTCACTAAAAAGACGTTCAGTCGAACAAAGCTCACCACAAAAGCGCGGTGTATGTACTCGTGTTGGCACTTTAACGCCTAAAAAACCAAACTCCGCGTTACGTAAATATGCTCGGGTTCGTCTTTCCAATGGCCATGAAGTTACGGCTTATATCGGTGGAGAAGGACATAACCTCCAAGAACATAGTACCGTTTTAATTCGCGGTGGTCGTGTAAAAGACCTACCAGGTGTTCGCTATCATATTGTACGTGGAACACTTGATACCGCTGGCGTTCATNACAGACGTCAAAGCCGCAGTCAATACGGCACTAAAAAACCACAATCGCACGAATAATGATTGGTATATGATCCAAAACTAAAGGAAGGAGGAAACGATATGCCACGTAAAGGAAAAATCGCAAAACGAGAAGTTTTACCTGATCCACTACATAACTCTAAAATCGTTACCCGCTTAATTAACAAAATCATGTTTGATGGAAAACGCGGAACTGCCCAAACGATTTTATATAACGCGTTTGAACGCATTGAAAAGAAAACAGGTCAACCCGCAATGGACGTTTTTGCTACTGCAATTAGCAATATCATGCCAGAAGTAGAATTAAAAGTTCGCCGTGTTGGTGGACAAAACTATCAAGTTCCTGTAGAAGTAAGTGCAGAACGCAAACAAACATTAGGATTACGTTGGTTAGTTAATTATTCACGTTTACGTAGTGAAAAAACGATGGAAGAAAAACTAGCTGCTGAAATTATCGATGCCGCTAATGGCACCGGTGCATCAGTTAAAAGACGTGATGATACACATAAAATGGCAGAAGCTAATAAAGCTTATGCTCACTATCGATACTAGGAGAATTTATGTCTGATTCTTATAAAATCACCCTAGAAAACACGCGCAATATTGGCATTATGGCCCATATTGATGCCGGAAAAACGACGACAACTGAGCGTATTCTTTTCTATACCGGTCGAATCCATAAGGTTGGTGAAACTCATGAAGGTGCCGCCACGATGGACTGGATGAAACAAGAGCAAGAACGCGGNATTACGATTACTAGTGCTGCAACAACTGCTTTTTGGAAAGGAACAAGAATTAATATCATTGATACGCCTGGTCACGTCGATTTTACCGTTGAAGTTGAAAGATCATTACGGGTCCTTGATGGAGCCGTAACCGTTTTAGATGCTAAAAGCGGTGTTGAACCTCAAACAGAAACAGTTTGGAGACAAGGAACAAAGTATAATGTTCCCCGCATTGTCTTAGTAAATAAAATGGATGCAATTGGTGCTGATTTCATGATGAGCATTGATACAATGCACACTCGTTTAGCTGCAAATGCTAAACCAGTACAATTTCCAATCGGTGCTGAAAACAATTTCACCGGCATTGTAGACATAATCAAAATGGAAGCTTGGGATTATGAAAACGAAACCAAAGATGGTCCAACTTTAATCCCAGTTCCGCAAGATTTAGTTGAAAAATGCACAGTTTTAAGACAAGACCTTATTGAAACTATCGCTGCTTTTGATGATGGTTTTATGCTAAAAGTTTTAGAGGG
>JGI24712J26585_10002404_pt1 | contig 15352 bp, 6 predicted proteins | sample BioPla3DNA2_FD_26585 | JGI IMG/M metagenome (IMG submission 26585) | reverse complement strand
GGCATACTCCATCCCGTTAATGGCTGCTTTGAAGTCTTCCTCCATCTGGTCGAACACCTTGTTCCTGTCCGTTCGGGGGATATTGAAATCATGCTCCGCCTTGGATGCCTCCGTTTTTAGCGGCACATCGCCGAACAGCAGTACCAGGTCGAAGTAGCACATGGCCCTCAAACAATGGGTTTCGGCGATCAGCTGATCGAAAACCTTCTGGTCGGCCTCATCCACGATCTCCACGTTATCCCTATATTCCAGGATCGTGTTTGCCCGGTCTATTCCCTCGTAATAGGCTTGCCACGACTCTTGCAGCCAGGCGTGGGCTACGTACACGTTGTAGTGCCCCAGGTCGCGTGCCACGTGTCCCAAGTTGGTGCCCTGGATAAACGAGATATCGGTATCGCAATCGTATACCATCCAGTACTGCCCGTAGGTCATCTGACAGCTAAAGGTGGTATAGACGGAGTTAACTGCCATTCTTAATTTATCCGTGCTGTTGAAAAAGTTCTCCGTGCTATAGAAGTTCGCCGGTTTTTCCGTGAGTAAATCTTCGCAAGATGTCACGCCGAAAAACAGGGTTACCAGGAGTACTATTTTGAATAATGTTTTCATTATCATCTGTTTTTTATGATGTTATTAAATGGTTATAGCGTTAAGTTCAGTCCAAGTACAAAGCTCAGGCTTCGCGGGTATGCTCCCCAGTCCACGCCCGGGGTCAGTCCGCCGTTAGGCTTCGCGTTCACGTCCGGGTCAAATCCGGAATACTTGGTGAACAACAACAGGTTATATCCCGAGAGGTAAAGGCGGGCATTGGAGATGTGCGCCTTGCTCACCAGGCTGGTTGGGAGGGTATATCCCAGCGTTAGGTTGTTCAGCCTAAGGTAGGAGCCATCTTCAATGTAGTTGGAGTGGAACTTCAGGTTAGCCGACCCATCGATTGACGCGTTGGTTTTCCTCTCGTTGATCGCTTTCAGTTCATCCGGGAACGTGAATACGTTCTCGCCCCCATCATTGATATAGGTAAACCTATCGGTAACCATGGCCAACGAGTTNCTATACCGGTTGTTCATTTTCGTGAAATACATTTTATTGGCATTGAGCACGTCGTTGCCAATGGAGAAGTTGAACGCGAACGAGAGATCAAACTGTTTGTACTGGAACGTGTTGGTGAACCCGCCGTAAAAGTCGGGGCTCGCGTTCCCGATAATCTGCTTATCGTTGGAGTTGATGAAGTCATCGGAGTCGTCGGTGTTTTCAAACTTGTTATACCCCGGCTTGGGATAGTTGTCAGGGTCGTAAGGGATACCTTTTTTAACGGTATAGGTCCGGCTGTCCGGGTCGTAATCAAAGTCGTCCACCTCGTATAGGCCTATCCACTTGTAGCCGTACATGCTGCCCAGTTTGTCACCAACCCGTATAATGTAATCATCTTCGTTGAATTCGCCTGCACCGGCCCATCCCGTTCTAATGGTGAAATAGTCCACATCGGTCAGCGCCAGTACCTTGTTTTGGTTGGTAGCTATATTGAAGGAGGACTCCCAATGGAAATCTTTTCTTTGGATGTTGACCGTGTTGATGGTAAACTCGACCCCGTTGTTCCTCGTTTTCCCGATGTTCCTTAGCGTTGTTTGGTATCCCGAGACGAGGGGTACGCGGGACTCCAGTAGGAGGTCGGAAGTCTCATTGCTATACAGGTCCATCACCAACTGAATCCGTTGGTCGAATAGGCCCACGTCGATACCCAGGTTCCTGGATATATTGGTTTCCCACTTCAAGTCTGGGTTGGGCAGTTGTGAGCTGTGATAGGACGCGTTTGTCTCGTTGTTGAATGATTGCCATGAAGAGCTCATCCTGGAGAGCGATCGGAACGTTCCGATCCGGTTGTTTCCCGTGGTACCGTAGCTCAAGCGGAGTTTCAGGTTCGACAGCACATCCACGTCTCTTAGGAACTCCTCTTCATTGATACGCCAAGCGACGGAGGCAGAGGGGAAGTAACCCCATTTGCTGTTCGTTCCAAACTTGGAACTACCATCGGCCCGTAGCGTGACTGTTGCCAGGTATTTATCCAGGTGGCTGTAATTCACCCTACCGAAGAACGATATCAACTCTTCACCCCAGCGATCCGTTTCCGGCTTATTGGGAGATTCACCCAGTGCCATATCATCCAAGGCAAAGTTCTCTTTTGGGAAGCCCCTCGATTCTACCCGCATGTATTTATATTGTTGGCTGTTGGACTCTTGCCCGATCATGAACTCGAGGTTGTGTCGATTTGGGAGCCTTTTCCTGTAGGTGAGCGTGTTGTTGTAGTTTAAGGTATAGTAGTCTCTAAATATCCTGAACCCGTAGGGTGCACCTGCACCTATCGCTTGCCTGCTCGCGAACTGGTAGAACATATCTTCCTGGTAGGCTCTTACCCGGTAGCCCATGTTCCCCCTGTAGGTTAAGTCCTTGATGATCTCGTAGGTGAAGTTGCCGTTCAACTGCACGACCCTATTGTTTCTAACCCGCTTTTCATTGTCGATGGAGACGATGGGGTTTTGCATTTGGTTACCACTATCGTCGTCCGTAATAGGGTCGTTTTGATAGAGCACCAATTCATAATCGTCCCTGTTTTTCCCAATGGTCGGCCGATACTGTATAATGTGCTGCATTCGGCTAAAATAGGATTGTTCGGACAATGAACCCAATCCCCGCGTCTCTTCATCGATGTATGACACGTTAGTCGTGAATCGGGCTTTCGGTGTAAGTTGCTGCACGTAGTTCAACCGTATGTTATGCCGTTTGAAGCCACTTTCCATCATGATTCCTTGGTCGTCGCTAAACGAGTAGGAGGCCAGGTACTGGTTGTTTTTGGTACCACCGGTGACGCTGATCTTGTGGTTTTGTGATTTTGGGTTCGCATCGTCAAATATTAACCCTTGCCAATCAATACCGGGCCTATCTCCATAGACGTCGTGAATGGTAGCGTGAATGGCGTACATGTTCCTGAAAAGGTTGTCCTGTTGGTTGGCTGGACCTTCGAAGCCATCCCCGTAGATGGATGCGAACTTCGTGATTTCAGATGCACCACCCAGCATAGCCCTTTCGTATTCGAGTCGTACGAAATCTTCCGTTGAGAGCAGGGCCATTTTATTGGTCATCTTCTTGATCCCGAAATACATATCGTAATTAATCCTGGGTTTCCCTTCCGATCCTTGCTTGGTAGAGATGAGTATAACCCCGTTACCGCCCCTGGCCCCGTAGATCGCGGTGGCGGAGGCATCCTTTAACACCTCGATGGACGCGATATCACTGGGGTCAAGGCCAGCCAAGCCATCCTCATTGGGAAAACCATCGATAACGTAGAGCGGCTCATTGTCTTGTGTGATAGACAGCCCTCCACGCACCCGTATAGAGATGGAGGCGTCCGGTGATCCGTCTGACTGGGTAACCGTTAACCCGGCTACCTTCCCGGCCAGCGCTTGCGTTACGTTCGTGACTGGTACGCGGGCAATATCCTCTGCTTTAACCGAGGAGATCGCACCCGTTAAATCGCGCCGACGAGTGGTTCCGTACCCGATGGAGACCACCTCATCCAGTACGAACGAGCTGGGTTCGAACTCGATATCGATAACGCGTTGTCCGTTCACCGGTACCTCTTGAGTCTCCATCCCGACGTAGGAAAACACCAGCACGTCGGTTTGTGGGTTGGGAACCTCGATTTGGTACTTGCCCTCCAGGTTAGTGATTACCCCGGTGGTGGTACCCTTGATTACCACTGAGGCGCCAATCGCTTCAAGACCCTGGTCGTCAACCACTGTTCCGGTAACAACGTGGGATTGGGCAAACAGGCTGAGACCGGGAATAAGGAGTAGAAGCGGTAAGATTTTAAAATAAAATTTCATTTCTCTTCACAGTTTAAATTAATTGTTGCTCTTTTTCTCAATTGTTAAAACGTCTATCGCAAAAATAGGGATATTAATCCCAAAACCTATTAAAACTTCGCGGTGAAAAATGTCACTATTGTTTTCTTTTGTTTCATTCTTGTTCATACCATTTATGTATCACATGTCTATACGCACATCACATGTGGCATTGTTATCGATGTTTTGAGCTCGGGCTTCTAACCCCTAATCTCAATGACTTGACATCAATGGGCGTGTCGACCTATATCTCCAGCTCGGGAAGTTGATCAACGAGGGTAACGCTATTGTCGCCTTCTTGTATCACGGTACTGTCATCGTATGTGAGCGTTATTTTCTTCTTATCGTTCTTGATGGTGAATCCTGCTTGCCCGTTCGTTGACAGGTTTAAGGTGATAATCCACTCTCCCATCTCTATTTGGGTATCTGATACCCGCTTGGGTATTACCTCGGTCTCTTGATGACCGCGGGTGTTGATGACCGTGGCGAACCGGTATACCGTTTTACCCGGGGCGGTTGCAGTAAGGTGCCAGTGGTTTCGGTAGGGCTGGAAGTATCCCTTATCATCAGCCCTCAGCCAGTTGACTGCCGGCACGAAGAACTGGTTGGTCATCTCTACCTCCAGTTCGTTATCCGAGAAGAGGTAGGCATCTGAAATCCCCTTCTCGTTTGTGGCGCGAACGGTGAGCTCGTTCCCGTTTTGTTGTATGATCATCGGTTTTTCGACCGTGTGCAGCAGGTANTTCCANTCGACTNCNGTNTCNGCTTCCANCTCGTCGTAGATAAATAGGAGGTCGGCCCCTCCTAACATCACGACATGCCTACGGAATAGGTTCACGTGGTTTTCGTCCCATCCTGTTGTCGGATCAAAGCTCAATTCGGAGTTGCGGGCGCGTTCCAGCCAGATGGGCGATACCACTTTACCGTAGGCGTTGGAGGCATCTCCAAGCAGGTAGCTGATCTTCTCTCCCGTGTAGTGGCGCGGTATCCACCCGTACCCTTCCGTGCCTATTTTTTGGCCCATGCTGTTAACCAGTATGGTGTTGTGTGCCCGGCTGGCGCGGTGACAGTACAAGCTGTGCGCATCTACGAAGCTGGAGTGGTGGCCGCTGCTGTAGAACAGGGGTTTACCCCCGTAGAAGGTGTTAAAGGCGTTCTGGTTGGCCAACGCGTGCGATGTGGAGCCGTACGGGCTTGACCGGAAGGTACACATCGCGTTTTGTTCCAGGTTCTGCCAGTCTGACATGAACGAGGCGAGTCCCGTTTGGGGGAATACGTACGAGAGCGGCAGCTCTGATAGCGATGCGCCTGTTGGGAGGGGGATGTCGCAATGCAGCCTGAACCAGGATAGGTCTCCCGGCTTGGAGCCAAACGCGTCGTACAGAATATCGGGCTCGGCTTCTGAAATGACGTTCACGTAATCCGTTAAGTAGGCGTTACCGGTTAACCGTGCGATGGCGTCGGCGTACCCTACCCGGGTGCCTCTAGGTTTTACCACGCTTTGGTGTTGGCTTCCATTCCCCCCGGACTTGGAGAAGGGGGGTTGCTGGGTGATCACGTACATGGCGGATCCGTTATACCATGGGTCGGCAAAAAAGTTGTAGCCGGTAACTTTACTGTAAAAGTAGGGTACCTCCACGAGCGTGCGAAGATTGGTATGGAAGTATGAATCACCGTTATGCCAAGCCCCATCTGCGTTGAGACCCGGGAAGCGTGCCAACCAGAGGTTGTACGCGTAGTCGACCCACAACTTAGCTTCGGGCAAATCCCCGTACATGGCGAAGGCCGCCAGGGTGAAAATACGGAGGTTCATCTGCCAGATGTGGTTATCGGCAATATGGTTTTCCAGCCGGTTCGCGAGGTTCCGGAATATATTCCCGCCAGTCTCTTTGATCTCGCTTTTCAGCATCTCCTTCTGATTCTCCGTTAACAGGTGATAAAAGGAGTCGTAAGCCAGCGATGCAACCGATAAGATGGTGGCTTCGTTAAAGTCACCGACCAGGTGTGGGCTTTTTTTCCATGACACCATCTCTTCGATACGTGCCATGGCATTCTCGAAGTAGGCTTTCTCTTTCGTCAAGAGGTAGGAACGGATGAGCACGTCGATATATCGCTCCTCTTTGTCCACGATCCTCCGGCTTTCCCGGGTGATCATCGCGGTTCTTTGTACCTGGTTTGTTAAGCCCTCCATGTAGCTGGTGTTGACAGCTTCGTCGAAATTAACTAGCTCTTCTTTAACGATTTTAGCTGCGCTTTCAAGAAACCATGCGCGCTCCTTTTTGTCCTTGCTTTTCTCGATGAAGTGGTTCCACTCCCTCTTAAAGAGCAAAACGCGGGGGTGTTGCATCGGCAATTTCCGCAGAACCGTTTTAAGTGGGGGAGGTGTAAATTTATCGGGATTCTTTTTCACCTCGAACCGCAACAGGTCTGACCACTTCGTTTCGCTGCCGTTCACGTACCCGTACTGCCAATACCAAACCCCCGGTGAAAGCACCTGCTCGGGGTTGTAAAACGGCCAGCAGGTCTCCGCTTTGAACACCTTGCCCTTGAGTGCCGGGTTTTTTGAAAAGCGTATCCGATAATTCACCTCGTCCTCTTTGGGCTTGCTCAGCCTCGTTTTTCCTTCCGTGTAGTACAACATGTAATTTTCTAACGGCCACATGAACGAAACGTTCTTGTCAGACACGGTGGCGTTAGGTAACGGGGAGGGCGTGGAACGCGTTTCATGCATTAGATTGGGTTGGTTGATCCTCAGCGTGGCCTCCCCTGCCGCGTGCATGCATAGCGGCAGTATCAGGGCAATTAGTAACGTTTTATATCTTTCCATACGATTCGAATATTTATTAACAAAAGCCAATTTGTTTATTAATGGGTTAATGAGCACACTTAGTGCGCAGACAATCTGTCGATAAAAATAGCCCTTTAATTCCTAAGATACACTTTTGTTACTGAATATATATTTTAAAATATCCTCTTTTTCCTTTAACTTTTGTTCAGGTTAGGCGATGGGTGAACCGTGAAACAAAAGAAGGCAAATAGTTTCAGAAATAAAACAGTTCTTCAGCCGTTGTTTTATTTCCTCAAATCACTATATTTGTGAAAGATTAGCTCCTTGNGAAACCGAGTGGAGCGTACATGGGTAACGATCTGATGTGGAATANTTGAAAACAGTTGGAACAAAAATGACCCTTTCAATAATAAGTTGAGTCATAACAGGTGAATAATAGTGTTTTGAGAGGAAGAAGTTGAAAGGTTTTTGCCCTTGCAACTGNAAATTGAAAAAAATGTTGAAGAATATGGAAACGAACCACNNGTCTGGCCAGCGAAAAATTNCCCGACGAAAAGCGTTAANGTACATGGGCTTGGGTGCCGCGTTAATCCCGGCGAGCTGGTGCCTGGCAGGGTGCTCCGGCCGCTCGAAAATGGATTGGGCGGACATTAAGCCCGACATTGAAAATGTGCCGGTCGACAAGATGACCTACACCACTATCTCTAAAACGGGGGATAGAATCTCCCTGCTCGGTTATGGGGCGATGCGTTTTCCCACGGTGGAACGTGAAACGCCGGAAGGGGTGCGGCGGTTTATCGATGAGGCAAAGGCGGAGGAGTTAATCGATTTCGCCATGGCTCACGGGGTTAACTATTTCGATACAGCGTGGGGGTATCACCAAGGTGAGTCTGAAATCGTTCTCGGTAAACTGCTGAAAAAATACCCGAGGGAGAGTTTTTTCGTGGCGACGAAAATGCCGGGGAGCGCGCGATCGAGGGAAGACGCCATCGCGATTTATCACAAGCAGTTAGAGAAGTTGCAGCTTGATTATTTCGACTACTATCATCTGCATAGCTTGTCGAACGACCGGACGTATGAACGCCTCTACAAGGAGTGGGGTATACTTGATTTTCTCTTGAACGAGAAAAAGGAGGGGCGCATCCGTAACCTGGGTTTTTCGTTTCACGGGAATCAAGCGTTTTTCGATAAGCTGCTCGCGGAGCCGGTCGAGTGGGATTTCGTGATGATCCAGATGAATTACCTCGACTGGAAATACGCGCGTGTGCCTGCCAGTTACATGTACAACGAGTTGGAAAAGAGGCATATTCCCGTCATGATCATGGAGCCGCTCTTAGGGGGCCGGTTGACGAAAGTGAGCCGCAACGTGATAGAGATGATGAGGGAGGAGCGCCCGAATGATACACCGGCACGTTGGGCGTTCCGCTTCGTGGGCTCTCACCCGCAGGTGATGGTCGTCTTGAGCGGGATGACATTATTGGACCACTTGAAAGAAAACATCAAAACCTATTCACCCCTTGAGCCGATGACGGATAAGGAGAAAGAGATCCTTCAAAAAGCTGCCGATATTATCACGACCTACAAAATCATCCCCTGTACCGATTGCAAGTATTGCGTGCCTTGCCCGTACGGGGTGGATATACCCGGGATACTTTTGTATTTCAACAAAGCCACGTACGACAGCAATGTCCCAAACCTTGATGGGCCACGCGACGCGGAATTCAAGAGGGCATCCCGTGCCTTTTTGGTCGATTACAATCGTACCATTCCCGAGTTGGAACAGGCTAACCACTGCATCAATTGTGGCGACTGCTTGTCAACGTGTCCCCAGCGGATAAGGATTCCCATGGAGTTACTCAGAATTGACCATCTTGTACAACAACTAAAAGTGCAGTAATATCATGTTGAAAAAAATAAGGATCGTTCTTGCCGTTATTTTCGGACTGCTCATCACGATGCTGTTCCTCGATATTTCGGGGGTTTTGCACCGCTATTTTGCCTTCGCTGCCAAACTGCAATTCGTTCCCGCCCTGCTCGCGTTGAATGCGGTGGTGCTTATCGTGCTGGTGCTTCTGACGCTTATTTTCGGGAGGGTTTACTGTTCCGTTATCTGTCCCACCGGTATTTACCAGGACGTGGTGGCTTTTTTCGCACGGCGCTTAAAGCCCAAAAAGAGACGTCGCTATCGTTACTCGAAGCCGAAAACCGTGTTGCGGTGGGTTATACTCGTTCTGTTCGTTATCGGGATTATCGCCGGGATTGGCGTTATCCCTGCGCTGTTGGATCCCTACTCCATGTATGGCCGTATGGTTGCCGAGTTGTTGAGCCCCCTTTATAACGGGATAAATAACCTGATAGTGAAAGCATTGGGGGATGGGAGTTACACGTTCGTGGAAACCGATATATGGATGAAAAGCGGGGTCAGCTTCGCGTTGGCCCTATTGACGTTGCTCGTTATCGGCTATTTGGCCTGGCGAAGCGGGCGTACCTACTGCAACACCATCTGCCCCGTGGGTACCCTATTGGGCTACTTGAGCAAGCTCTCTTTCCTGAAAATTCAGATTAACCCTTCCAGTTGTATCCAATGTGGACGATGCGTACGCGATTGCAAGGCGTCGTGCATTGATATGAAACAGCATGCCATCGACTATTCCCGTTGTGTCTCTTGTTTCAACTGCATTGACGCGTGCAGGGAAAACAGCATTGTTTATACCGGGAGCTGGACGACGAATCGAAAAGTGAGTCAAACGGCCGGCAATGGAATCGAAAATGAAGGGGGTAACGCAGGGGAGAAAATAGCGACCAAAGTGGCAGGTCAAGAAGTGAACATAGGGACGGGAAAAGCTGAGGGAAAAGCTGAGGGAAAAGCAGTGCAACAAGTCACTGGTAAAGCCGCGAACTCCCGGAGGGAGTTTATTACCACATCGTTGCTTATCGCGGGAACCGCCGCGGAGCTGATGGCTCAGGATAAAAAGCGAAGCATGATCAAGTTCCCGGCGGTCAGGAAAGAGCGCTTTAACCGAATGAAACCGGTAACGCCCCCCGGCTCGGTTAGCCGCGGTCACCTGAACGATACCTGTACCGCTTGCTTGCTTTGCGTGGCGAAATGCCCCGAAAAGATCATTCGCCCTTCGGCAAATGAGTACGGCTGGGAGTTTGTTATGCAGCCCACCCTCTCTTTCGAAAAGGGGTATTGCCGGACCGATTGTACCATCTGCTCCGACGTGTGCCCCACTGATGCGATTAAAGGGCTTACGACAGAGAATAAAACCCAAACGGCGATTGGTCACGCGGTCTACCTTCGCGAGAACTGCGTGGTGGTGAGGGATGATGTGAACTGCGATGCCTGTTGGCGCATATGCCCCACCGATGCCATTAGCCGCGAGTACCGGGATGATGGCAAGCCTTACATACCGCCGACAGATAACCCGAACGCGAGCACAATTAATCTACGTCTCGTTCCCGTGATCGACAAGGATAAATGCATCGGCTGCGGAGCGTGCGAGTATATTTGCGCGGCCCGCCCGTTGGCCGCGATACACGTGGAGGGTTACGCTACCCATCGGCTTCTTACCTGAAAGCCGATGGGCAGTGTTTTTCGCCTAATTATAAGGCACTATCTCCTGCAATATTTTCTCTTCGTACCAAGGGTCTTCTATTTTCTCAAGGAGCTGGGCAAGTTGTTCCAAAAGGAAGGCGACCTCTTCAGGATAATCAGCTAAGGACAAGTTGTTCAACTGGTAAGGATCCTCGGCGTCGTGAAAGAAGTAGGTCTGCTTCAAGCTTTTCGACTCCCTATCGATGCTGAGTGCCAGCGTGTAGTCGGCTGTCTTCACGCCCCTTGTCTCGGGGAAGTAGTTGGTAACTTTTCCGTTTTCATCCTTGTCGCCATCCAGGTTTCGGATATATAGTGCGCTCTGGGGCAGGGGTGAAGAGGAATTCCCGGTTAAGAGGTAGTCGGCGTAGTTCTCTCCCTGCACGCTACCCGGTATCTTGTCGCCCAACCCGCTCAGCCCGATTAACGTGGGCATAATATCGGGGCTGGAGAGGAGTAGGTCGGTCACCCGCGGCTCCAGTTTACCCGGGTACCTAACCATGAAGGGGATAGCGGTGGCTTCGGTGTAGGGCGAGTTTTTCGCATCGCTCACCCCTTGGCTGGTCATCGTATCGCCATGGTCCGAGGCGAATACCACGATGGTGTTATCGGCCAAGCCAAGGCTGTCGAGCGCCGTGAGTAGTCGTCCAAACTCCCTGTCAACGCCCGTTATCTGGGCAAAGTAGTAGGGAGCCGAAGCGGCTTTCTGTATGGTGGTATCGGCGTTATCCCGGATAAGCAGCTCTCCCAGCGTTTTGTCTTTGTAGAGGTTGTAATCCTCTTCCATGCAGTCATTGAGTGACCGGTATGGGTGATGGGGTGGGTTCATGCTCATCATCATGAAGAAGGGTTTGCTGCTGTCTCGCTGACCATCCCGGTTAATCAGGTAGTCGATCGCGATATCCACCTCGTGCTTGGGCGACCATTCCCGGATCTCGTGACGCTTCCCTTCAGTATCCCAGTAGTGCGGCTTCTTATGCACGTCGAAGGTACCGTACGAATACCAGAAATCGAAACCGTGTCGCTTCTCGGGCGGCGTGTACGCGTCCCAAACAGGGTCCCGTCCCTCCACGTAGTTCCCCGGATTATCGGGATCGTTGGGGGTGGGGCAGTCCTGGTGATACTTCCCAATGTAGGCGCAGTTGTACCCGTTTTGGCTGAACACGTCGCTGATGGTGACAGCATCAACCGGGAGGGTGTTAAATGGGCGGCTCGAGTTCACGTTCAAGGGAACACCGCTCTTGTTGGGGTACATACCCGTGAGCAGCGAGCCACGGTGGGGACTACTGATGGGGGTGTTGCTGTACGCCGACGAAAATACCACTGACTCACCGGCGAACTTGTCCAGATTAGGGGTGATGACCGGATCTCCCTTGTAACGGATATGGGAGGCGTATGGTTCGTTGCTCCAGAATCCCATGGCGCTGTTGCGCATCTGGTCGGGGAATACGTAGATGATGTTGGGGGAGTCAGCATCTTGACCCGTTGCTTTTTCTCCCTGCACGCAGGCGGGAAGGGGGAGCAACCCGACGATACCCAAGTATGGGAGGGTTTTATGCATTCGTTTCATATGATTATTTTATTTTTATAATTATTATGCATGTAGTTACTAACGGTGTTTGTTAATCCAGTGTGACAATTTAACGTGCTTGACCATTCTGTTGACTATCTTCACGCAGGAGCAGCACCTCGCGTGGCATGCCGTGTTGACACTTGAACTCGATGGTGGTTTGTCCCTGTGCGGAGGCAACCACTTTCGCGTAAGGCGTTACCGCCCCTATCTTCCAGCAACCGGCAAGGGTCACTTTCACGAACGAGATGCCGGAAGGGTTGTTGATCCACTCCCTGGAGTAGACACTCCGCTCCACCGTTTTCCCCTTCTCGTCGTATACTTCATCGGCCGGTCCCTCGTAAAACCGAAGGTCCGGGTCGCACACGGCAAGGAGGAGCTGGTTACAGCTCATCTCTTGACTCATAACGAGGGTGGGGTGACTCACGCGGAGTATGAGATCGTTGCTCACTTCGCCCGCTTCGAAAATGACGTAACCCGTGGTACCTGTCGCACGGTCTCTCACCACGTGTGCCAGCGAGTCGTGCCGTAACACGTCGTACGGGAAGTTGCCCGCGAGGGCATTGGTGTACGCCCGCTCTAGTTCTGCCATGTCCGGTTGCACCAAGATCATGTACTCGTAGCTGCCGTTGTTGGGTCGGGAGCCATGATTTATCGCGGCCAGGGCAAAGTTGTTCCTGGTGGGGAGCCCGCCCTCTTCATGGAAGGAGTGTTGCTCTTCCTTTTTGAACATCACCTCGCCTCGGTTGACGAAGAAGAGGTTGTTGAGTCCATCCGATAAGACGTTTACCTTGCTGTTCGGCAACATTTCCAGGTAAGGGAAAGTCGCGTTTGTTTGCCCATTCAGGAAGAAGGGCTTGTCCACCTCTTCCAGGTAGGTCTGAAACAGCGTGGTGTGCGTCTCTTCGGGCAAGGCCGACTCGATCTGGCTGCCCAGGGCAACCACCCGGTTGTCGAAAAAGAAAAACGACTTCCTTGCTCGCAGCGAACCGTTGTATTTGTCATGTTCGTGAAGCTTCATGCCGAAGGCCCCCTGTTTCCCGCCGAGGGAGATACCCCCGGAAAACGATTCGTCCGAAAGGAGCATCTCTTCAAATCCCGACACGTCATCCAGGTTTTTCACGTCTGCCCGAAGCTGCTCGATGGGGAGTACCGTGGCGGTGGTTCCCGGGAAATGGTTCCAATCCCACCCCTCTTGCCTGTAACCGGAGCCCTCGTTAGAGATGGGGTTACCCGTGGCAAGGATTTGCAATGAGCCGTGCGTCATGTATCTCCCGAAGAGGTTTTCACCGCGATATATCTCGCTTGACCAGAGGTAGCGGCTATGCCCCATCGCGGAGACCATCCAGTCGTCCCTGCGGTGTACATTCAGGCTGGAGTAGTTGAATGTCCAATTCCCGGAGGGCGATTTCTCCGGGGAGAAGCCCAGGTCGACCAGCTCTCGGGATCGGTTCGTAACGCTATCAACCAGCCTAAGGTAAGCCCCTGCCACCTCGGCGTCGATGTCATGCAACCCGTCCGGTGAACCGGCAAAGGAGAGCAAACCGTAATGTTCGGGATTCAACTGCCCGTTACCATCCGGATGACGCCCAGACAAAGATAGGGGCCAGGTACGGAGGTTGCAATACACGCGCATGGATAACAAGGCGTTCTTTAAGATTCGGTGGCTGCGTTCCGAAATCTTGAAGTCGGTACCCCGCAACAGGTAGATAGCCTCTACCGCCCCTTTAAACCCACCGACCGCGTACGCGGGGTAGTGGTGGCGGTGATGAAACATGGTACCATCTATCTTAAACGTGCCCCGTGTGCCATCGGTGTATTGGTAACCGTTATCTAACCACTGCTTGAAAGCGTGAAGGTAACGTATTTTTTCCGGTTCGGATTCGATCATCAAGATGCTCGTAAGCCTGGCGATCAGGTTGGTGTTGAACGTGTCGACATCCGTACCGGGCGTCGTGGGCTTCTCACGCGCCTCACCTGTGCCCGCGAACCACTCCGCGGCTTGTTGGACGGTAGTCCGCAGGCCATGTCGCTCCAGGGGCTCCAGCATTAAGAAAACAGCCGGGTAGAATTGCTCCATACTGTAACCCGAATGGTGAAGCGTACCCATGGCACTGCCCGCTTGAAACCCCTGGTCCAGCATATGACGAATCATCGTCACGAATAGGTCTTCCAATTCCCTTCTCTCGGCAGGTATTTCGGATTGGTGATAGGCGACCGCGACACGCAACAGGGTGGCATTGAACTTTTCCATCCCCATGATGTTGTTGTAGATCTTGTGATACCTGTCTGCACCGAACATCTCGTACGTTTCGCCAAACCGTTCAAGGAAGAGGGGAACCCCTCGAACCGTACCATCATCGTTCTCCGTGATCCTGTATGCTTCCACCTCTTCGCGAAGCATGGAGAGCGGCAAGGTGCAGCCCTCTTCCAGGAAGTACTCTTTTAGGCGATTGGCGATCTGTGCCGCGTCATTCACCTCTTTCTCCGAAGGTGGCTTGAGTGGTACATCGAACTCTTTGTTCCAAGAGTCGTTCAGGATGAGCCAGTGGTTGCGTGTCCTCACGTTGATAAAAGGGGCTTGAAAATCGGCGGTGTGGTGGCGGGCGTCTTGCATGGAGGCGAGGATCACGTGATCAAAGAAGAGCGTTCCCGAGTTCACACCGGGAACCGAGAAGCGCACCTCATCCATACCCACTTCCGGCTGACCCTCCATATCCCGGTCAAACGCTACCCATGCGCCCCGCCATCCGCTGAAGTTGAGACCGTATTCAAAATGGGAGGTTACCCGTCCCTTTTTTAGGAATTCCACCTTAAGGTGCCCGTTTGTAACCGGCTCTTTCGAGTAGATCCAGAAAACAAAGGTGCAGAGGCGGGGGGCTGAATCGGTTAGTGGTGCGGTATAGGCGACCTCGTCCCGTATGCTCCAGTAAGAATCAACGCTACTCCAAGACCATTTCAGGCTGCTACTCAGGTGTTTGTAATGCTCGCTCGTGATAGTCAGGGTAGAGTGGGCATCGTGACTTGTTCGGGAATCGGGCTCTTCGAATGAGATGATGGCAGCATGGTTGTACTCTTTAAAGTCCTGGGAATAGGTGATCCCCAGGAGCAACAAAAAGGAAAATACCAGCACAACACGTTGCATATCCTATTCATTAAAAGTCTTTCACTACCGAAATGTTCGCATTCACGTGGCCACCCGTTTACTTAATGTAAAGCGCTGGCTACAGCGCACCTTCAAGCCGCATCTTACGCGTTAGCGCCTCCAGGAAATAGTAGTCGGCGTAGTTAAGGGGTACGTCAATCTCGTTGTCATGCGGGATGCTTCCCACGGAGTGCATCAACAGGAAATTCCCGTTCGTACCCACGATGGCCGTGTACGCGTCGCCGGCCAACGATGTCATGATCTTGTCAGCCGTCTCCCGGTACTCTGGCCTGCCGTAGTTCACCAGCTCGTATAGTGCCGAGGCGGCAACAGCGGCAGCCGACGCGTCGCGCGGCTC
>JGI24712J26585_10002398_pt1 | contig 15365 bp, 13 predicted proteins | sample BioPla3DNA2_FD_26585 | JGI IMG/M metagenome (IMG submission 26585) | reverse complement strand
TGCCCGAGAACATTGTATCATGAATTTATACAGCCGATGCCGGCTGTCCTCGGTTTCACCAAGTGAAAATCATACGATTTTAGAAATTCATGATATAATAAATATGCGGCAGAAAAAGGCAGTTAAGTCAATTACGAAAAATTTTATACGGAGGCTTAACTTAATATGAAAAACACAAAATTCCAATAATTACTGGAGTGAGGTCGAATGGCTGAAAAAATACTTGTAGTTGAAGACGAAAGCAAGATAGCGCGTTTCCTGGAATTGGAGCTTAAGCACGAAGGATANATTGTAGAGCTTGCGTATGATGGACGTGACGGGTTGGAAAAAGCTTTAAAGGGAGATGTCGATCTTGTAATACTTGACCTAATGCTGCCGATGTTAAGCGGTATTGAAGTATTGCGCCGTATACGAAAAAGCACCGATCTGCCTGTTATTATGCTGACCGCAAAAGATGACGTGTCAGATAAAGTTATGGGGCTTGACAGCGGTGCGGATGATTATGTAACAAAACCGTTCGCTATAGAGGAATTGCTTGCAAGAATCCGGGTTGCTCTTAAAAGGAAACAAAACACAGCAAGAAAAGCTGAAGATGAAATACTTAGAGCAGGGGATCTGTCGGTTAATAAAACCGCCCATAAGGTTATGTTTAAAGAGGAAGAGATACCGTTATCGAAAAAGGAATATGACCTGCTTGTATATATGATGGAAAACAATGGAATAGTGCTTACGCGTGAAAAGCTGATTGAAAAGGTCTGGGGATATGACTATTATGGCGACACCAATGTTACAGATGTTTATATCCGGTATTTAAGGGCAAAGATTGATCAAAAATACAACCTGTCATACATTAAGACTATTCGTGGAGTGGGATATATTTTTGAAGACAAGGAATAAGCATAAACCGGCAAGAATAAAGACGGTTTTCATGTACGAAAAAAACAGGAACAAGTTTAAAAACTCACAAGAGGTTAGAAAAGACAGCAAAGTACAGCGAAGACCTGAAAAAACCAAAAATGCTCGTACATCTTCAATGGGACGTCGTCTATCTGGTGCATATACGAGGATGATGGTTGATTCTTTCCTGTCATGTCTTATACTTATTCTGATTGTATACTGCATTTTCAATTCTGTTATTATTGCCAGGGACGTTATTCATATAGTTGACGATCTGAGTACGACGGATAAGCTTTCGGAATCTATTTATGATATAGTTATTCAGCATGATACGGAGTTGGATATATCCGGTGTTGACGGAGAGGAACTTTTAAATACTTACGGGAATTATACTAAGCCCCACGATGCGATTCCTGTGTGGTTTTACAGTAAAGACGGTCTTATTTATATGATGATAAGAACACATTTGAACCGTCCGGATGGGCTTTACCTTGCTAACATATTCAAGGATATAACACCCGTACTGCTTGAGATGGCTGTTTTATTCGCAGTTGCCGTTATCCTTGGAGTTATGGTTTTGCTGACTATTTTTTTCAGGGGAAAATCGATGACGAGGAACACTCTGTACCCTATTGCTGAAATGACAAGGATGACAAGGGAAATAAAAGCACAGAACCTTAACCTAAGGCTTAATGTCACTAACGCAAAGGACGAGCTAAAGGATCTTGTTATTACATTTAATGAAATGATGGACAGAATTGAGAACGCTTATAATAAGCAAAATCAATTTGTTTCCGACGCATCACATGAGCTCAGGACTCCTATATCTGTGATTCAGGGATATGCGCGTATGCTTGAAAGATGGGGAAAGGAAGACTCGGAAGTTCTGGCGGAATCAATAGAGGCAATACGAAATGAATCTGAAAACATGAAAGAATTGGTCGACAAACTGTTGTTTATTGCCAGAAATGATAAAGATACATTGAATCTTACAATGGAAGAATTCTCGTTAAGCGAAATGATGGATGAATTGGTAAAGGAAACGCGAATGGTTGATCAGAACCATATAATTGAGTGTTCGATTGACCAGGATATCCATATGAATGGAGACAGAAACCGTATAAAACAGGCAATGCGGATTTTTGTTGACAATGCGCAAAAATATACGCAGCCCGGCGGAACTATTGAAATCGGCCTAAAAAACAGTAATAATACCGCGGTGTTGTCTGTAAAAGATAGTGGATGCGGTATATCCGCCAAAGATCTTAACAACGTTTTTGACAGGTTTTACAGGGCTGATGAATCCCGCGACAGAAATAAAGGGGGTCACGGCCTTGGCCTTTCCATTGCAAAAATTATAGTGCTGCGGCACGGCGGAAAAATAAAAGTTAAAAGCAAGCAGGGAGAAGGCAGCATTTTTTCTATCATATTAAATTCAATACCAAAAAACTTAGATAATAATATGAATTCAGCTGATACGGAATTAAAAAATCCTTAAGCGTAAAAAATTCTCTTTAACGAATTCAAATTGCATGATTTTTTGCAAGGCCTGTTCCATGTACTTTTCCGATGCCTCATGCGTAAGAAGAACAATAGGCACATAATTATCTCTTTCATGCGTTTCAAGCTGAACCATTGACGATATCGATATCTTGTAATCTGCAAGAATACCCGATATTTTCGCCAGCACGCCAGGTTTGTCAAGCGTAAAGAAACGGAGATAGAACCGGTTTGTTACCTCTTCTATCGGTATAATTTTTACATCTGCCGTTGGATTGATTGTGCGATTGCAGTATTTCTGACCTTCCTTTAGCAGCAAATCCCTTGATAGATCGACAATATCACCGACGATAGCACTTGCAGTCGGACGTTCGCCCGCACCGGGTCCATAAAATACCGTATTACCCACAAAATCACCGGTTACGAATATGGCATTCATTTCATTGCTTACCGCCGACAATAAATGCGAATCGGAAACCAATGTAGGATGCACTCTAATGTCAACTCCGCCGTTGAATACGCGGTATATAGCAAGAAGTTTTATCGTATATCCGAAAGTTTTTGCAAAGTTTATATCAAGTTTGCTTATACCGGTAATACCTTCAACATAAATTTTATCGAATGATACAATACTGTTGGATGCGAGAGAACCCAAAATGGTGAGTTTGTGAGCCGTATCCGTTCCGTTAATGTCGAGCGACGGATCCGCTTCCGCGAATCCATTTTCCTGTGCGCCTTTCAATGCGTCTTCAAATTCAACGCTATCCTTGTGCATTTTCGTTAAAATATAATTGCAGGTTCCGTTAAGAATACCGTATATGCTTTCAATTTTATTCGCAATTAGTCCTTCGCGTAGGCCTTTAATAATGGGGATACCGCCGCCGACACTTGCTTCAAAGAGAATATCAACGCCGTTTTCGCGGGCAATCTGAAATAATTCCCGGCCGCGGGTAGCAATAAGGGCTTTGTTTGCGGTAACTACATGTTTGCGGTTCTCAAGAGCTCTTTTTATAAAACTGAATGCAGGCTCATAACCTCCTATTGTCTCAACAACAATGTTAATCTCCGGGTCATCCAATACATCGTATGCATTATCGGTACATTTTACGTTTGACAAATCAAGATTACGATCTTTATTCCAGTCAAGTTCGGCAATTGTTTTAAGGTGGAACGTTAATGTTGACCGTGTCTTTAAAAGGTCTCCCTGCTGCAGTAAAATACGTGCGACACCGACGCCAACCGTGCCTAAACCAATTATTCCTATATTAACCCTTTGACCGTTCATTATACTTTCCTTCTCTCCTGAGTTTTTAATAAAGCTTCTATTTTCTATAAAAGTCTGATAAATATAGATGCTTTTAATTCATTAAAAGTTATTTCAACTTACCGCAAAATAATTATATTTATTATAATCGTATTCCTGATACTATTCAAGTTATTAAGGCTGTGTTTGTGCCGTTTTTATAACCTTATTCTTCTTCCATTTCCCTGACACGAAAAAAATAAAAAGAATAAGACCGGAAGCAAAAGAAGCAACAGGCGCGGCAAGGCCAAGACCCCACAGTCCTTTTTGAAGGACTACTCCGAAAAGTATTGCAATCGGGACACGAAAACCTATCGATGACAGAATACCGCAAATCGATGAGATAACCGTATGCCCGGAACCGGTGACAAGTCCGTTCAGACAGAATGTGGCCGGTACAATCAGGTAATCAAAGGAAAAAGTTCTGATGTATTCCACTCCTGCCGCTATCGTTTCCGGATTATTATCAAACAGTGAAAGAATCTTTTCGGGAAACATTTGTGTGAAAATAAATGCTACAAATGTTACCGAAAAAGCAAGTGTAAAGCCGGTGTAAAATGTCTTTTTGGCACGTTCTGTTTCCCCTGCGCCCATATTCTGGGCTACCATTGCTGAAACCGAGGACCCAACCGCAATGGCAGGTAATATTGCAAATCCGTTATATTTGCCCACAATACCAACTGCCGCGGACGCGTTAACCCCCATACTGTTGGCGATAGTGGTCAGTACAAGAAAAGAAAAATTAACAATTACATTCTGGATTGAAATGGGTATGCCTATCTTCATCAGCATGGCAAAACGTTCTTTATAGAATTTAAACGAACTGAGCTTAAAGTCAAATTCGAAATCACTTCTTTTCAGGTAAATAATACATAAAATCATGCTAAAAGCTTGGGAAATAACGGTTGCAATGGCTGCACCCCTGGCTTCCATTCCATAAACGCCTACAAACAAAAGATCCAGAAAAATGTTGGTNAGGCATGCAATGGTTACGAAAATCAAAGGTCTTTTACTGTCGCCAAGACCTCGCAGAATAGCCGCAAATGCATTATAGCCAAAAATAAATATTGTTCCCATCAAGGTAACATCAAGATAATTTCTCGCCTGCTGGTATGATTCTTTCGGTGTTTGCAGTAAATTAAGCACTTTGTCCGAAAGAATTAACATAATCACTGTAAAGGCAATACCGGCAACAAGGAGGAATGTAAGAAGTGTGCTGATGGTTTCCCTCATGCCTTTTCTGTCTCCGGCGCCGAGATACTGGCCAATAACAACGGTACCGCCAACCGCAAGTCCGATAATAATATTCGTAAGAATAAAGGTAACCTGACCACCTATATTGACACCGGAAATACCAACGGTTCCGGAATAAATACCAACTATCAGCATGTCTGTTACATTGTATAGTGTTTGTATCAGGTTTGAAAGCATGAACGGAAGAGCAAACAGTATAAGCTGCTTAGCAACGCTGCCCTCTGTAAGGTTCTTCTCAATTGATACATTCTTCATAATGTCGTTTTCTGTCCCCTTCTAAAAGTAATAGTCAAATAAAATAATGCAAATCATTTGATTTGCAACTGAACAATAAAAAACCGGCTTTACTATTATATCATGAATTTAAGAAAATCATAAGATTTTCACCCATTTAAGATCTTTGTGATGATTTAACATCAGCGCAATTACGGCAGATCCCTCTGTAATAAATCTCTTTACTATAAATGATAAAATTATCCAGGCCGCTGGAAGGAATGCTATCAATATCAATTCCAAAATCGTAAATTTTTCTGCAGCATTCACATTTGAAGTGGCCGTGGCTTTCCACAGTAGAATCATACCTTATTTCCGTTTCTTCAATTGTTATTGGCTGTACCAGCCCTTTTTCAACAAACAGGTTCAACGAATTATATATTGTCGCTTTTGATAGAGTGGGAAATAGCTTTTTTAAACTTGAATATATTTGCTCGACCGTCGGGTGGTTTTTATTAACCATCAAGTACTCAAGCACTTTTATTCTATGGAATGACGGCTTTATATTTTTTTCAGCCAATTTATCAAAAACTCTTTCAGGTATGCTTTCCATTTATTCACCTTCTTTTTTTTATATACAGTGCGTTTTGTTAGCCATGGTTTGTATTTATAACCGTTATAAATTTATAGTAGTAATAAATTTAATAATTGTCAACATATTTTGTGTTTTTATTCAGATGTTACTTGCTTTTGAACAACAACGACCTGCTTTATCTTTATAAAAATTACATTGTTGTGTGAAACGTCATTTTTTATGTTTAAACGGTACAAAAAACTATTTACGTCAAAAAAAAGGCTTTATTTGTAAATTCGTTGACATTACTTTACAGCTTCTTATACGATTATGTAGTACGGTGAATAGAGGAGAGATAATAGAAAATGCCTGAGAAATGTTACGTGCTTAAAGATTACCGTAAATATAGATATAACCCGCTGGAATTGATTTTTTACTCGGGTATCGGCGCTTTGGCAATGGGAACTGTTGGCTGGGTATTTTACCAAAACTATTATATTACTGTAATTACAGCAATATTAGGCTTATTTTATCCTAAAATAAAATTAAAAAAACTTACGGAAAAGCATATCAACATATTAAGACTTCAGTTTAAGGACATGCTGTATTATCTGGGCTCTTCGCTCTCTGCCGGAAGATCGGTCGAAAGTGCTTTCGCCCAGGTATATTCGTCTTTGAAAAATATTTATCCTGACGACAAAAGCGATATAGTCAGAGAAACGGAAATTATACTCAAACGCTTAAGAACTAATGAGAATATCGAGAATATACTTAAAGATTTTGCGAACCGTTCCGGTATTGAAGAAATTCATCATTTTGCCGATGTCTTCTCGGTTTGCAGGCGCTCCGGCGGAAATCTCATTGAAGTAGTGCGTACTACATCAAGAATGATTAGTGAAAGAATTGAAATAAAACAGGAAATTGAAACTAATTTGGCAGGCAAAAAGCAGGAACAGCGGATATTAACACTGTCTCCTATCCTTATGGTAATTTTTATTTCCAAAATGAGTGGTGAATTTATACAGCCGTTATTCTCAACCGAAGTTGGAAGAGTTGTTATGACGATTTCGCTGCTGATGATAGGAATAGGGATTATTATATCAAACCGTATTATGGATATTCATTTTTAATAGAGGTGGAAATATATGCAATCAATATACATAACACTAATTACTGCTGTTTTAATAATATATTTAATAATTAATGTATGTGTAAAACAAAGGTATATAGAAGAAGTTGAGTTTCTTGACGCAAAACAATACCCTTACAAAAATCTTTTACCGTTAGGGATGTGGCTTTATGACAGGGTTGGCATACCATCGACGGGAACATATTATATATTTTTACATCAAAGAGTAGTTATGGTATACGGCTCCAGATACGCGCAGTATTATTTGAAAGTACACTGGGCGGAAAAGTTCTTTTATTTATTCTTAGGTATTGTAATTACTTTGTTTTTTGGAGCGGTTTCGAATTCCGGTGTTGGATTTTTAACTTTAGTACCTGTTTCCGGCTTGATTCTATTCTTTCTGGCCGACAAAAACCTGGATGAGCGGGCAAAAAAAAGAAAACTCCAGTTTATGATGGATTTTCCGGTTTTCATAAGCAAACTTACGCTGCTGATGAATGCAGGTATGCACTTAAGACCGGCATTGGAGCGGATATATGCGGATTCTATTCAAAAAAGTCCAATATATGCCGAATTAGGGACAGTTCTTGAAGATTTTGCGTCAGGTCTCGGTGAAAGCCATGCATGGCAAGACTTCTCGGAACGATGCAAGGTTAAGGAAATATCGTCATTCGCAACCATGATTATGCAGAATTCAAAAATTGGTGGAAGACAGCTTATTGAAGAACTGAAAAAAATGACCTATGAAACCTGGGAGATGCGTAAACATGCGGTTAAGCAGTTGGGTGAAACGGCATCTGCGAAATTGATTTTTCCGCTTATGCTGATGTTTTTTGCTGTTCTGCTTATTGTTATTACCCCTGCAATTATGCAGTTCTCTAAGGGGTTTTAAAATAAAACAGGAAGGAGAGGCGCATATATGGCTGAATTTATACGAAAGTTTATTAATGACAAAAAAGGGTTAAATACTGTGGAGATAGTTGTATTGGTTGCAATTGCAATTGGTCTGGCACTAATATTTAAGGATCAAATAACTCAATTTGTTAAAACAATATTGGATAACATATTGGATACGTCAGCATTCACAATATCTCCGACTCCAACGCCGTGAGGCAAATTATGTCCAATTTTAAACGATTTAATATGGGTTCGGCGACGAAAGGCGCAGTAACTGTAGAGTATGTGCTTATTTTCCCTTTTGTTATTTTATGCGTGTTAATTATTATTCAAATAGGTTTTCTGTATTACCAGCAAGCCTTATTTCAGTCGGTAGTGGGTGAGAGCATTCAAAATTGGGCTATGCTCTGGGGATATGACGTCGGCCGGGTAACTGCTGAAAAGGGAATAACCGACAGGAATGCTTATGAAAGCGAAGGTTTATATTGGCATGTTTTTTCCGGTGCGCATGCTAAAAAAACTGTTTTAGAAAATGAAATTGAGTGTCTTTTACTTGAATCAAGCATAATTAAGCCGAAAAACGGAATAAAAGTGGAAGTTACATTTAAAAATTATGTTATTGTACAGAAAATAGAAATACATGCTGCTGCGATCTATCCTTCACCTTGCGGGAAACTACTTCAATTAATTGGCTTTCCTGAAGAAATCGAACTTGAGACATATTATGAAACAACGGTGAATGATCCGAAAGAGTTTATTAACAATATAGATTATTTACTGCAAATCTATAACGAAACACAAGCTAAAGACTGGGTGGAGAGTTTGTGCGAACCCCTTGTTGAATCACTTAAAAAGATAAAAGATCAATTGAAATAATTTATGTTTAAAACTATAGGGATACTGGTGACCGAAAATGAGATTAAGGGGTAGTATCACTGTTTTTATGAGTATTGTTTTATCCGCGTTGATTGCGTTTACAGGAATTATCGTTGACGCGTCACGGCTGAAAGCTGCAAAAAAACATGCCCAGGCTGCCGTGCAGTTATCGGTGCAGTCCGCGCTTACGCAGTACCATGCTCCGCTTAAAGAACATTATGGCTTTATGTCAATAGGATATGAGCGGGAGGAATTGGAAGTTTTCATTTTAGAACTTTTGGAAAACAACCTTTCGGTGGAAAATGCATATATGCCTGAATGTGTTGATCTGTACGGATTTAATGTTGAGAACGTTGCAGTAACGTCTCTTTTCAACCTTACCGAAGACTATGTTCTTGAGCAGCAGATAACCCAGTTTATGAAATACAGGGCTCCAGTTTCCGCAGTTGGAAATTTTCTTGAAAAACTAAAGGCGTTAAAAACATATATGGCACAGTCTGGCGTACTGAACAAGAAAATGGATCTGGAGAAAAAACTGCAAAAAATCCGTGAGGAACAGGTGTATCTTCATTTGCTGCTAACGGAACGCATAGGTGGTTTTTCAGATGACGGCATGCTGCCGAAGAATATTCAAAATCACCTTAATAAAGTTACTGAGCTTACAAACGAAATAAAAAATATTGAAAAACCGGGAGCGGAGTTAGCTGACAACTGGGCTTCGATGTTAAGAATATCAGAAAGGATAAATGAAGCAAAAAATCATATAAAAAGGCTTGAAAGAGAAGTGCGTGAACTTGAAGAGGAAAAGGCTCGGTGCAAAACAAATGAAGAAGAAGACACTGACAGCTATATGAATATGCTTGATGAAAAAATATCCGCAATAAATAATAAAATAGAGCTTGAAAAATCGTATATCAGCGATGAAACGGATTCACTGAAAAACAAAGCCCGTATATGTATGGGTTTATTGAGCCAAATAGAGGACAAGGCGGGTACGATATACTCAAGTATATTGGTGCTTGGAGATTTTAACGCAAGGTTTATTAATTACCATAACAGGGCTGCTGAGCTGACAGATGAAATTGCAAAAGGATGTGAGGATGTAAAAAAACTAAGGATTGAAATTGAAGACGAAATAGATAAACAATCCGCGGAGTCCGACAATGGCTTCCTGATGCGAATAAAAGCCGAAATAAATAAGCTGGTTATAAATGCAGATCCGGATGTTATTTACAATATACAAGCTGAAATTGACAGCAATCTTACCGTTCTTCAAACTGCAAAGACAAAAATAGACGAATGTGATAATGCTTTTTTACAAATTATCTATGAATTATTAGCGTTTATTCAGAAAACAAAAGACAGGATAGATGATGAATACATAAATTTAAACATGGAAACGTTTGGAAATAAAATTGAGTATATATGTGAACCTGTTCAAGGCCCGCTTCAGACTGCCGCCGCCGCATATAAAAAACCTGTATATTCATTGGAACCGGCAGTAAATAAAAAAGAAAAAAATGAATTTAACAAATGGTGCAATATAGTTTTCGACGAGGAAAACGATGTTGACAACAGCAAGGACAAGGGTTACCAAAAAAAGTTGAAACAAAATATACAAAAAAATGAAGAAGAAGAAAACAATAAGGCTCAAGAGCAGATTAAGGCTGATGATGACGGACTATCGGATAAACGCCTTGATGAAATATTTCAAAATTTGCCGTCATACAGGGACAAGGACGGCAGGTATATCAATGTAAAAAACAGTGGCCGCACAAGTGAAGAATTGGAAGATAATTATCAGCCTGCTCAAGAGGAAAACAAAAGAAAAGATGCCGAAGAAAAGTATGGAAACGCGCTGAACGAGAACGGCAATATGGCGTTAAGAATAGGGAAACTTTTGGCATCGGCAGGCGAGGCGCTTATAAAATCACTGTATGTAAATGAATATATAGTAAGCGCGTTCAAAAACGCGAATATCGAAACGACAGGAATAAGCATTGCAGGTTCCCCACAGGAGAGATTTTACGAAAAGGGTGAAGTCGAATACATAATCTTCGGCGCAAAAAAAGAAAAAACAAATATATTTCTTGCAAAGTCCTCGATATTTGGCATACGGATGGGACTTAATTTAATTCACATATATACCGATACCGAAAAAACAGCCGCTGCCTTGACGGCCGCAAATATTATTGCCGGATGGTCGGCTTTCGGCGTGCCGATAGTAAAAAATTTAATCCTGCTTGGCTGGGCGGCAGGTGAATCATGGCTTGATGTTAAAGGAATAATCGAAGGAGAACCTGTACCTGTTTATAAAACGAAAAACACGTGGAAGCTTGATCTGAAATCCTTATTTTCTAACATCGCGGGAGAAGTAATCAATGAAGCGTCCGATTGGCTTAAACAAACAAAGGATGAGCTTATCGACAAAGGGGAAAATGCATTAAGAGCCGCTGTGGAAAGCATTGTATACGGTGCGGTAAATGAGGCGTTTCTGCCAGTTGAACAGATGTTCACTGAACTTGATAAAGGTGATGACAGTAAAACAGAACCGGACATTTCAGACTTCGATATACCGGACGGTTTCAGTGACATGAATGCTATAAAAGAATGGATTATTAACACCGTTAAAAAGCATTTTGAATCGGTAAAATCGGAGGCTGTGAACTGGTCGTCACTAAAAATTGAAGAATATAAGAAAAACGTAACTAAAAAGATTGTTGATTTTTTATTTGAAAGCAGTGCGTATAAGAATTTTGCAGCCCGGTTAAAGAACGAACTGGACGATATTATAAACCAAAGCGGCGGATTGCTGACCGACAAGGCAAACAAGCTTGGCGGTAAAATCGGGGATACCGGCACAAAAGAACAAATACTTGGATCGGTTGTATCATTTGATTATCTGGACTATTTAAGGCTGTTATTGTTTGTTGTCCCGCAGAAAACAAAGCTGTTAAGGATTGCCGACTTAATGCAGCTGAACATGCAGAAGACAATTGACAACCCGGATTTTCTTGTATCTAATTACAACACATTTTTAATAGTTGAGGCTGATATTTCGTTTAAATACTTGTTCATTCCCAAATTTTTCGTTAATAAAAACGGCGGACAAATTAAGATACAATGGGGGTATGGATATTGAAAAAACATAATCTCCATTATCAAAAACGCTGCACAGCCAAAACAAAAGATATCGGCAGAGTATTAAAAACAAGATGTGGAAGCGCAACGGTGGAAGCGGCAATAATCCTTCCAATTGTTATTATCGTATTTGTTTCGATACTGTCAGTGGTACGCATTGTCGGAACATATGAACGCGTACAGCACGCATTGAACCAGGTAGCCTCGGATTTATCGCAGTACAGCTATCTGTATTCTATATCGGGTCTGCAGGAAAAACATGACGAAGTAGTTGATGATATCGAAAAAGCTAAAGATGAGCTTTTTGATCAGCAAGACGCGATTAATGCTTTTTACGGAACAATTCAAAGTTTTACGGGAGAAATAACGTTTGCCGTGCAGGAAAACTTTATCGATGTTTTGACCGAAAAAATCATAGATATTCAGGATGGCGGCGGCTCTTTTGAAGATTTGTCGGAACAGATTGACAAAGTGCTTGCAGATCCGATGGGAGAGCTGCGCATTATTGGGCTGGCGTTGTCGGACACGCTTTTTGGAAGGTCAAAAACCGCTTTGTTTTCTGTAGTTACAAAAAGTATGATCAAAGAAAGACTGTCAAAGTCTCTTTCGATACCTTCAAAAGACCTGGAAAAGAACCTTAGGATAAAAGATGGCATAAGCGGGTTGGATTTTTCAGGCTCTTCGTTTTTTGACGATAAACAGACAATAGATCTGGTCGTTGAGTATACAATAAAACCGATGCCAGACATTGCGATTCTTCCGGAAATCCGGCTTAGAAACCGCTCATGTGTACTTGCGTGGACGTGGGGTGCGGACAAGATCCATACGCATGAAGACACAATCGATGAGAGTTTATGGAATATTGACTTAAACACAGATCCCAGAATTCAGCATATGAATCGCGGTATAGAAATAGAAAAGCGTTTTGCCGCGGAATTAATAAAACCGTTTGGGGATAACGGAAAAGTTACTCCGTTTTTTTTCCCGACCATAGACGCTGTTAAATATGAGCAGGGGAATAAAATAGGTAGTTTATATTCAATGATATCCCTTAACCCTTTTTTAAGCAGTTACAGTACAAAAAGCGCGATCTGTGTAAGGATAAAAAATCTGATAGATAAGCTTCATAATTTTAACAGAGGTGAAAAAAGCGGTTTTGTTATAGATATCACACAAGAAAATGCGGGCTTAAAAAGGATTGTATATGTGATTGTTCCGGAAAACAGCGATTTGCCCGAAGCATTCCATGAAGCGATAAACGAATGCGTTAAATACTCTTCAAAACTTGGGATTGAGCTATATTATAAACAAAAATACGGGGAATATGCAAATGGAGAAGAAAACACTGAAAATGACGGGTAAAACCGTTACTATACAGGTTATACTAATATTTGCGGTATTATTGTCGTTTACGATTTTGATTTTATTGACACCGTCAAAATCACAGATTGTTCAAAGATTATACGCTTCCGTGTTCCTTGTCGCAGCGGCGATATATGATATACGAACAAATGAAGTACCACTTGTCGTTTGTATCGGTTTGATGAGTCTGGCTTTAATATATGCAGTGATTTTTTCATGGGATTTTGCTGCTGTTGGTACAGCAGGTTTGATAATGGTATTGTTAATGGCCGTACGTTTAGTGAACAGGAAAACAATTGGAATGGGGGATGTTCTGCTTCTTGGATTTTCCATTATAATGCTTTCAATTAACGAGATACTCAGGTTTGTTTTTTTAACTTTCTTATTTTCATCAATTTCAGGGATTGTTCTGTCAATAAAAAGACGAAGGTTTAAGGATGCGGCTGTGCCATTGGCTCCATGCATTGCGGCGGCCTTTATAACGCAGTGTCTTTTAAAATATTAAAACAGTGATTTATTTGTGATGCTTGCACATGTTTGAATGGAGGAATTTGAGTATGAAGGGGCTTAACAAATTAAATAAAGAGTATATGTATGACGGAGAGAAAAGTTATCTGGTTATATCCATTCCCGTTCAGAATGAAATTAAACACTACCAGTTGGAAATGCTGGAGAGAAATAATATTGAACCATTGCTCCCATTAACTGTCCAAAGATTCAATGAAGAACAAAGGCTTTATTATGAAATTACATCAAAAATATCGATTGATCGCATTTTTGAACGCAGGCGCATAAATGCCNAAGAATTTGAATACATTGTTATGCAGCTTGCCAGGCTTCCTANTGAACTGAAAGATTTTTTGCTTGATATTTCATTCGTAGTTCTGGATAAATCTTATATATATTGTGATCCTTTAACGATGAAACTGTATTTTNTGTATATCCCTATTCCAATATACGANAACGAACCTGACAGGTTCAGACAATTTATTAAAANGATGATAATCGATGATATAAATCTTATGGACGATTCATCGGGNAATTTACTTAAAAGACTGCTTGATGTTCTGAAACTTGAGGCATTCAATACTGAAAAATTAGCACAATCAATTGCGGCAGGCGAAACAGCCCAAAAAGAGGACATTGTTTTAGAGCCGAAAAAAGAAGAAACATCGACAAGACAGGTGGAATACGCGGTAATGGAAGGAAACAAAAAAACAAAAGCACCGGATATAATCCGAAGTGCCGTTATAGAGTTTGCATATCCGTTGTCTTCATACCTGATAACAGCATTTTTGAACATCGTAATGGTTGCAGTATTGATTTTGAGCCTTGTAACGGGAAAGAGTGATGATGCAGGAAGCAAGCTTTTGGGGATCATTCTTGTCGCAGCGGCGGCAAATTACTTTGCCATTACAAGATTGTTTTCAAAAGATAAAAGGACACAAAAAAGCGCAAACAAAACTGCTGTCAGCAAACGTTACGTTAATCAGTCTATAAAAAATGTCCCCAAATTAACGAATTTTCATGAAAAGACCGCTAATACCGAAGCTGCAGCGGGAAAAGCAATAAAGGATGACAATACGTGCCATGAAACGCCTGAAAGGCCATTAAGCAAATATCCGATAAAGGTAAAAACCGGAGAATTCTTTGGTTCAGAAATTAAGAATACCGACTCCTGCAGGACAATGGTTCTTCAAGGAAGGACTGCAAATGTTCCCTGTCTTCAAAGTCTTAAAAATCCGGCTGAAAGAATAATCATTGATAAAAGCTCAATACTTGTCGGGAGGCTTGCAGGAAGTGTAGATTATGTTATNGANAACAACGCTGTTGGGAAAANGCACGCAGAGATATTAAAAAAAGATGAACAGTTTTACATAATAGACTTAAATTCCGTAAACGGTACGTTTGTAAANGGTGAAAGGATTGTTTGCAATACCGAAACAATAATAAAAAATGGAGATAAAATTACACTGGCAAACGAAGTATATAAGTTTACAATATGAATAAAATAACCTTGGTTTTTCACCATTTGGGTTTTTCAGCGGAATGAACTCTCCATGAGTTGATGTACAGGCATTTAATGCGGCGGGCCTTTTTTTTCATAGACCGCCCATTTATTTTTTGATATACTATAAAAGAAATTTTTTACCTTAATTAAGAGGATGCAAAAAAAGCATTCAGGGAGATAGTATGGCTGTTTCAAAAAAGAAAAGAAC
>JGI24712J26585_10002393_pt1 | contig 15394 bp, 9 predicted proteins | sample BioPla3DNA2_FD_26585 | JGI IMG/M metagenome (IMG submission 26585) | reverse complement strand
GAGAAAAATGAAGACGGGTTCCAGACCGCAGTACTATCGCATCCGGCGCATGGTCCAGATGGTGCGCGAGGGTTACGATTAACAGTGGCGACATCACAGCTTGTACTATCTCAGGTGAATCATCAATCAGCTCAAGTCTTTCGGTAAAACGGTAAAAAAGCTTTCTGTACGCCCCTGTTTCGAGCAGAAACGGCGATAGTGATTGTATGTCGGCAGAGCAGCAGAACTCAGCGGTTTCTGCATCTCTGTTGCAGTCGGAATTGACATCAAGCCCCTTTTTTTTAGGTATTCAGCTGCTTTTTCCTCATAACCCTTGGGTATCGTAATAATGAACGTAGAGGGCAGATGAACCGAAGCAAGGATGTTTTCTTTTCTCGCAAATTCGGTGACAGCATCGTTATATTCTTTCAAGCGGTCGCAGAGTTCGGTGTCAATTGTGGCACCCATATCAGCGAACTGTATAAAGCAGCCTTCGCGGTGATATTCAAAATACTTATCTCCTGTTGAATTGATGCGCCTTACCTGTATGCCTTCCGAAAGCAGAAACTGCTCGGTTTCGTCTGCAGTCATCTCTATAAGTGGCCTGACTACACCTATTCCTGCGGGAAGCTCAAGTCCCATTTCCGAGCCAAAATATGTGCTGCACACAAGGGATTTGTATTTACCAGAGCCGATATGAGAACGCATGCGCATGATAGTAGTTCTGTCGTTGGCGGTGTCGCCGATGCATAGCCATCCAAAATTACTTGTTTTAAGTAGACTTATCAGTATCTGATACATCTTTTTTTTACACAGTGCACACGGGCGACCGTCAGTGTAATTATGTATCTCCTGATAGAATTCGCTTGTGAAGTCAATGATACGGAGAGGAATATTCATTTCCCTGCAGATCCGTTCGGCTTCATCAGTAGGGATATTACTGCACCACTTATGTATGAAATGTACCGCTGAAACATCGAGACCATTCCGCTTCAACAGGCAAATAGCTGCAATACTGTCTTTGCCGCCTGAAAGCATTGTGAGAACACGCGGATTCCTTGATTCTTTTATCGTTTCTACCCATTCAGGAGTATCAGAACAGACCGTATACATTTTCATCTTCCCTTTCTATGAGCTTTATTTATTATGATTACCCAGATAACTCACCAAAGACGAATATTACAAAAAACAGCACGAGCGAGCCTCTCAAACAGATGTTCATTAGATAATCTTCGATTGAATCGAAAGCATTATTCATCGAGGTACTCCTGCAATCTCTTCTTTGTCACGCAGTGATACGTTCCGTTCGGCATCGCTTTCATATTGGATGTCGTGTTGTGCAGATTGTGCAGCATCTCCTTCTCCGGAGAAAACGTTTGATAGCGGACAAAAAACTTTTCAGCAAGTCCTTTCTTCAATGCCCGACAATAATCGCTTTCGATGCGGCTGCCGGCAGCTATGAAATGTTTGTGCGTACCTGCCGAATGTGACGACTTTCAAATTGGAAACGGTCTTCATTTTGATATAAGCAGCTCTGCCGTTTGCATTCTACGATACATCAACGATCACCTTTGCCTTTTCTGTGCCGCGCCCGCGTTTCTTGCCATGCGTAGCCGTGCCGGCATAGGTATCATCCAGCTCGACAATTTCTCTCCGAAACAATCATGGCGGCGAAGCAGATGACAAAAAAGTCGCTGCTGTTCCGTATGGATTCCGGCAATGATGCGCTAGAAAATATGCTGCTTCTGCACTGGCATGATCCGCAGCTGAAATTCCTGATCAAGCATAATTTCCGTCGTGAAGATCGTTTTGCGATTGCAGAAGAATTGAAGTCAGTCTGCAAAAATGTACAGCATCCGAGAGATGGTAAGACTGTCTATATCGGCAGCACATGGCGGGATTTTGAGACTGAGAAGGACGGAAAATTCGCCATTCGTATGGTTTATGAGATCACTGAACGAATCACGGATGCGAACGGTCAGGAAATGCTTTTCTCGGAAACGGAAATTGATATGTACTGGACATCGCTCGGCATTTCTGATGAGGATGTCATCGCGCTGTATCATAATCATGCTGTCTGCGAACAGTATCACAGTGAGATCAAAACAGATATGGGGATCGAACGTCTGCCCAGCGGCAAATTTGAAACCAATGCACTGATTCTGAAACTTACGATGATTGCTTACAATATTCTGCGTATCATCGGAACGGCGGCGATGAAAGGAAATGATATGCCTGTCCGTCACAGCACAATTAAGCGCAGAAGAATCCGGACTGTGATCGACAATCTGATTCTGATTGCAGGTCATCTGACTGATCATGCTCGTAAACTCCGCCTTGCGCTCGGACATTGTAACGGTTGGATTTATACCTTTCTTAGAGTCGCTGAGTCATTTTGAGTTTTGCGGAATCAGGTTTATATATGAAGTTATCTTAATCACTATCTCATCAGCATTTATAAGTTGAGTATCATCAATTAAAAAGGCCAACCGTTCAATTGTATTGTTTTATCAGATATGTTTATCTCCATTGAATGAGAGTGTTTCTCAAATTCAATACCGGGTTTATAAAATTCCGTTAAGAAATATACCTTTTGATTGGTTGACCCTATCCAATCTCGTTCAGTGTCGTATAACTCTTCTATAAAAGGTCCGTCAACAAGAATATCTGTATATTTTAGAAGTTTCTGAACGTAGTTATTATTCATTTCCAAAAGCTCCTGATACAGATATCCAGTAAAGACAACAACCGATAGTCTTTGTTTACGGCACCATTCAGCCAAATATGCGAGTCCTTCAGCTTGAAGCACAGGTTCCCCGCCCAACATAGTAATTCCTTCAATTTGGTACGTATCTACTGCATTTGAAATAACCGATATAAAATCCGCAGTATCTACAATTCTATTCTTACGGAATTCTTGCATATCATAATTGCAACATCCTGGACATTTTCGTTTGCAGCCTTGAACCCAGATTGCAATTCTTTTACCGGGGCCTTCGGATTCTGTGCATAGCCTGATAGCTGCTAGATTTAAAAACGGCATATCAAGCTACTCCAAATCGAAATCGAATAGAGCTTTTTCACCTATCTGAGATATCATGATACGGCGATTATACAGCATTTCGGATTTCTTGAATATAAACTCAGAAAGAGGATTGATGATGACACTTTCCATCACATTTAATAAGCCTCGGCCGCCGTTCGCGATGCCTGCTTTTCCCGCTATTGCAAGAAAGGCATGTTCGTCATTCTCGAATACAAGGTCTGCATGATAACGCTCTTTCACATATTCACTAATTGTTTTAAATTTGAGACGCGCAATCTGAGTGAATACAGTTGGATCGCTGATAAAGTTAAAGGCAACAATATTATCGCCTATACGGTTCAATAATTCTGGCCGTCCTAGTGTTTCGATGAAATGCTCCTTAACTTTAGAAATAAACTGTTTTGAGATTTCTGTAGAAGATACCCCAGGTTGAACTGAAGATGCACCTATATTAGATGTGAAAATGATTATAGTTTCGGAAAAATAAACAGTTTCCCCTTTTCCGTCAGTCAAACGTCCATCTTCCAAAATCTGAAGAAACTTATCCAGAATCTTTCCATGAGCCTTCTCTATTTCATCGAAAAGTAAAACACAGAAAGGTTTCTCTTTCACAGCATTTGTAAGCTGACCACCAGCTTCATAACCAACATAACCAGGAGGCGCACCTACAAGTCTTTGATCGCTATGCTCATGATTGTATTCAGACATATCAAACCTTATACATGCATTTTCGTCACCAAATACGTATTCAGCTAGCGATTTTGCCAACTCAGTTTTGCCAACACCGGTTGGGCCAACAAAGAACAATGTTCCCTTGGGCTTTTTTTGTTTAGCAGAATGCTGTAGACCAGAAAAGCCTGTATACGCACGAATAAGCACATCTTTAACCTTTGATATTGCTGCATCTTGTCCTTTTACGCGCTCTTGCAGTCTCTCCTCAACATGTTCAAGTTTGTCTTTTGAAAGTTCTTCCCAAGGGCTAACTTTTTCCCCGTATTTATACAGATTGATTAATTTTTCACATGACATTCTTTCCCCCTCATCTTGGCGTGATAAAATCATCAGCTGAGTGATTTCACGCAAAGTAAAACCATCAAGAGCATCGATGAAATCATCAGTGCGCGCTTTATCATTGCTGATATCAGGATTCACGCGCAATGATGAAAGATTTGTAGTTACATATTGTTCTCGTTCATTGCGACCTGGCAGTGGAACATTAATCAAACTTACCATTGGGTTATTAAGATAAAAAGCAGGCGGAATAGTGGCATTGTTCTGCGTAATAAGGATTACTATATTCGCCTTATTTGAAGTATCCAAAAAGTCATATGGGCGACTTTTTTCTAATGCTTTTCCAAGTGTTGCCAAATACTCGCGTTCTTTTTCACTTAATGAGTTAGCACTGCCAAAAAGATAGTCTGAATAGTCAAGTATATAGGCTCGACCTTCTCCACCGCCTCTAATCTGTTGAAGCATATAAGGAAAGAATTCTTCAGGTGCTTTGTAATTTGTAGGTTGATCGTTTGCAAAGTCATCTGCGTTCATTCCCATATCGTAGGTGTTGTCGCTTTGCGAATCATAATTGCCAATATCTGCAATTGGATCAGAAAGGTCATTATCTATACCATCAACACGATCCCATTTAGTGACTTTATATTTCTGACTGTGCAAGCAATCAATGACAGTATTAATTACGGGCATATACAAGCCGTTGTTAAAGGTGTTCATCATAATGTCGCTTGTATTTCCAAATAGGATTATGGCAGACTTTATGCCACATTCTCGCTTGAATCTTTCAATCCATAAATCGTACTCTTTTTTTGCCATTATTGATTTCTCCTTTTCGGATCAGTTGTTGAATGAGAATCTTTTGACAAGCGATCTGGATTCTCCCAGATTATGCGTTCATCGGAAAGGCTGATTGAGTAAACCTGTTCAAGTTCAACATTGAACTGTTCAATATCTTTGAGACATGTCATACCTTCATATTCATCAAATTTATAAAGCAGTTTCCCGTGTAAATCCAATCTACACTGAACTCGTTTTCCAGAGGGTTTCTGAGCAACAATTCTGACATAATTATGATTCTGATCTTGTACTAATTGGGGAGGCTTAACTTGAAATCCTTGTTTTTTAAGTGAAAGGAATACTGACTTTACTGCTTCACGGCGAACATCTTCACTAATTAGTGTATCATCCATATCTGATTCTATTTTTGCAAGTTCTTGTTCTATTTCTGGCTGTGGCTTACTATCCGATGAGATTTGTTCTTGAAGAGCGACAATTTGTTTCATCAGCACCTGAGCCTTTTCCTGATCTTCCACTTTTTTCTGTGTCAGCTGTTCTTGCATCATTTGAAGACGTTCAGTAACGACTTGCTGTTCTTCCTTTTTCTTGGATTGATCCTCCCATTCAGAAGCTTTAGCTCGCGCTTGGGCAATAATCCGTTCGGCATGTTGACGTAAATCGGACACACTCATTGAAGTCACGCTGTCCAATGCTTTTTGACGCAGTTCTGATAATTCCTTCGCAGCAAAATTTATAACCGCCTGGTCTTGAATACCAGAAACCAAATCATAGTAAGCATCATTAATTTCTCCCTGTTTGCGAAGGCGTTCCGCTCGTTCTGCTTCTTGCCGTTGCCGCTCTGCTTCTATTTCTCTTCTTCGATACTCCCTTTCAGCAGCATGTCCATCTCTATACATAGAATGGATATATTCACCGATACGAAAACTTACATCTCTAGCAGCACCAGGGTTAGAATAGAGCAGGGAACGAATTTGACTTAAATCAGAACGAAGTCGTTCCATCTCATTTGGCATATAGGTTTCAAACCCCTGTGAACGCATATCTTCATATTGCTGAAGATAGCGCTGATAAAACTGCTCTGTATTATTGCGAATTCTAGTCTCGTTAGCCCGCCTGCGAGCTTCATATTCAGCCTGCTGTCTTGCTTGTCGAATTTGTCTTTCTATTTCTCGCGCACGTTTCTGTGCAAGATAATAGTCATATTCTGCAGATCTACTCATTCTAACCTCCTGTTCTTAACGTTTCTTTTTCTTCTTGTTCTTTTTACCAGTATTCTTCTCTTGCTTGTGCTCTCGTTCAGCTTGCTGAATGTTTGCAGAAAATCCCTCCGTTGTCATAGTAGTGATTCCCTGTGATTTTGCAAGATTTCTCATATTTGTGTCATCTGTAATTAAAATGGGTTTATGTATAATATATTTCAATGCTACAGATATAATGCGACAATCTGGATTGTCTGGATCCAAATCATTTGAAAGCAAATCAATATTGCTTTCCTCCTTAAGATTAATCCAGTCAAAAGCACTATAATTATCAATTACTCGAATTGCTTCACGAGCTTGATATGCAACTTCCTCGTCTTCGTCCTTTTTTAATCCGTCTAACTCGGATAGCATCATTTGAGGCACAATTATCATAGTGTCTTTCCCATCAAGCAATTCAAACAACTCCGGCATATGCATCAATGAATTGGTATCCAGAATACATATTCTGCTATAACGCAATGATTTATCACAGCAAAACATACTTAGCACGGATGAAAGCTTTTGATAATTCTTATCAACTGAGGTCAATGCTTGACTTGCAGTTGACATCTCTGAGAAATCTCCAAATCTTGAATTGAACACTTCTAAACCGCTTCTCCACAGTTCTAAAAAAACTACAATTGTTTCAAGTTCTGATCTATGAAGTAAAACAGCCTCAATTAAGTGATTTTCACTTGTTTCCTCCATAAGTGAAATTTCAAGCAATTCTTGTGTGCGATCAACAACATTTCTCATATCTCGTAAAACAGATTCATACTGAGTAAACTCTTCAAGGGAATAAAAGTCTTCATTTGCAAACATAGATATCATTTCTCTAAGCACATTATCGCTATACAAGGTTTGCCACAGGTTCTCTTGTTTAATAAACTTTATGTATTGTTTACCGACACTTTGAATATATGATAATATCTCAATAACATCAGATAGGCTCTCAGAATGCTTAATGCCATTCAAAACAATACGCAATAGTGCCTCCATTGTACTGGGACGTTTTTTGACAACATCAACTGAAGTATAGTTTCTCAAAATCTGTAAAGCACTAGAAGCATCTGTTATCTGTAATTGAATACCATCTTTATCCAGTATCAAATCGTTAATCACTTCATCGCCTATAGATTTGCTCTTAAACAAAGTTAGTGACTCATCATTCAATTGCGTGAGGAAACGTATTTTATCTTCAATCGACTTCAAATTACGACAATAACTCTCAATTATCTGCATTTCGACATTTTGCATCCCTAATGCCCGATAAATATGTAGCAAGCTCGGATTAGCCACATAATTATTTTCAATATAGGAAATTATTGTTGCCTTAACGTCAACACCTGATTCTTTCGGGATATAGGCGAGTTCTACTATTTTTGTTACTGAACCAGCGGTTAAAGAGAACAATCCGTGTCCTACAGCCTGATTTTTATCCAAATAAACTAGACCGTTCGGCAAAAGGTTTTCTGGCAGATAAACGGTAATCAAACTTCGCTCTATTTTTAGTTTTGTATCCTCAGCATTGCAAAAGATACGAATACTAACATTGCCTTTTCCACTCGTAAAAGAACGAATTCCATCAAGGCGATAATTTGAATCTACAATAAGCATACTTCCATCTATATCAATTCTATCAATCAATGATTGAAGTTGATTGGATGGGGTTATTGCTTTCAGTTCATTATCTGGATCACTTACCTGTATATATGGAAGAGAGCTAGAAGTTATACCGAAATCTATTCCTGATAAAGCAGCTGAATCAATAGCAGGATTATCATTTCCTTCAACGCTGCAAATAAGCCCGCTTCCAATAACAAGCGATTTGGGAACATTTTTCCAGATCAATTCTGATTCCACTGGTGTTATTTGTTGGACACTAGTTTCGTTTTCTAGCCAAGAAGGGCGCTCTTTCTGCTGTTTAAGGGCTTCTAATGTCTGTCTGGCTAATGGCTCCGGAAAAGCCACTTCATCTACCGATTCAAGCTCACGAACCATTATCCCATTAGGTTTATCCTGATAGGTTGCTGTTTTAGAATCTCTGCTAAGCTGATTTGCTAAAACATGATAGAAAAACCTGATCCTATCAGTAGAGTCCGCCCCTGGTAATTTTCCGTCTTTTTGCATAGAAGCACCAACATCTGTCAGATGTAGCTGTCCCATTGTTGTTTCACTCATATCTGTCTGATCATAAACCGAGTCCAATCTTAATGCACCGATATCTCTAAGATTCAGTAAGCAAGGCCTAATCATTTTATTGGTGTCAGTTATACCAAACAGCAGAGAGAAAAAATTCTCGATTGACATTCCTGAATACTCAGGTATTTGCTGTACACGTTGGACAGCCTCTAAAATCAACCATTCTATGGCAGTAGAACGTCTTGCCGTAAAATGCGTGACATCAATTCTATATTGAATAAACGGATATGACAAAGTTACATCAGTTAGCTTCATTCGTCTTCACCACCTTTATACTCCTTCATAATTCTTTCTTCTATATCCGGAGTTATTAGTTTTTCACTGCCTTTAAAGCAGCCCTTTCGATGCATCTCTTCCATGATATTTTGATACACGGAAACAGTACTTGTTCCAGCATTGTCCATATTAGGAAGTTCAATTTTGAGTTTCTCATAGGTATGTTGAGCTCCCACGATAACTAACAATTGTTGTGCTCGAGAAAAAGCAACATTAATTCGCTCAAATGTTATAACATGTTTGCTTGCGCGTCCCTTCGGTGAATTGGTTACAAGACTGGTAATAATGACGTGCTTCTCCTTGCCTTGGAAACGATCTACAGTATTAATATCAACATTAATATCAACATCGAGTGGCGAAAAATCAAATCCACTTCTTTTTGCGTCCCTAAAGAGTTCACGTATCCTATTAACCTGTGCTTGATAGAAGCTTATTATACCGACTTCTTTTTTCTTCCCGGTATTTTTAAATGTCTCACGCCAACTATCCGCCATTTTCTTAATGAGTTCAATAATAATGTACTGCTCTAATGTATTATAAACAGAAGTCCCGCCATCTTCTTTAGTTTTGGGGTTCGATTTAGAATCATAGATAGGGGTTCCGTTAGGCAAATGTGAGGAATCTAGCCAATAAGCATGCTTTGTTGGGACAATAAACTCGCTGCCATCGACACCTCTTATCGTCAATCCATGCGCTTTTCTTTCAGCTTCCTGATCTGCCGACCACCCATTTTCAAGTCGATTTTCATAGAAGCGATTAATAACAGCCATAATATCCGAATGCATTCTATACTGTATTAAAAGCGGGTGGCGAATTCTGTCATCGGCTCGTTCAAAATACTCTCTGAATAACGAGGAGGTAACCATATCTCTAAATCTACGGAAATTAGCAGTTGTCATTAAATCACGTAATTCTTCTGGAATAGAATCACGGTCAGCGACAAGATCGTTGTATGAACGCTCATGTTCCTTAAACATCGGAGGTAACTGCCTATGATCACCTACTAGTATTGCTTTTCTTGCTTTCATTAATGGAATCAGCAATTCAGGTGGAGTTGCCTTGCTAACCTCATCTATTATAACCACATCAAAATCCTCGTAACCATTATCAGTTAAAGATCGCATATTATCAGTGCAAGAAATACCGACCACATTACAGGAATTAACATAAATTGGCTGATAATACTTCTGATCATAACTAAACATCGCATTGTCAGTTAAACGATTATTAAAATGTGTCATAACATCTTCCCACTGCCTACGAATCATTTCAGAATCAGAAAGCTTTTTTTCAACACTCTGAAGAGTTTGAGAAATAGCCGACATGATAGCCGTGAAATCGTTAGCGGTAGTATTATATTTTACAGAAAGCGTTTGCAATAATGATTGCTTCTGCCCTAATACCGATTTTGCCTCTTGTATTTTGTCATTATTTGCTTTCAGTTGGCTATCAATAGTTTTGATTTGTTCTTCGACACTAGATGTATCAGCAGAAGATAGTTTATCTGTGTATTCGATAACCTGTGAGAGTGCTAAATTCAAAGCAGTCTTTGCCTGTAAAACAATGCTTTCAACTTTCTCTAAAATTGCGGTTACATCACCGGTATTTATTTGTGCAACTAAAGATGCAGAAAGCACTTGCTTCTCCGTAGAATCGAGAGTAATAATAGTACTGTTTCCTCTTGCCGCCTCAATTTGATCTTTAACCCTATTTAATTCTTTTCTAAGCTTAGCTAGTAATTCATCATCGTCTGCCTCTGCGGCATCCGCCATTTGGCTCTTGATTTCATTTCGTCGGTTTTCAAGTATCTCAAGTCCGCTAACATTTTGAACTGATTGATGTCCGCATTTTCGAATTTTAGTACATATTCCATCGAGGATGTGAAGTCTTGATAGTAATATGTGCAACAGCTCACAGCTGTTTTCTGTTCCCTGTGTTTCAACATTCAATTCGCGTAGTGTTAACTGAATTTCTACATTCAAAGCACTTCTGATGATTGGATTAAGAGTCTTACTTACGATATCAAGTTGCTCATCAGAAAGGAACAGTTTTGATTCAGATACACCACTAAGGATATTCTCAAATGATTGCGCTTTCTGTTTAGCATCCAACACTGCTGCGTTCTGGTGATTCAATTGAGTAAGATGTTCCCGCTTAGCTGAAATAGTTCGCTGTAGCTCCTGATGTTTCTGAATCAATACATTAAGAATAGTTTGATATTCAGCAATATCCTGCTGGTAGTTTTGCAGATCTTTTACGTCTCTATGACATTCTATGCGTTGTCTCTCAAGCAGATCCCACTGATCAAGCCACTTTTCTCTGATTGAAAGAGAAAGCGCCTGATAGTAGTACTTCAATGCTTCGTCTTCCGAGAATTTACGCTTATTCAAATCGACATTACGTTTTCTTCTGCTTCTTTGTCCCAGTCGTATCGCTCTGATTTCAGGTCTATCTGCAAGTCGCTCCAGCGCATTATCTACTGCATCGTTAGATTGTGAAGCAATGAGAACACGGTTTCCTTGTATCACAAGCTGAAAGATCGCCTCTGCAATTACAGTTGTTTTTCCTGTGCCAGGAGGACCCTGTATCAAACAAATGTCTGGGGCGGCAATCATTTTTCTGACAGCTTCTTTTTGATTTTCATTTTCTGCAATATTAGGATTAAGCCAATGTTCTATCTCAACGGATTCGTTTTCAAAAGGAAGTCGAGCCTGATCGATATTAAACAACCATGCGGCCAAATTTGGAGAATAGCATTCGTCTCTTTCCAAGCTAAAAATAGCTCTTTCAAAGCGCTTAATTAGAGCCAAGTCACCAACTGCCGAAAGTGCAAGAAAGCCATTAGGACTTATATCAGCAAGGTAGTTTTCATGAATAAAGTATCGTTCCTCATCTTCACTCAAGAATTCTTGATCCTGTAGTCTATCTTTAATGTCTCGTGGAAGATCATAAGCCACTTTAACAATGTAAGGATTATCGAATGCTTCAACAACATCTTCATCTGACAGAATTGTGTTAGAACTCTGTTTTGTAGGCTCTGAAACATCTTCGTCTTCATCATCAACATAGGAAATCTGGTGAGATTCTGGATTATGAGTAGTGCTATCATCATCAGATACCAAATAATAGCTTTCTTTAACACCTCTAAATCGTCCTAATTCAATACTACGTGCGTATCTTCGTTTCCCATCATCAGCAGCAGCGAATTCAAATACCCATTCGTTTGTAGAATAGTCATTGTCGAATATCTGAATATCTCTGCTTAAATACCGCCTATTAGACTTAAAATATGCTTCGTTTTTGCACACAAGCCAAAAGATGACTTGCTTTTTTTCAATATCATACTGAAAACGATAATATTTGATTCCATATACTTGGCGAATGCAGATTTGTTTGTACCAACGCAGATACTCTTTCCATTCCTCAAGTCTTTCTGCAGTGTATTTTGCGAGTGATTCAGCATCTTCTAATATGTCTTTAAACAAATTTCGTCCGATTTCATTTGGATTGTTTCTCGGGATAATTGATGCAGATGCTTCAAACGGTAATTGAGATGTGTCAACTGCATCGTAGATATCATCAACCACAAATTCTTGCCTGAGTATATGCCCTCTAAACATGAGGGTAACGCCTTCTGGAAGCAGCTCAAGCAAGAAATCACCAGGAGCAATTACAGGGCGAATTGCAAGTACTGGAATAGTTCTTTCACCCATTTGAAATGTGAGATTCCGTATAAATACATTCTTTGGGAAACCATCTCGAAACTCATTATCCAAAATGGTTTGCAATTTATTATCAGACTGCAACTCCCGAATTCTTGGGTATTTTAAACAAAGCTTTGTAATGCTAGCTTTGAGATGATTCCTTCTTTCGTTTTCATTGTTGTTAAGTCGGATAAAAACAAAGCGATTTGAATAGGATAAATCTGTATTGTCAATCTCCGTTTCATTATCTACGATGTCATCAACTATATTTTCATCAATTAAAACGTCACCATCTGTTTCGTCACTATCACTATCGGAATCAGCAATATCATCGTATAATGCCTCATCCATTATATCTCCATCAGCAGCAAAACTGCCATCGTTGTTATTCAAGTCTTCTTGTGGATCCCAATATTCTTCTCTCATTGTTTCCACCTCTTCTGTAGAATATCCAGCTTCTAGCATATCTCTTTCGATCCATGCTTGCTGTATTTCGTCAGCAATTTGTTGTTCACGATAATATGCGTTCTCCGCATCCAAAAGTTCTTTTTCTCTCCATGCCGCTTCTATTTCTTCATCTATTTGAGAAGTGGTGGATGCCTCAGAAGCTTGCGTTGTTTGTGTAGTTTCATCTGTACCAGCCGTTCCAGCTCCAGTTTGATCCGGAGTATTAGATGACTCATCTTCTTTTTTATTTCCAGACACAGCGGCTGCAATTGCGGCTCCGACAACACCTGCAGCAGCTACACCTGCTCCAATTATGAGTTTTAAATCCATAACAGCCCCTCCTGTTAAATTACATTATGCAAAGCCCTCAATCAAAAAAGAAATATAGATGTAATAATGGGTTTTAGTATAAAACGAGCAGTAAGCACCATTCATAATGCTTTCTACATAATTATACCATATTTTGCGTAGAATGTCAAGAACTGCGTAAAAGAAAACCTGAGTTTTTGTGTGCAATATCGTCTTCGATTTACCCGTGATTTCGTGAAAACAAACATAAATGATTTGCAATAAGGCAGCACCTAGTTTACTAATACTTGCTGTAAACATAAGCGATTAGCGGAGGCCATGCTCATCACACGGTCTCCGCTACGATCAGATCATACCAAGTTCCTTAAGCTGCTCATAAGATAGTATCTCCCAATGCGCCAGCGTGTTTCTCGCATCGCGCATCTTCCGGATCATCTCATACTCGGCATATTCGGTGATCTTGCTGTCTCGGTTCTCCTTGCATACATAGAACAGTTGTCCAATCTCAAGATCAGCCGCCCTATCGATCTTATCATTGTTGGAACTGCGGATAGGGAGGAAGCGTTGCAGCTTCGCTTCGTATTTCCTTATGATTTCAGCACGGAAGTTCTCCAGTTTCGGAAATACCAGCTTGATTTGAGCCTCCCAGACAGCCATACGCACCACTTCTTGCAGATTTGTAACCTTAATTCCGTTCTCCTGATATGTGCTTTCTGCTACTGCGGTGGGATTTTGCAACAGTTTCAGCTTTTCCGACACGAGCAGTGCAGCAAGTTCAACATGGTTGTGAGCGATGTTACTCGCTACCTCACAAAGGTACATCTTCTCAGCTCTGCTGCAAGACAAATCAGATACCATTGTCAGACAGAGCATCATACAGTCATAGTCGGTTACATAGTCACTATACTTGAATGCCGTCAAATATTTTGATGCAGATACTCCTGCGCCCACTACAATAATGATGAACACCCCGTGTTCCTGCGTTGAATCGCAGTTCTCAAGGTACTCGGTAATAGAGGATACCCAGTCAGCAGCTTTATGCGGGCGCACACCTGTGAGACAGACATACCGCTTATTCAGAGGCGTTGCTCGGTTCTGTGCCAGAAACTTCTCTGGACTGCCGTGAGTAGTCGGCCAGTATTTCTTGCGCTCGTCTTTGCTGCAATATCGCTCCATTAGGTATTGTCCGGGAGATTCCACCTTAGATACATCGAGAACATCGAAGGTTTTACTGTCAATGCGCTCATTTAATCTGGCCTCAATTGTCTCAATCATGATGTCCCGCCAAGGAATATCAGTGTCAAAAAGGAGCAGTACAGACTTGTATTCTGTCAATGCATCCTGAATGTCATCGAGGTAACGTACAGAATTGACAAGCCTGCTCCACCAGAGTTCGCCTGTCATACTGCTATTACCTCCTCAAAGTAATCGCCCATGCTCTTTTCTACCGTTTCCTGACTGCCAAGCAGTTTACGGAAACCGTCTGTCACAAAGCGATAGTTCCCATCCATCACTGTGATAACATTCAGGTCACACATTTCGCTCAGGATTTCTGAAAGCTGTTCAGGCTTCAAATAAGTTACACGGTTGATGCGGTATTCCTCTGCCACCTTCAGCATATCCGATTCGGTGTATCCTTTTTCATTCGGCTCCGCATAATACAGATAGGCAAGGATAAGAGCAATGATATGATAGTTGCTGCGCCCCTTCTCCTCGGTAAACAGTGTCGCTTCAAGCTTCTCATTTACCTTTTCTGTGAATGCAGTATCGGAGAGGACTTTCTTGTAGTGGCTTTCCGTCACTTCATAGGGCGGCGTTCCGGATTCACCATATCCAGCGTAATCTTCGTTCTTCATTGCTTCGAGCAACTTCTGACAATAGAACTGGATCAAACCGGGGTAATTATAGGTTGATGCGAGGATGTTATCAATGATTTTCTGATTAAAGCGGAAGCCAAGATATGCAAGGATGCTTGTCAGCAGCTTGGTGGCCTCTTCACGGCGGAACTGTCGAACAATAATGTAGTTCAAGTGGATCAGGTTGGAATTGCCGTGTGTGACCTCACGATTATAGCGGCTCAGATTATGCAAGCCCGCCATAACAAGCTTGAACTGTTCAGAAGGCAAACTCTTCAGTGCTGTGATCGGCTGATCTTCGGTGTCGCCACTTGTCTGAATAAAGGTGTCTGCTTCATCAAGCATCAGCAGCAGATAGTTGATTCGTGTTTCCGGATTCTCATCCATCAGGCGTTTCTGGAGATGCCCTGCAAGATCTGTCCATGTATCGCACTTGCAATTGATAAGAAATCGCTTTTCAGGGGCACGGGCACCCGCCCGCCTGCCTGTGCGTGTCCGCACGCAGACAGGCTAGAACCGGTCTGA
>JGI24712J26585_10002392_pt1 | contig 15395 bp, 11 predicted proteins | sample BioPla3DNA2_FD_26585 | JGI IMG/M metagenome (IMG submission 26585) | reverse complement strand
CCTTCGGAATTTTTATACTATTGGCAGTGCAGTGCTTACCGGACTACCCTATGTGCTTACCGAGTTACCCTATCCCTGACGGTGGGAGGGGACACTAATTATTTTTACCGGTGTGCCCCAGTTGGAAAAGATGCTATTGTGGGAGAAGATGGCAAACTGTCTCTCTTCAGCAGTAGAATCAAGTATGGTCCGGATATTATCCAGCCGTCCGCTGTCGGAACTCACAAATGGATCGTCAAAAATAAAAGGAAGCTTTAGATTTTCCGCAATTAAGTCGGCGATGGCCAAACGCAAAGCCAGGTAAAGCTGATCCTGCGCCCCTTTACTTAACTGGTTAATGTCGCAGGGTCTGCCTCTCTCTTCAACCTGTACCTGAAATTCTTTATCTAACACAATCTTTCGAGCCGTATTTTTAGTTATTTTCTGGTAATAATCCGAAGCCGCTTCCTGCAGATGCCGCTGATATGAATGCTGATAATCGACAACGGCTGCGGACAGTTCATTATAGGCGGTAACAAGGGCATCCCTGATAAGCTCAACCTCTTGTTTCTTCTTTTGCAGAGCGGCCAGCTCTATTTCAGCATGGGCGATATTTAAAAGTTCCCGCTTCTGCAACAGCAACAGCCGGGTTTTAGACTCCTCTTGTTTTGTCAGGAGTGTTTCAAGCTGCATATCTTTCTGCTCTATTTCAGCTTCCAACGCCCGGATGCGTATGTCAATCTTCTCCGCGTCCCTGCTTTCTTCGATACCTGGCAACCCCGGATAATTTTCAATATGTCCCTGCCACTCTCCCAGACGTTTATTTAGCAATATTTCCCCTTCCAGTTTCTTCTCCTTTAATTTTTCCAGCGTATCTACCTGGAACTGTTTTAAAATAGTTTGGAGTTTACCTTTTTTTATCTCAATCTCGTGTAAAAGAGCCTGCCTGGCACTCCATCTCTCCCTGGCTTTACGGACATCTCCATCTGCCCTGTCTAGTATGCCTGAGTGCATTCCGTAAAGCACCTCTATCTTATCCCGAAGCTCGGCCAGTCTGCCACCCTGTTCCCGCCTGCTGCTTTCCAGAGTTTCGCTGGCAGCCTCAATTTTTTTAATCCTGTTTACGATAGTATCATATTCCCGGGCTTTCTCTTTCACCTGTTCCCACGTCTCATCGCTGATACTGTCGAGCAGCGTAATCACTTCCTGGACTGTAGCCGGCGCCCTTTCGGGAAAGAAGATCTGCAGGAAGAAGACGACTTCCTTCCAAATGTCTCCGCGCTCATGAGACTGGAGATTAGCTTTAAAAATATCTTTAACATCACAGCCAAAAGAGCCCCGCGCGTATGCTTCCGTTTCCGCTGCCAAGTAATCTCTTTCCTTCAGAGTCTTCTGCCATTCGTTATAAGCCTCCTCCACATGGGAAAAAAGCGCAGTGAATTTTGAAGTCAGATCTGTAAAAGCCCGGTATTCCTCTTCTGTCTTCCGGCACTCCTCTTCCAGGCTGTTTATTTCCTCCGCTCCCGGCAACTCTTTTTCCCTTTCTTCCAGCNCGGCTTTTTCTTCTTTATACTGCCTAATAATTTCCAACAGAGAACCCAACCGGGCCGGGCTTGCAGCGGAAAAGCGTCCCAAGCTGCCATCCAACAGGGCAATCTCCTCCCGGCAGGTGGAAAGGTTTTGCTCTGCTGCTTGAAGCTCTTTTTTAACAGCCGTCTTTAGTATGCCGGTTACTAAACCGGCGGCGAAAAATCCGGCCAAGGCTCCCACAATAACAGCGGCAACCAGTAAAAAAGAGCTGGTGGTACCTGCCGCCATACCGGCGAGGGCAGCAACAAGGGAAGCAAAAATAAGGCGCAGCACTAAAGAGGGGGCAAGCTTTTTTTTCAGCGCCTCAACTTTTTTCAGACCCTCGNTTTCTCTCTCCAGGGCATCCAGTTTTCGNAGTACGACCCCTTCTGCAGGAATATCCGGCTCATATTCAAGAAANTTTTCTTNAAAAGCTTTCAGGNCTTTTTCGTAGCTATCACGCTTTGCCCTGGCGCTTTCCAGGGCAAAGTTTGCCTTTTCCCTGGCCTGAAGTATTTCAACAGATCTTCTGGAATAGCTTTTCACTGCTTCCAGTTCCGCCGGCTGAGCATTCTGAAATGGAGTGTATTTTTTTTCCAAAAGGCGCTCTTTTTTCTCCAGTTCGTCCAGCTTAGCCTGGAAAGTGCCCCACTCCTTCCGCAAGGCGGCGGCGTTTTTTCTTGTGTCTTTCACCCGGGCTACCGGGTCAGCGCCCAACTCCTGCCACCGGGGGAAATTGTGGAGCTCGGCTTCAAGCTTTTCTTTTTCTGCCAAATTTTCGCCAAGTAATCTTTGCAGTTCATCTAAATCCTTTTCGTATTCCCGTTTTTTATCTTCCAGCAGGGAGAGTTCTTCCAGTTCTTTCGCCGTTTCCTCTGCCGCTCCCTCAAATTCCGGGTACTCTGCCTGCAGGAAGTCGGAGCGGGAGCTAATTTCCTGCCGGATCTTCTCCGCCTCCTGGCAGGACTCGCGGAGCGTTTTATACTGCCGGAAAGCACTGTCATAATTATCGCGCCGGCGCTTCCATTCGCTCCAGGCCTCAAGGATTCTGCGCTTGTGCTGCTGCTCCTTCCGGGTATTTTGGACCTGGAGGTCAATCTCCCGCAGTTCCCTCTGGAGCTCTTCCAGAGAGTCAACAGCCTGCCTGTCCTCTTCGATACGCCTGCGCAAAGCGGTTATTTCTGCCTCCAAAAGTTCCAGTTCTTTATCTTTTTGCAAATTTCGGGGTGTAATCCCTAGCTCTCCGGTAAACCTGGTTCGCTTTTTAAGCTCTTCTTCCAGCACAGCCTGCACCGCCACAAAATCAACGCCTCCGCCGGATAAAAGCTTCTGCACCTCGTTACTCAAGCTCCTCATCTCCGGAAGCGGCTGGGTGATACAAAAAATGCTTTCAAAAAGCTCTCGGGAATTCAGCCCTAAAATCTCTTTCAGCGTTTTTCCATACTGGGGGTGCGGTTTCCGGTGAGCAATAGGGTTGTGGATCCCTTCGGCGAGAATGGTCTTACCGTCATGGTCCGTTTTCCAGAAAGAAACCCTGTTGGTGTCAAAATCCCTCTGTAAAAAGTAATGCTCATCATTAACCGTAAACTCCAGCTCACCGTCGCAGCGGGAGGGGTTGTCCCAGTTTCGGTAACAGCCCAGGCTGAATTCAGCGGGGCTGCTTTTGCCGGGAAGCCCGTAAAGTATTGCTATTAATCCGGCAACGAGGGTCGATTTCCCTCTCTCATTTGCGGTAACCAGGTTGTTTAGTCCCGGCTCGAAGAGTACTTCTATGCCATCGCGGTAGATACCGAAACCCCTTAATTGAAGCCTTTTGAAGGCAACTTTCTTCGCCGCCATTTAAAGCTGCTCTCCTCTCTTGAAAGCCGCGAGCCCTTTAAACAAGGCCAGCCTTAACACCTCTTTTTCCCTTTCCCCTTCCGCCTGCTCCATTTTCGCCAGTATCCTTTTGACAAACTCTCCCCTTACTGTATGCTCGCCGGTATATTTTTCTAGACTGCCCAAGTCAATATAGCTGCTCGCATCGGTTACACTTACATAAAAAAAGCTCTCTTCCAGTTTTTCTGCCAACTCCCCGGCCTGCACAGGAAAGCCCGGTGTCCCATGGAGTTGAAATTCCACAATCTTTTCCGGATCCCGGTACTGCAGGCATTGTTCCAGCAGCGCTTCCCTGCTATCAATAGTAGAGAGCTCAAGCTCAATCTGCTCGTGTGCCCTTACCGCTATTTCCGGTTTTTCAATACTGATTTTACCATCATCAAGATTTACCACTGTAAGGTGCCCAACTCCTCTTTCGGAAAGGCTTTTACTTTCCACCGCACCAGGATAGACCGCTAAAGCCGCTCCCACTTTTTGCTGCTGAAACTGGTGCAGGTGGCCCAATGCTATGTAATCGTAACCGGCCCTGGCTAAATCGGCTGACTTCAGCGGCAGGCTCCTCTCCCCCGGGTCCCAATCCAGAGTCCCGTGAAAAGCGGCGATATGAATCCCTTCACCCGGCTCCCTGGGAAAATTCTGCAGTGAGTTTACCCTGGTCAGCCCGCCCGTATAAGCGAGAGAATAAATCCGCAAAGGGATCCTTTTCAACTCCACGGTCGCAACCAACTCCGGCATGGGGTTCTGCACCAAAATACCAGGCCATTCATCTTTCTTTATCCTGTAAACAGAATCGTGATAAGATATCTCATCGTGGTTCCCGGGTATTGTAACGCAAAACAGTCCTGCAGATACCAGGCGTCTGAGCTGTTCAATAACACCCCTGGTCAACTTTTCTTCAGGTCGATGGGTCTCAAAAAGATCCCCGACAATCAGCACCAGATCAATACGGTTTGCCGGTTCCAGCGCATAATTTACGGCCTTCTCCAGCAGCTGATCCCGCTCTTTTTTCCGGATCGCTGCCCGTTTGTCATCCAGAAAAGCCGGCCTGTAGCCCAGATGTAAGTCAGCCAGATGAAGTATACGTATCAAGACAAAATACCTCCATAAAACCGGAAAAATACTAAAGCTACTACTAATACAATGTCAACACTAAAACTAAATGGGTTTATTTAATGATTCTATCCGTCCGCTTACTTTTTATTTAAGCAGTTTACAATGGTATAAGGTTGACACTCCACCAGTTCTTAATTCCACAGTAAGCATAATTTTCCTTCTAGAGCGTCTCCAAAAGAGCCCGCAGAGCCAGCAGGTAACTCCGCGACCCGAAGCCGCTGATCTGGCCACGTACTACCGGGGCAATGACAGAGTGGCGGCGAAATTCTTCACGGGCATATATATTGGAAAGATGCACCTCTACTGCAGGGATGCTAACTCCTGCCAGCGCATCCCGCAAGGCTATGCTGTAATAGGTATAAGCCCCGGGATTGATGATGATCCCATCATATTTTAATGGTGCACTGTGAATATGCCCTATCAATTCCCCTTCACAGTTGGACTGATAACATTCCAGCCTAACCTTCAGCTTCTCTGCTTCCTTATAAAGTAAAGTGTTCAGCTCTTCCAGGGTCAAGCTGCCGTAAAGCTCCACCTCTCTGGCTCTGGTACCCAGCAAGTTTAAGTTTGGGCCATGCAGTACCAGGATGTTTTTCTTCTCCATTTTGCATAACTCCTTTGGTAAATGATCTTTTATTGTTTTTAGGAAAACCCTTTTCCAGGATTATGAACTGCAAGCTTGGCAACCAGCTCAGCAGCTATCTCCTGGAGGGCCTTGCCGTTGACATCAATGCAGATATCGGCCTGTAAATAAAAGGGGGTTCTTTCTTTAAGCAGTTGTTCAATTCTTTCCAGGGGGTTCTCTGCTTTTAATAAAGGCCGGCCTTCTGTTTCCTTTAGCCTGCAGTATGCCTCCTCCGCTGAGATATCCAAATAGACGAGCAGGCCGTTTTTTTTAATAGCAGCCCGGTTTTTCTCCCGCAGCACGGCGCCGCCACCGGTGGAGACCACACATGTGCCCGGCGCCTTTTGCCCCAGCAGCTCCAGCACCTCGCTTTCCCTGTCGCGAAAAAAGCTTTCCCCGTAGCTGCTGAATATCTCTGCCACGCTCATTCCCTGCAGGCGGGTTATAAGCTCATCGGTATCAAAAACATCAACCCCCAGCATGCCGGAGAGGATTTTGCCCAGGCTGGTTTTTCCGGAGCCCATGAAACCGGTCAGAAAGATGTTCTTCTTAAGCATAAACAACAGCATTTTACCTCCTGAACCCTATTAACAACACCGGCATGCCCTAGAATATAAAGCAGAACCCGAACCGGCACCGGCAAACGCTCTCCGCTTTCATATTATACTACAGCCTGCAGGAGAGCTTTCCGCATGGTCTGCAGGGGGGCTTTTTCGCCGGTTAAAATTTCAAAAGCCTTTAAACCCTGCCCCAGGAGCATATCCAGACCGTCAAAAAATAACATACCGTTGTCATCGGCCCATTTTATAAAGGATCTTGGCAGAGAGCCATAGCGCAGGTCAATTGCTGCCTTACATACTGGCTTCCCGGTTCTCTCGGGCAATAGTCCGAGTTCGACCGGATCAACGCTGAGAGCATTAATGATCATGTCCACTCTCGTTAAACTCTCCCGGAGCGCGTTTTTGCCCCACTTTACCACGTCTACCGCTTTTTCTTTAAAAAGTCCGCCTTTTACCAGGAGTGAAGCCAGTGCTTCAGCCCTGGCGGGGGTACGGTTGTAAATAACAATGTGCTCGGCTCCAGCCCTGGAGAGGGCCAGGCAGGCAGCCCTGGCCGCACCCCCGGCCCCCAGCAGGCAGATTTTGCCTCCCGGGTATATATTTTGATTCTTTATTAAATTGTTGTTTGCCAGCAGGAACAGAAAGCCTTCAACATCAGTATTGTGGCCAATCAGTTTTCCATTCTGGTTTTGGATGGTGTTAACGGCCTGCAAAAAGCTAGCCTCCGGCGTAAGTTCGTCCAGGTATGGCACTACGGCCTCCTTATGGGGAGAGGTTACATTTAGGCCCCTTAAACCCAGAGCACGAACGGCGCTGACCGCCGCCGGCAGATCTTCACTGGAGACGCGGAAAGGTAAATAGCAAAAATTCAGTCCCTCTTCTTTGAAAGCCGCATTATGCATAGCGGGAGAAAGGCTGTGTTCCACCGGCTCCCCGATAATGCCGAGCACTTTGGTTTCACCGTTAATAACCCCCTGCTTTCCACTAATGTTCATTTATCGCCAGCTCTCCGTTCAAATATTCTTCAATAACTCTCTCCACCATGCGGGTCTGGGGAGCTTTATACATTAAAGCTTTTCCAATACCGGAGGGGAGCACAAAAACCATCTCTCCCCCTTCTTTTTTCTTATCATAAAACAATGCCTCTACGACCGAATCCGGGGTTAGGCCTTGGGGCGGGGAAGGAGGCTTTAACTTTTGGAGAAGGGCAATAATCCGGTGTGCGGAAAGCGCATCAAGCTTTTTCAGTCGGACGGCCAGCCTGGCGGCCATCGCCATACCGCAGGCCACTGCTTCTCCGTGCAGATAGTGCCAGTACCCGGTGGCCGATTCCAGGGCATGTCCAAAGGTATGACCAAAATTTAAAATACGGCGCAGGCCTGTTTCCGTCTCGTCCCGGCAGACTATTTCTCCTTTAATGAAAACAGCACGGCTGATGAAGTATAGGAGACGCGGCTCGTCTGCTTCCACAAGCCCATCACCAGGATAAGCGCCCTTTTTCACAGTTTCCAATCGTTCAAAAAGCTTTTTACTGCAAACCACCCCGTACTTTACCAGTTCGGACAGCCCGGCCCTGAACTCCCTTACGGGTAGCGTTTTAAGAGTCTCCGGATCGCTAACAACCAGTGCCGGTTGGTAAAAGGCACCGATCATGTTTTTCCCCAGAGGATGGTTTACCGCCACTTTGCCGCCCACACTGCTGTCTACCATAGCCAGCAGCGTTGTCGGCACCTGGACGTAAGGAATCCCCCTTAAATAAGTGGCTGCAACAAATCCTGCCAGGTCGCCTGTGACGCCACCACCGAGGGCGACAATTGCCGAGCGCCTGTCCAGGCCGGCCTTCAACGCCTTTGTGTAGAGGCTGAAAGCGGTTGCCAGAGACTTCTCCGGCTCTCCACCCTCCAGGACTTCCAAAAATGGCTTAAAGCCCCCACGGTGCAGGCTCTGCAGGCATTTTTCAGCATAATGCCAGGCAATGTTCCGGTCGGTTACCACCAGGACCCGCCGCGCCGGCAAATACGCGGACATAACAGCACCCAGATTCTTTATTGCGCCCCGGCCAAGGTAGACCGGATAGCTTTGACGGCCTGTTCTGATTATAATTTTGTACATATACATTTCCCCTGTGCTCAATCGAAGGTCTAAAGCTTAAATCATTTCAGTGCAAAAAACGTTAAATACTAAAAGAAAATGGTGTAAAAAGCCTTGGCGTTGGCTATACAGTCCCGAGATACTCTTTAACAAGTTTCATGTAGCTCTGCCAGGAGAGCTCCACTTCTGCCAGGGAATCTCCAGAAAATTTTTCCAGAAAACTCCTGGCCAGCTCCCAGGCCACTACGGCTTCGCCCACCACCGAAGCGGCAGGGACGGCACAGATATCGGAGCGCTCTACAGCCGCGTCGCGCGGTTTTCCGGATCCAAGGTCAATGCTGCGTACGGGTTTTTTTAAGGTGGGGATGGGCTTCATGGCCGCTCTGACAATAATAGCTTGGCCGTTGGTTATCCCCCCTTCCAGCCCTCCGGCATTGTTGGCCGATCTGGCCAGCTTACCGTTTTCATCCAAAACAATCTCATCGTGCACCGCAGAGCCCGGTCTTCCCGATGCTGTAAAACCCAGCCCTATTTCCACGCCTTTTATACCGGGAATGCTCANCAAAGCTCCCGCCAGCCGGCTGTCCAGGCGCCTGTCCCAGTGGACATGGCTGCCCAGGCCCGGAGGTACCCCTTCCACCAGGATTTCAAAAACCCCTCCCAGGGTATCCCCGCTCTCCCCGGCTTCGTCAATCTGCTCGATCATCAGCTTTTCGGCTTCACGATCGAGGCAATAGACAAGAGAGCGCTCCGCTTTTTCCCTGATAGTATCCGCGCTCCACTCCGGTTGTCGCGGGCAGGCGGTCACGCCCCCCAGTGCGATGACATAGGCAGCGCTGCGGATGCCAAAATGGCATAACAGTAAAGCCGCCACGCTGCCAACAGCAACGCGCATGGCCGTTTCCCTGGCGCTGGCGCGCTCAAGGACATTACGAAGATCGTGATGGAGATATTTTAATCCACCGGCCAGGTCTGCATGCCCTGGACGGGGGCAGGCTACCTTTCTTTCATCGGTTTCGTCCAGCGGGTCTGCCGACATCACCTTCTGCCAGTTCGGCCAGTCCCTGTTTTCAATCGCCAGCGCAAGCGGGCTACCTGTTGTTTGGCCAAAACGGACGCCGGAGAGGAATTTAACATGGTCTCTTTCTATAGACATGCGCCCTCCGCGGCCATACCCCCCCTGGCGCCTGGCAAGCTGCCGGTTAATATATTCTTCCTCTACCGTCAACCCTGCCGGCAGCCCCTCGATAATACCCACGAGTCCGGGGCCGTGGGATTCCCCTGCTGTTAAAAAACGCATCAACTATAGGCAGGGTTCTCAACGTCTTTCCTAAGCCTTACGGAACTGCTGGAAATGTTGGAACCGCTGCCGCTCCCCCTTTATCCAAAGATCATGCCGCTCTCCGGAAAATAAAAACTTCCGTCCCTAGGGACGGAAGTTTAATCTTCACGCGGTACCACCCTGGTTGGGCAAATTACCCCTCTCTTGTAAGGGTTCAGGCTGAAAATATTCAGACTTAAACCCCCTTCCTTTTAACGGTGGAAGTATCCGTTTAAGCCTACTGACCGTCAAAACAGCCCTGTTTCCAGTTGCGGCTTACCGGCTCGCTGACTGCCTTTTCACGGCTTCAGCTTAACAACTCCAGAGGGAACTTCTTCCAGCTGTTATCCCGGGGGGCTTTCAGCCCGTGNCCCCCCATCTCTNGCGGATCCAGCGCCGGCTTACTTTGCTCTTTCACTGTTTTTCGCTGAGTAAATTTAAACCTNATCTTAGCACAGGGTTTTTACTTTGTCAACCTGTATTTTCCTGCTACTTTACAAGATATCCGGCCTTTTCCAGCCCGGCTGTAATTTCGTCCATTACCCTCTTATCAGGCGCCTCCAGGGTATGCAAGTGTACGCCGCCCGTTAAGGCCAGGAGAGGATGGGCTGCCGTTTTATTCAGCGACTCCATAAATAAGCTAAGGTCGCGACGGCTCGCCACCATGAGATTACCCCTCAATTCTCCATAAACAGGGTGATCTACAATCACATCAAGGACCCTGCCCCCCAGATCCACGACGATACCCAGCTCATCTTCGATCTCTTCCCTGGTATGCCGACAGGCTACTACAGCNTGCTGCCGGCGCTCCTGGAGCAGTGACGGGATAAGGTATCCCTGGAGGGAGGCGAAGATCTGCTCACCTGAAGCTCTCAGTATGGCAATATCCTGGACGATAACCTGCCGGCTAACATTAAAATGGTTGGCCAATTCTGTGCCCGTAAGCGGTGCAGATGACCTGCGAAGAAGATTTAAAAGCTCTGAACGTCTTTTCTCTGTTTCCATTTCCTTCTCACCTCCGCATCCGCCTTGCTCCCTCTCACCTGTCTCACCTGTTCAGTTTAATCATAAAACAAAACGCCGGCGTTGGGAAGAGCTATAAAAGCATTTCAATAATCCTGTTTTGAATACATAACTCTCTCCGGTCTATGCTCTATGATTTAATATGTTGCAATTAGTAATTTTTTTAATATTATAACAGTATTGATTGAATCATGTCAATTTTATTAATAGCAAATCCCGGAAAAATGAAGAAGCGCCGCAGCGCTTTTTGCAGGGATATTTAATTTGAAGTTTTTCACAGGCAGGCTGCCAAAGTCCTGGCAACAAGCGCCTTTGTTATTTCCACTTTATAGCCGTTCATGCTCAGGGGCTTTGCCCCTTTCATGGCCAGCCCGGCTGCCTGCTCCAGCATCGTTGCCTCCGGCCTTGTCCCTTTTAAGGCTTCTTCCGCCCCAGTTGCCCTTACCGGACCGGGGGCCACAGCGCCCAGCGTGATCCGTGCTTCAGAGCAAACCCCGCCATTCATCGCTACCAGGGCGGCCACGCTCACTACGGCGAAATCCACCGGTTTCCGGAGGGTATATTTAAGGAAGTGCTGTTTGGAGTTTTCCGGTGGGCCTGGCATCCGGATTTCCAGGATTATCTCATCTTTTTCCAGGGCATTACCCAGGGGATTAAAGAAATCCCGGAGCGGAACGGTCCTGCTTCCCGCAGCACTGATTGTTTTAAGTTCGGCATCCAGGAGCATAAGCGCGACTGCTGTATCGGAAGGGCAGACGGCGAAACATTTCCTGCCGCCGAAAATGGCATGGTAGCGGTTATCGCCGGTCACAGCCAGACACGGACCGCTTCCTTTGCGCAGGCAGAGAAGCCTTTCTCCCAGAGAATGCGGATAACGGTAGTACCAGCAACGCGTATCCTGGCACAGGTTACCGCCAATGGTAGCCATGTTGCGGAGCTGGGGAGTGCCGACAGTCCGGGCGGCCTCGGAAAGGGCTGTATATTTTTTTCTGATAAGCGGTGACCCGGCCAGGTCTACCAGTTTTACCATGGAGCCTATCCTTAACCCTTGGTCATCTTCTCTAATATAATCCAGCCCGGGGACGGTTTTGATGTTTACCAGGACTTCGGGATAAGCGGGGAGAATGCGGTCTTTGAGAACACCGAGAAGATCGGTCCCGCCCGCAATAACAGCGGCCCTGCCGTTACTGTCCTTCAAGATATTAATGGCTTCTTCAATGGTCGAAGCGTTGACATGATGGAAAGGTTTCATGTGTTGACCTCGCTTTGCTTTTCCCCGAGTTTCCCCAAGGCTTTAAGGATTTTGTCCGGGGTTAGCGGGTAATCCATCAGCCTTTTCCCGATAGCATTGGAAACGGCCATCAGCACAGCCGGAGGGGCAGGCGAAGTTACTATTTCTCCTACGCCTACGGACTTAAAAAGATGCGTCTCTATAGGGGTTTCCAGTATTACTGTAGCGAAATCAGGAAGCTCCATGAAGGTGCGCCATTTGTAATCGATCATATTGGGGTTAAGGATACGCCCCAGCTTTTTATCTAAAACAGTCTCCTCGAAGGTGGCGCTGTCAAGGCCGGCGGCTCCCAGGCATCCATGAAGCTGGTTTTTCAGGCTCTGTGAGTCGATCACACGGCCGACGTCGGTGGCGGCGACCACGCGACGCAGGTCTATTTTCCCCGTTTCAGTATCTACTTCAACCTCTACGAAGATCATCATAAAATTGGGGACGGAGAAATCGGGCTCAAAGTAGCCGTAACCCATGCAGGTGCGGTCAAAGCCCATTGCTGCCTTCCAGGGTACTTTTTTATCTTTCTGCCCCTTGACGAAGATCGACCCGTCTTCTGTTTCCAGCTCTTCCGGAACGGCATTGAGCAGCGGGGCCGCTTTCTCCAGGAGTTTCTGTTTAGCGTCTTCGGCGGCGCGTATCACGGCGCTACCGATGGCATAGGTTCCCCGCGAACCGACAGGGCCAAACTCGTAGGGGTTGACAAGTGAGTCGGGCGGCGCCAGGGAGACGCGTTCAATCGGGAGGTTTAATATCTCGGCTGCCATTTTGCAGAGGCTGCTTCGCTGCCCTGTACCGTGTTCGGATACGCACGAGTAGATCACAACTGTAGCATCGGGATCCAGACGCACGTAGGCCTCGGATACATCCTCGCCGACGTCGGCATTGCCGTGTACACCGACGCCGATACCTGTCCTTATGGTGCCGTTAACAGCAGAAGGCTTTAACCAGCCTTTCCATTTTTCCTTCCAGCCGAATACTTCCGCCCCTTTTTCCATGGCTTTTGTATAATCAAGCCCCCGGCAGACCCACCAGTTGCCGTCACGCCAATAGTAGCCGTCACCCGGTTTGACATAGTTCTTTTTGAAGAATTCAAAGGGGTCTATCCCGGCCTTTTCCAGGGCTATGCTGAGGACGGGTATAAAGGCCGCCTCCAGCTCCTGGCCGCCGTAGCCCCGGACCATTTTGGAGGCGTTGCGGTTCGTGCAGACCAGCCTGGGCTTTACATGCCAGTTAGGACATCTTACCACCAGCTGAAGTTCTCCACAGCCGACGGCAACCATTCCCTGGGCCGCATCGGAGCAGTAACCGGTATTGATGAACCAGTCGCCTGATACGGCCATAACGCTGCCGTCTTTTTTGATCCCTACTTTTCCTTTAAAACGGGAGCCAAGGCGCAGGGTATAGGCTGCAAAATGCTCTTGTTTGGTGTAACACAGCTTGACAGGCCTTCGCGCTACCCTGGCCAGGGCGGCGGCATAGAAAGCCAGCTGCCACAGCAGTACCTTGGTCCCGAAGCTGCCGCCGCACTGGGCGGCGATGGATCTGACATTTATCCTTCCCATGGCATAGTGCAGGGTAATCTTGAGAAAATAGGGGCTCTGCGCCGAAGACCATACCGTCAGGTCTTCGGGGCCTTCCCAATACACAATTACACCGGGAGGCTCCAGGGGGAGCGGGTTGGGAATATTGTCATAGGTGCAGGTCCCCTCGACGACAATATCTGAAGCGGCAAACCCTTTCTCCACGTCTCCCATGACGATTTCCTGCAGGGAGTTGGGCCCCATCCAGGGGCAGGCCAGGGGGAATTGGTTGCCGGGAAACTGGTCGTATAGCTGGGGAGCGCCGGGTTCCATAGCCTCCTCTGTATCATAGACAGCCTGAAGCGGTTCGTACTCTACATCTATAAGTTCCAGGGCTTCTTCGGCTATCTCTTCGCTCTCCGCGGCGACCAGGGCAACAGCATCACCGGAATAGAGCACCTTCCTGCTGAGCACACCAAGATGGACAGGCAGGCCTGCTCTCCAGTTCGGGGCTTCCTCATAGGTGAGGACTGCTTTGACCCCGGCCAGTTTTTTTGCTCTGATCGTGTCGATCTTTTTGATGAGGGCATGGGAATAGGGGCTCCTTAATACTTTGGCGTGGAGCATGCCCGGAAGTTTCAGGTCGCCGATGAACCTGGCTTTCCCGCGCACAATATCCCCGGCATCTTTACGCGGTATCTCTTTCCCGATAAACCTGGAGGCTTTTTCCACCGGTTTCACCTGCTTTCAGACCCGGGCAGGGTTTTGGTCACGGCTTCCAGAACGTGATAATGGCTTATGCACCTGCAGTAATGACCGGAAAGAGCTTCCTTGATCTCTTCTTCCGTGGGCAAAGGTTTCTGGTTAAGCAATGCCTTGACGCTCATGATCATCCCGGGCGTGCAAAAGCCGCACTGAAAGGCGCCGCTTTCCAGAAAGGACTGCTGGACGGGATCAAGTTTGCCGCTTTGCGGATCCTCCAGCCCTTCGATGGTGGTTATGTTTTTGCCGTCACATTCCACGGTAAGCGTAAGACAGGATAGTACAGGTTTCCCCTCGAGAAGGACGGTGCAGGCTCCACATTCTCCCTTGTCGCAACCCACTTTGGTTCCGGTGAGCCCCAGAGTTTCCCTGAGGGTATGGGCAAGGGTATGGGAAGGGCGTACATCTTCAGGCCGGTTCCCAACCCTTAGCTCATACCGCTGGTTATTTACTATTAAGGTAACGAAACGTTCAGACATTTTCAGCTCCCCCTGCACGACGTACGCCCAACGCTAATTATCCTTCTGTTTTACCCTGTCATCGGTTCGCTTTATTGTTCCAGCTTCTGCCGCTCTTCATCTCTCAATTTTCTTCTCAGTATCTTTCCGACGGCGGATTTGGGCAGTTCCGTCCTAAATTCAATAGAACCGGGAATTTCGTAACTGGCAAGGTTTTCCTGGCACCACTTTATTAAATCGTCTTCCGTGACACCTTTGGCGGACGCTTTAAGGACGACAAAAGCCTTGATCTTTTCACCGACCTTTTCATCGGGAACCCCTATCGCACAGCATTCATGGACAGCATCATGCTTGTATAATACGCCTTCCACTTTTGAAGCCGCCACCCTGTAGCCTTTGTGCTTGATCAGGTCCACGGCGCGATCCACGAAGAAGGCCCAGCCGTTTTCGTCAATGCGGAAAATATCACCTGTCCTGTACCACGTTTTACCGTCAATGTTGATGAAATGCCTGGCGGTTTCCTCCGGTTTGTTCAAATAAGCGGTTACCATATGCTCGGCATGGACCAGAACCTCTCCCGGCTCACCCGGCGGTACGGGTTCCAAAGTATCAGGGTCAACTAGCCTCACTTCTTTTGTCGGAACGATTTTTCCCGACGTACCTTCAGGATAGTCTTCATCTACCGGTGTTCCGGTAATACCGCCGCAAGTTTCTGTGCTGCCGTAGCCATTGTACACTTTCTTGCGGAATACTTTTTCCCATCTTCTGGCAACTTCTTTGGGCATGGCTTCTCCGGCCGTGAATACATAACCTAAAGAGCTGAAATCATAGTCGTTTAGCTTATCGTGTTCCAGAATCATCCGGCAAAGGGTAGGTGTGCCGAAAAAGGTGGTAACTTTGTACTTCTCAATATGGTGAAACAAATCATCCAGATCCATCCTGGGCAAAAGAATCAAGGTGTCACCGGCAAGGAGAGAAGCAAAGCCTACCTCTTTTCCGAAAATGTGATTCAGTGGAGCGCCTTGCAGGGCAACTCCCTGGCCTTTGGGCACTATGGAGACAAATTCACTCCTTTTGGTATCCATGGCTATCAACAACATAGTGTTGGAGAGCGGCACACCTTTGGGAGTGCCTGTTGTGCCCCCGGTATATAGTATCTCGGCTAAATCAGTAGGTTCCACCTGAACTGCCGGCAGGGGAGGGACACTCTC
>JGI24712J26585_10002383_pt1 | contig 15437 bp, 10 predicted proteins | sample BioPla3DNA2_FD_26585 | JGI IMG/M metagenome (IMG submission 26585) | reverse complement strand
CTGACATTTTACGTTAAAGTAACTGAAGGAAGGATCAGCGATATCAGTTATCTGGTTTTTGGCTGCTGCGCTGCAATAGCAACATCCAGTGCCACGTCAGTGCTTGCCAAAGGTAAAACGATAGAAGAAGCGATGAAGATAACAGAAGATGATGTCGTAAATGCCCTGGACGGACTTCCGGAGAGCAAGATACACTGTTCGCTCCTAGGAGTCAGTGCCTTAAGATGTGCCTTAAAAAATTACTGTTATAAAAATAATATTCAAATAACGGAGGAGACAGAATGAAGATCGCTATTCCTGCAGATGAAAAAAAGATCGATTCAACGGTATGCCAGTCTTTTGGCAGAACGCCATATTTTCTTATTTATGACACAGATAAGGAAAGTGCGGATTTTATTGACAATTCAGCTGCATCTAGCCAGGGTGGAGCAGGAATAAAGGCTGCTCAGTATATAGTAGATTCAAAAGTATCAGCCATCCTGACACCAAGATGCGGACAGAATGCTGCTGAAGTGCTTACAGCAGCAGGAATTTTGATATACAAAACAGAAAGCTCATCTATAAAAGAAAGTATCGCCGCTTTCAAAGAAAAACGTCTTGAACAGCTTCAGGAGATCCATGCCGGATTTCACGGACATGGCGGCTAAGAATTTAAAAATTGCAATATTGAGCGGCAAGGGCGGAACAGGGAAAACACTGCTTTCTGTCAATCTGGCATCAGCTGCTGCAGATTCCGTATACGTTGACTGTGATGTCGAAGAACCNAATGGNCATCTCTTTTTTAAACCTCAATGGAATATCGAAAAAGAAATATCTGTAAAGATACCACAGGTCGATCCGAATAAATGCGACGGATGTAAAAAATGTGTAGAATTCTGTAAGTTTAACGCTTTGGCATACATAAACAAAAATCTGAAAATTTTTGATGATGTTTGCCACTCCTGCGGAGGGTGTTCGCTGGTATGTCCACAGTGGGCTCTTACAGAACGGGACAAAACCGTGGGAACTCTTTCTGTTGGCGATTCAGAGGGAGTACGGGTTTTGTCCGGAATGATGAAAACAGGAATTGCTTCAGGAATTCCAATAATTAAGGAACTCCTCACTCAATGCGGATCTCTTGAAGATGATCTTCCAATCTTTATAGACTGCCCTCCGGGAAGTGCCTGTATCGTTATGGAAAGCATAAAAGACGCAGACTACTGTCTTTTGGCTGCGGAACCTACCATATTCGGCAGACATAACCTTGAGATGGTCTGGTCTCTGGTCAGGCTCTTCGAAAAACCGCATTCTGTAGTTATCAACAAATGTGTTGATCAAAGCGATCCAACAGATGAGTTCTGCAAGGAAAACCGAATAAAGATCCTGGAAAAAATCCCTTTCGACGTTGAACTTGGCACGCTTAACTCAAACGGGAAGATAGCAGCAAGAGAAAGTACTAAATATCGGGATCTTTTCTCTTCCCTGCTGGAAAAAATCTACAGGGAGGTGCCTCATGAAGCAACTGTTAATTCTGAGCGGTAAAGGCGGTACAGGAAAAACTACAGTTGCCAGTGCCTTCATCAGGCTTTCGGAAGCTCAGGCATACGCTGACTGTGATGTTGACGCACCTAATCTGCATCTTATAACGAAACATTCCAAAGCACCATCCATGAAAGATTATTATGGGATGCCTAAGGCTGAGATCGATCCTGACATTTGCATAAACTGCGGCAAATGCATGGAGAACTGCAGATTTGATGCAATTAGTGTAAATGAAAAATCTCACTTTGTTGATCCATTCGGATGTGAGGGATGTGGGGTATGCGAATTTGTTTGTCCTGTAAATGCAGTATCGCTTCATCCTTCTGTTGCGGGAGATCTTATGCTTTTTAAGGAAGGTCCTGTTACCTTTTCAACGGCTCAGCTGAAAATGGGAAGCGGAACAACAGGAATGCTTGTCTCCGAAGTAAAGAAACAGATGAAAGAGTCCGCAGAAGAGACAGATTTTGCCATCGTAGACGGCTCTCCGGGGATAGGCTGCCCNGTAATAGCTTCTCTNAGCGGCGCAGATATGGTNTTGATAGTGGCAGAACCATCCCTTTCAGGNATCAGTGATATGGAAAGGATAATCAAAACTGCCCGGATATTTGGGGTCATAATTGCAGTNTGTGTGAANAAATCTGACACAAACCCCGAAAATACAAACAGGATAAAGGATTTCTGCNAACTTGAGGGCATACCATATACCGGAAGNATTCCTTTCGATCCAATGGCAGTGAAGGCTGTCAATAAAGGAATGAGCATAGCCGACATCGATTGTCCCTCGGGAAGAGCTGTCAAGGAAGTTTTCAATGAAACCATGCACCTGATCATCAGAGAAGGAAAGGATGTCCAAAATGATAAGAACCTATGGGCAGCCACCCATTAACAAAAATCGATATATTACGGAGGAATGAGTAATTATGAAAATTGCAGTAGCAAGTGAAAAAGGTATGGTTACAGGACATTTCGGACATTGCGAGAACTTTATGATATTCAACGCTGAAGATAACAAGATCGTAGGAACCGAGTCCGTGCCGAATCCCGGGCATAAGCCGGGATTCCTGCCTAATTATTTGAATGATATGGGTGTAAATGTAATTATCTCAGGTGGAATGGGCGGGGGAGCAATAGATATCTTCAATCAGCACAACATAGAGGTCATAATCGGAGCGGCAGGCCCTTCAGAAGAAGCAGCAAAATCATATCTTGCCGGAGAACTTAAATCTACAGGTTCAGTCTGCCATGAGCATTCGCACCACGATGAGTGCGGAAAATAAAATTTTTTTAAATTACTGAAAAACATCAGGCAGCCCAATAAATCCCATAGTTCAACAAAACATTAAAATGCCAGGGTCAGACTACCTCTGGCATTTTTATATCTTTCATGACAGTGAAATAAAATATTGTCAGAAATAAAATTAATTGCTAATAAAAATGCTGATCATACTATATTCAATGCAAGGTAGATATTGTAAAATGAATCGTTGTTGCCATGTTTTCTGAAATTTATTTTGCATCAGCACAATACAGCTCAACTACCGACATCATGCTTTCAATATTTGTAAGGATTTTCATAATTAATATTTTATCTTATATTACTGAACATGGGGTGGTATGCTGTGAAATTCCTGGATCGTAGTTCGATCAAGAGAAATATAATGACAATATACATTACAACAACACTCGTAACCTTTGCCATCGTTTTCTACGTTCTTTTCTCGAACTGGATCAGAACCTCTGATGAAATACTTTCCACCATAGCAAAAGACATGAACCAAACGATATCCATCGAGTTTGACGGACTTATAAAACTGCCTCAGTACATTAACGAACTAACAGAACAGCAGATCAAAAACGGCGTGATGGATTTTAATAATGAAACAGTCAGAGACAAGTTTTTTGTTGGTCTCCTAAGTAGACATGGAAGCACTCCTATATACAGCATCAGTTTGGGCACTGAAAAAGGCGAATATTACGGTGCGCGAAGAAACAAAGACAATGTTGTTGAAATAATGAAAAACAATTCAGAAACGGGCGGTAAATCAAGATATTATAAAGTCAGGGAAGATATGACCGCAGGCGACCTTGTTGTTGAAACAGGGCGCTTCGACCCCCGCACCAGACCATGGTACAAAGTTGCAAAAGAGAACAACAAAACATCTTTCTCTCCTCTTTATAAGCATTTTGTAATGGATGACCTTACAGTATCTGTAGGTACTCCCGTCTATGACGGAAAAGGCTCGCTTTTGGGAGTTCTTGGCACGCATATAACGCTTTCAAGGATGGACAATTATTTAAACAACATAGTTAAGCAAAACGGCGCAGCCGCAGTCATCGTTGACAAAAATTCAGGAGAGCTCGTCGCCAATTCCTTCAATATTCCTAATTTTAATGTTGATGTCAACGGCACGTTAAAGAGGACCCATATAAATGAAATCAAAAACAGCAGTATCATACAGGGCTATAAAAATTACCTGGTAAACAATAAAGAAGATCACATAACAGCAAATGGAGAGAGCAGCCATATAAACATCTCTGAATTCAAAACGACAGGTGTAGATATGCTGCTTATAACATCCATCCCCGATGCAATACTTACCCGGGACATTTATGAAACTATCAGATTGACGATCATTTTTTCAACAATAATTATGTTGACTTTATCACTCCTTTACATGAGCTATGTTGGCAATCTCCTTAAGCCTCTGGAGAGCCTAAACCTCAGCACGAAAAAATTTACTGACGGCAGTTTTGACGAGAGAGCAAAAATATTCAGGGAAGACGAGATCGGAAAGCTTGCATCGACTTTCAATATGCTGGCAGCTACGATCAGCAGCCTTGTGGAAGACCTTGAAAGCAAGGTAAAAAAGAGAACTGAGGATTTGGAAGATACCAATTCGATCCTTCAGGAAAGCAGGGGACAGCTGAAATTGATACTTGATTCGACTGCTGAGGGAATATACGGAATGGACACTGAGGGAAGGTGCACCTTCTGCAACAAGAGTGGCCTAAGTATGCTTGGCTATACTGCTCAGGACGAACTCCTTGGCAAGAACATGCATGACATGATACACCACACAAAACTAGACGGTACTAATTTCCCTGTGACGGAGTGCAAAATCATGAAGTCATTCAGAGAAGGAAAAATTGCTATTGTTGAAGATGAGATCTTCTGGCGCAAGGACGGAACAAGCTTCGATGTCAGGTATTCATCATACCCGCAGCACAGGGACGGNGTNCTTGTCGGTGCGGTAGTCACGTTCATGGACAATACTGAACGGAAAAAATCGGAGGAAAACATCCGCTATCTGACATACCACGACCCCCTGACCGACATCCACAACAGACTGTTCTTCGAAAAAGAGGTGCCGTTGTCAGATACTGAAGAAAACCTTCCGATATCAGTTATCTTCGGTGATGTAAACGGTCTGAAGCTGACGAACGACATCTTCGGCCACACAGCCGGGGACAGGCTTCTTATAGAAGCTGCCGCGGCATTCAAAAAGGCTTCATCAGAGAAGGGCATCCTTGCACGTATCGGAGGAGATGAGTTCGCGCTCGTTTTGCCCTTGTGCGATGAAGCCAGGGCAAATGAGATAATGGCCGAAATTAAAAGTGCTTTCGGTCTGAGTTCTTCCGGAGATATCATCGGAAGCCTCTCCCTGGGCGCGAGCACAAAAACAGAGCCTGGACAGAGTATGGCAGAAACCATAGAATCTGCCGAAAACAGGATGTATCGGGAAAAAACGATAAACCGGACAAAAAACAACACAAATATGATAAGAAAGATAATGGGACGCCTCCATGAACGCAGTCCACGTGAAAAGATACACTCTGAAAATGTGTACGCTCTCTGCAAAAGGATCGCCAGGGAGATGGGCCTTTCGGAAGCGGAGGTAAACAGGGTCGCTGAAAACGGATACTACCACGACATAGGAAAGATCGTACTGGATGACAGTGTACTCACCAAGCACAGGAATTTCAACGAGGAAGAGTACAGAAAGATGCAGCAGCATTCGGTCGTCGGATACAGGATACTGAACCTCTTCGACGAAACTCTGGACCTTGCGGACGGCGTGCTTAGCCATCACGAACACTGGGACGGCAGCGGCTATCCAAAAGGGATAGCAGGGGAGGAGATCCCGCTTTTCGCAAGGATCATCGCCGTAGCTGAGGCCTATGATGCGATGACAAACGACTATTACGAAAGGGCCAAAGCACACGAAGAGGCTGTGGCAGAGATAGAAAGCCTTGCTGGATCGAGGTTTGACAGTAGAGTGGTCGATGCATTTACAAAGATCGCGGGAAAAATGCCCGGAAGAACATCGGATCCGATAGTTGATCAGGACCGTCCGATGAGGCAGTAGGGACACACAAATGATGGGTCGTTTCATGATCTTTCTTGCGGTCAGCTCGGCAGTCCTGATCGTTGTGAATATATACCTTTCAAAAAGGTACGCAAGGCTGTTGAGGGATCACAGCTCGCTCATCCCCGAAAGTGCGGCGGCATATGTCCTCTTTTCGGGCCTGGCGGTCTTTCTCTCGTCCCTCTTTTTCCAGAACCGGATCTATCAGCACCGTGCACTGACACTGCCGGTCAGGTACATCTCGGCCTTTTACATCTGTATGGTCATATATTCATTCCTTCTTTTCCCTCTGGGAGACACCCTAACGTTTTTGGGCAGTATATTAAGCGCCCCTCGAAAGCTTGATTCATTTTTTTCCAGAGTATATGCCAAAGGACTGTTCGTTCCCGCAGCGGCTTTAATCATAACTCTTTACGCCTTTTGCAACGCCGTGGATTTCAAGGTCACGGAATATGAGGTATCTGTCGACAAAACATCTTCCATTCCCTCGCTGGATGCAGTCATGATATCTGATCTTCATGTCGGGACATCCATTGGGAAAAAGGAGATAACCGAGATAAAAGCCATGATAGAGGAGTTGTCTCCCCAGATCCTTTTTATCTGCGGCGACCTGTTCGACCATGCGTCATATGACGAGATCATGAGATTTTCAGCTGAGGAGCTCGGAAGCATCAGGACCGAATACGGGACCTTTTTTGTGACAGGGAACCACGAATACTACCTTGGAGACATGTCAAAGGTACTTTCATACTTTGAAGGTACAGGCATAAAAGTCCTTCGGGATGAGACGGCGATGGCCGGGGACATTTATATCGCGGGAAGGAAAGATATAAGGGAGGCCGACCGCATACCGCTTTCAAAAATACTTGAGGGCACAGAAAAGGGGAGTCCGGTCATCGTACTTGACCACCAGCCCAATGCGATAGATGAAGCTGCCAAAAACAGCGTCGACCTTCAGCTCTCCGGACACACCCACAACGGACAGCTTTTTCCCTTCAATTACATAGTGGGGCTCGCAAACCACACACATTACGGTATCGTAGAAGATGGCGTATACAGAGCTATAGTAAGTTCTGGGCTCGGTACGTGGAAATACCCTGTCAGAACGGGAAGCCCTTCGGAAATAGTAAGGGTCAGGATAAACTTCGCCGGGCAAGGCGATGCCGCAGTTCAATAACCATAAAAAAAATATACAACAGATAATATATTCCATTTTACTCACCAATTTAACATGTTATAATATTCTATCGTATCTGATTAATAGTATGTCTTTATTAAGGAGTTGAGTCAGTTTATGGATGAGAAAAACATTAACGAAACAACTGATACTCCCGAAACTATCAAAGAAGACGTTCAAAAACCGGTCAAAGAACCTCAGTCAAAGAGATCCGCAAGCATTTTGCCCCTCCTGTTTGCAGCGATCATAGTCGCGGGATGCGGATACTGGTTCTGGAAGACGGAGGAGGCGAAAAAAGCGGCTTTATCCCGACCTGAGCAGGTCGTACCCGTCGTCGTGAGCGACATGCTGGTCAAGCCGACTGATTTTCCGCTGACACTTGAATATACCGGGCAGACAAAAGGCTACAAGGAGGCCGAAGTCAGGGCTCAGGTAAGCGGAGTGCTCAAGAGCAAGGAGTACAAAGAGGGGCAGCCCGTAAAGGCGGGACAGGTCCTCTTCAGGATAGATCCGGCACCGTACAGTGCGGCCCTCAGCAGAAACAGGGCCAACCTCCGGCAGGCTAAGGTGAGGATGGATATTGCAAAGATAGAATTCGACAGGATATCCTCTCTCTATTCAAAAAATGCTGTCAGTAAAAATGAATTTGACAACGCACAGGCTTCCTATAAAGCTTCGATCGCAGAGGTCGATTCTGCCAAAGCCGCTGTAAGACAGGCCCAGATAGATCTTGACTGGACTGTGGTAAGGGCGCCCATTTCAGGACTGAGCAGCAAAGAAGTGCGCTCTGTCGGCAACCTTGTAACACTGGATGCACAGGGCAGTCTTCTCACCACCATCATCCAGGCGGACCCGATATATGTCGATTTTGCAGTACCCGCAGATGAACACAGGATGCTGGAGATACTGAGGTCTGCCGGATATATGAAGACAGCCAAGGAGGGCATAACCGTAAAGGTCGCGCTGGGCGACGGAACGGTATATGACAAAACGGGAAAGATCGACTTCCAGGATCAGACTGTCGACCCGGCGACTGCAGACATAAAGTCCAGGGCAATTTTTGAAAACCCGGGGAACAAGCTCTACCCGGGACAGTTCGTCCGCGTTTATGTTGACGGAAACTATATCCACAATGTGATCACCGTACCGCTCAGATCTGTGATCCAGACCTCTTCGGGACCGATAGTGTACGTTCTTGACGAGTCAAACATACCGTCCGTCAGGAACATAAAGATAATCAAGACGATCAAAAACACCTGCCTTATACAGGAAGGTCTCGCGGAAGGGGAGAGGATCATAGTTGACGGGGTTGCAAAGGTGCTGCCCGGCAAGGCTGTAAAGATAGCCGAGAAACAGCCGCAGGAAAGCGCCGCGGCCGTTAAGACCGACGGCGAAAAACCAGCTGAATGAGGCTTTAGCAGATGTTCTCCGCGATATTCATCAGAAGACCTATATTGGCCACGGTCTGTTCGATAGTAATAATACTGCTCGGCCTTGTATCCATAATCACACTGCCCGTGGCGCAGTTCCCGGACCTCATCCCGCCTCAGGTCACTGTGTCGGCTAACTACCCGGGAGCGACTCCCGAAGTTATCGCGCAGGTAGTCGCAGCCCCGCTGGAAAGCCAGATCAACGGCGTCGACAATATGATCTACATGGAATCGGTCAGCAACGGACAGGGGAACATGACCCTGACGGTAACGTTCGAACTCGGTACAGATCCCGATATCGCCACCATCAACGTAAACAACAGGGTCCAGATGGCGACTTCTTCCATACCGGAGGAGGTCAGGAAATACGGGATAACTGTCCAGAAATCTTCTCCCAACCTTCTCCTGATAGCGTCCCTGCTCTCTCCCGACGGACGTTACGACACCATATATATGAGCAACTACGCGCTCCTGAACATCCTGGACGACCTCAAAAGGATCCCCGGGGTCAGCGATGCTATTATTTACACCGCTCAGGATTACGCCATGAGGATTTGGATCAAGCCCGACAAACTCGCACAGCTGGGTCTGACTCCCGCCGACATAGCCGCGGCTGTCAGCGACCAGAACAGCCAGTATGCGCTGGGAAGGTTCGGAGACCAGCCGACGGATGAAGACATCGAAAAAACGTACATAATAACCACAAAAGGACGCCTCACGACACCTGAAGAGTTTGAAGAGGTGATCGTAAAGACGAACCCGGACGGAACGAGCATCTATCTGAGGGATGTGGCGAGGGTGGAACTCGGTGCCAAGACATACAGCTTCGTAGGAAAACAGAACGGCATCCCGGCGGTCCCGATAGGTATCACGCTCGCTCCAGGCGCCAATGCCATCAAGGTGGCAGATCTGGTAAAAAAAGCATTTGAAGAGAACAGCAAACATTTCCCCGACGGTATAAAGTACGACATACCTTATGACACTACGACCTTCGTAAGAGTCTCCATAAATGAGGTCGTGGAAACGCTTATTGAAGCAGTCCTGCTCGTCTTCCTCGTCGTATTCATATTCCTCCAGAACTGGAGGGCGACGATCATCCCGTGTCTCGCTGTGCCTGTATCGATAATCGGGACCTTTGCCGGACTCAAGTTTTTCGGATTCTCCATCAATACCCTTACTCTGTTCGGCCTGGTGCTTGCCATAGGGATAGTGGTCGATGACGCAATAGTTGTCCTTGAAAACGTAGACCGACACATGGAGGAGGGGCTTTCGCCCAAAGATGCGGCGCTCAAGGCTATGGAAGAGGTCACTGGGCCTGTCATAGCGATAGTCCTTGTCCTCTCTTCCGTCTTCATCCCGATTGCCTTTCTCGGCGGACTTACAGGCGAACTTTACAAGCAGTTCGCGATCACCATTGCGACATCGGTCGTCATTTCCGGTTTTGTCGCCCTCACCCTCACCCCGGCAATGTGCGCCAAGATCCTGAAACCCAAGGTCAGCGGAAAGGGTTTCTTCCTGTTCAGATGGTTCAACTCATTTTTTGACTCTATAACAGGAGCTTACTCCGCCGGAGTGAAATTTTTCCTCAAAAGGACCATTATCGTTATCCTCATATTCGTCCTTTTTGTCGGAGTGACCGCAAAGATGTTTATGATCGTACCTTCATCTCTGGTGCCCGACGAGGACCAGGGGATCATAATGTCCTCCATGTCCCTTCCTGACGGTGCATCCCTGAATATGACCCAAAAACTTACCGACAAAGTGATGAAGATAGCCCAGGGCATGGATCAGGTCCAGACTGCTCTGGTATTCAGCGGTTACAGCCTTCTCAGCTCTTCGAACCAGTCCAACTACGGCGCGGCCTTCCTGACATTGAAGGACTGGGAAGAAAGGAAAGCTCCCGGAAAAGACTCGTTCTCGACGGCAAGGGAGCTTATGGGCAAAGCGTGGTCGATACCGGAAGGACAGGTCCTGGCGTTCAATCCTCCGGCAATAATCGGAATGAGCACTACCGGCGGGATCGAAGGCTATATCCAGAACAGGCAGTCGGACTCTCCCGAAGAGATGGAGAGGGTGCTTGCAAAATNCATCGCGGCGNCTGACGCGAGAAAAGAAATATCCGGCGTCACAACTACATTTTCCACAAAGGTGCCACAGTATTACGCAAATGTCGACAGGATCCGCGCAAAAGCTCTGGGAGTGGATCTGAACAATCTATTTGCCACTATGGGAAGCGTTTTCAGGAATTACTACGTAAACGACTTCGACAGGAGCGGACGTACGTTCCAGGTGCTCATCAGCGCGGAAGCCTTCTACAGGGACAGGCCCGAGGATCTCAGATACACTTATGTCCGCTCAAATACGGGAGCTATGATCCCGCTGCTCTCGCTGGTAGACATACACCTTATCAACGGTCCGGATACCATGCAGAGATTCAATGTCTTCCCTGCAGCTAAAATCACCGGAACTCCCGCGGCCGGCTATACATCCGGGCAGGCTATAAAGGCAATGGAGGAGGTCGCAGAGGAGTCGCTTCCCGAAGGATATAACCTCGCATGGACAGGATCCGCCTACCAGGAGAAACAGACAGGCGCGGCAACCGCGATAGCCTTTGCTCTTGGGATAATCATGGTCTTCCTCATACTTGCGGCACAATACGAAAGATGGAGCCTTCCTTTCGCCGTCGTTCTCACAGTTCCCTTTGCCCTTTTCGGGGCGTTCCTCTCCATAATGCTGAGGGGGCTTTCCAATGACCTGTACTTCCAGGTGGCGCTCGTAACTCTGATAGGCCTCGCAGCCAAGAACGCCATCCTGATAGTTGAATTCGCGGTTATGCAGCACGAGGCGGGCATGGGAATAATAGAAGCCGCGGCGGCGGCTGCCCGGCTCAGGTTCCGTCCCATAGTCATGACCTCTCTCGCGTTCATTCTCGGCTGTATGCCGCTGGCACTGAGCACAGGCGCAGGTGCCGCGAGCAGGCATTCGATAGGCACGGGCATCGTGGGCGGAATGCTTGCTGCGACATGCATAGCGACCTTCTTTATACCGAGCTTTTTCTCCATGATCATGAAGCTCACTTCCAGGAAAGATGGGCCTCCGGATAAGCCCGACAAGGCCGTCTCTGAAGAAGACGGTGCGGATATATCGCCAAAGACCGAAGGGGGAGTGATCTAAATGACTGCAAGTGCGCTTCTCGCTGCGCTGTTTGTAGGCTCGTTCTTCCATATCAACCTTGGTCCCGAGGTCAAGGCGCCGGATCCTTATGATATCCCTCCCGCATACGAGGTGACGCTCTCAGATGATGTCAGAACCACGGGGAGCACGTCCTCCGTTACACCGGATATTGCTTGGTGGACTTCGTTCAACGAGCCTGTCCTGAATAAATGCATCAACGAAGCATTTGCCAGGAACAGAGATCTCGAGGCCGCACTCGCAAGGGTCCGGCAGGCCAGGGCTGCTTTCAGGGAGGCCAGGGGAAACCAGAGACCAAACATAGGTGCAGAGATCGATGCCACCCGAACATATACGAAGGTGGGCACGATGGATGATCTGAACGAACAGAACATGCTGTACGGCCTGGGTGCCGCCAATTACGAGGCTGACCTGTGGGGGAGACTCCAGAAGGCCACAAGGGCCGCTAAGGAGAGCATCCTTGCCGCCGAATCGTCAAAAAACAGTGTAAGGCTCGCCCTCGCTTCTCAGGTCGCGAAGACTTATTTCTCTCTCAGAGCGACAGACAGACAGCTATTAGTGGCAAGGGAGACCCTTGAAACTCAGAAAAAGACAGTCACACTGAACAAGATCCTCTACGAAAACGGCAAGATAAGCGAGCTTGAGCTCAGAAGGAGCGAATCTCTCGCCGCATCTTCGGCGGTACAGGTCAATAACCTTGAAATAGCCCTCGGGAAATATGAAAACAGCCTTCTTGTCCTGATGGGCAGGGAACCGAAAGACTTTGTCACGAGGGATATACCGAGGGGAGTCGACCTTAACGAGCTGCCCGCACCTCCTCACGTTCCCCTGGGCATACCCGCGGAGATGCTGCGCAACAGGCCCGATGTGAAGACTGCGGAACAGAACTACAAGATAGCGCTTGCAAATCTCGGATCGGCAAGGGCAGGGCAGTATCCGACCCTTTCCTTTGACGGACTGATCGGCAACCCGGGCAGGCCTGTAAGCGATCCCTCGGACCTATTAACGGGGGCAACAGGCTGGTCGCTCGCAGCACAGGTATTCGTCCCGATCTTCAACGCGGGGAAGCTCACGGCAAGGACTGCTCAGGCAGAAGCCGCAGCGCAGCAGGCCTGGTCGGCATACTACAAGACCGTTCAGACAGCCTTTGAAGAGACTATGAACTCCATAAACACGCATGCAAAGACTCAGCAGATACTTGACATCCTTGAAGAACAGCAAAAGCTGCAGGGCAGGGCATACGAGCTTGCAAATGTCCGCTACAGAGACGGTTTAACGAGCCAGCTGGACCTGCTCGATGCAGAGAGAGAGCTGCTATCTGTCCGGCTGCAGCTTGAAGGGACAAGATCGGACAGTCTGAACTCGATCGTCGACCTCTATACGGCACTAGGAGGCGGGTGGTCATCAAGGGCTCCCGATGACCTTGAGAAAAGGGAACTGCAGAAACCATGGGTCAACAAGGAAAAGTTTTCCGAATAAGTCCGGTCTCTTCTTCATGTTGCCAAATAAAAATATGCAGGCTATAATATCCCTCGTTGGTCAAATAACGCGGACATAGCTCAGTTGGTAGAGCATCAGCTTCCCAAGCTGAGGGTCGCGGGTTCGAATCCCGTTGTCCGCTCCAGAAGATCCGAGATCCTCCGCAGGTGCGGGGGATCTTTTTTTTGACGCAGTGTATCACGACCACGGAAGCTGATGGACGCTATATGTATCCTCTAATGTCAACAATAATAGGCAAAATTACAAGTGGTATAATTTTTTAATAATGATATATTAATCGGGTCAAGGACTTAAATTTCTGCCAGTCTTTTTGAGCGGATCTTTGTCAGACAGAACAATCCAAAATGGAGGGATCGGTATGGAAAATAAGTTTTTTGATGCAGTAAAAAACAGAAGGACCCATTATGGCCTTTCCAAAGAAAAGATCGTCAGCGAAGAAAAGATACTCGGGATCGTCAAAGAAGCTTTGACACACACACCGTCGGCATTCAACTCACAATCGGCAAGGCTCGTGGTCCTCTTTGACGGCCAAAGCGACAGATTCTGGGAGATAGTCAAGGATCAACTTAGGAAGATCGTACCTGAGGAAGCCTTTAAAAAGACCGAAGAAAAGATAGACGGTTCGTTCAAAAGCGGCTACGGCACGATACTGTTTTTTGAAGACATGAGCGTAGTAGAAGGACTTCAGGAGAGGTTCCCGCTTTACAAGGACAACTTCCCCGTATGGTCCGCCCATTCCTCGGGCATGCACCAGTTCGTGATATGGACGGCGCTCTCCGCAGAGGGGCTCGGCGCTTCGCTCCAGCATTACAATCCGGTCATCGACGAAGCCGTAAGGAAAGAGTGGGATATCCCCGTCAAGTGGAAACTTGTCGCACAGATGCCCTTCGGCAAGCCGACCGACGTACCGGGAGAAAAAGAGGTAATGCCTCTTGAGCAGAGACTGACAGTACACAAATAAAAAAATATGACGCACCTTCTGTAAATTATTGACAGATCTTCATAACACCTTCACTGTCAATAGTGAAGGTGTTATGCTATGGGGGGCAGAGACCGTTCCTTATTGTGCCATCTCTTGCTCTGTGATAAAATACCAAGGTTATTGTCAGCAAAAGGCAAACCGAAAGGGGAAGAATAAATTGAAGACAGAGGTAGTTTCACAGGAAAAGAACATCATCGTTATAAAGGCCGAGTTCGAGGCAGAACAGGTCAATAAGGCAATAGATAGCACGATAAAGGATCTTTCGAAGAAGGCAAACATAAAGGGTTTCCGCAAAGGTCATGTCCCGCGCAAGACTATCGAACTCTATTTCGGCATGAAGGGCATCTGCGCCGAAGCTTTGGAAAAGATGGTCCCCGAAGCCATCGACAAGATGATCGAAGAGTATGAGCTGAGCCTGATCGCAGAGCCCAAGCTCGAACCGGGCGAACTTATAGAGAACGAGCCGTTCACGCTCCAGGTGACCTTTGAGGTGACCCCCGAGGTGACACTGCCCGACCTCGAGACGATAGAGGCCGAGAAGACCCTCTACAAAGCCACGGAAGAGATGAGAGACGAGAACATCGCCCGTCTGCTTGAATCCCGCAGCGAGCTCGTCCCCACCTATGAGGAGAGGGAGCTCACGAAGGACGACTATGTTTCGGTGAAGTACGATTCTTTCACGGTTGACCCCGACGGCACGGAGACCCCTGTTGAAAACGGCCAGAAGACCGAACTGCACCTCGGACAGGAGAACATGAGGCCCGAAGTCATCGAGGCGCTGATCGGCAAGAAGCCCGGAGACAAGGCAACAGTAGAGTTCTCTGTGGAGAACGACCAGGAGAACACAGAACTCGCCGGGAAGAAAATGAAATACGAAATAGAGGTCCTCGGGATATTGAAAAAGGTGACTCCAGAACTTACGGACGAGACCGTAGTCGAGATGACACAGTCGAAACACAAGACCGTCGATGAATTCAAGGAAGAAGTAATGTCGCAGCTCAAGGCCGCAGCGGAGCAGCACAGCCTCGACAGTCTGAAGGATTCGGCTGTTGAGAGACTTTGCGATCTCTCGGAGGTCGAACTTCCCGAGACTCTTGTCACTAGGCAGAAAGAGGCCATGAAGGCCGATCAGGCAAGGAAGATCAAGAAGGACTCCGGAATGGATATGGATGAGTTCTTCGAGAAGAGCGGCATGGACAAGGAGAGCTATGAGAATGAACTCGATATGGCTGCAAGAGTCGTTGTAAAAAGAGCCCTCGTTCTTGAGG
>JGI24712J26585_10002376_pt1 | contig 15475 bp, 15 predicted proteins | sample BioPla3DNA2_FD_26585 | JGI IMG/M metagenome (IMG submission 26585) | reverse complement strand
TGGCTTTTTGCCACCAACTGTAGCAACGATACCAGAATCACATATTTCCTTAGGTTCATATCCCATTTCAATTAATTTTTCTTTTACATAGCTTGTTGTAATAGGTAAGTCCATACCCAGCTCAGGATATTGATGCAAGTATCTTCTGTGTTCAATTATGGTTTCTTCTAGCTTTTTAGCTTCGTCCATTAAATCAATCATAGTAACCTCCATTCCGGCAATCCGTCAACACTCATAGAAAAATAAGAGGGAGACAGACCCGCCTCTTCATAACAAGTAATTCTTATCTTAGTCTTTTTTAATTATTAAATCATATATGTCTGCCCTTCTATTAGACAGGCTTGGCACTTCACTTCTAACTTTATTAATATAGTCCAAGTCGATTTCAGCATATATTATACCTTCTTCTTCCTCAGCCTCTGCTAAAACAGTTCCCCAAGGATCTACTATCATACTATGACCATATGCTAACACCTTTGGTTTTTGTCCACATTGACCACATGCAATTATATATACTCCATTTTCAATTGCTCTGGCTCTAAGCAGTGTTGACCAATGGGCCTTACCTGTTTGATAAGTAAAGTTAGCAGGTACAAAAATTACTTCTGCCCCATTTAATGTCAACAATCTAAACAATTCAGGAAATCTTATATCATAACAAATAGTAAAGCCTAAATTTCCTACTTCAGTTTCTATATTTACAATCTCGCTTCCAGGTGAATTATTGTCCGATTCTTTAAAACTTCCACTAATATCCAAATCAACATCAAACAAGTGTAACTTACTGTATTTAGACACTATTTCTCCATCAGGATTTAGCATAACAGTAGTATTAAAAGGCTTGCCATTTTTGTTGTACTCTTTAATACTTCCACAATGGATCCATAGTTTGTGTTTTTTTGCCAATTCCATCATGAAATTGATAGTTTTGCCTGGAATTTCATCTACTACATAATCTTCTTTGTCTTTAGCAATTTGATCCATATTTTCAGGCAATGAAATTAACTTTGCCCCATTTTGTGCAGCTTCTTCAACTAAATTCCCTATAGTTTCTAAGTTCTTATCCAAATCAGACTGGGTATTTAATTGAATAACTCCAACCTTATATTTTCTCAATACAATCATCCTTTAAATATTATTTATTTCCTTAACATAGTGACAAGCAACAAAATGTCCTTCAAGTGCCTCAATTAGTTCAGGCTGTTCATTACTACATTTTTCTTTAGCATATTCACATCTTGATGCAAATCTACATCCTGGTTTTGGTTCTATCGGTGATGTTATTTCTCCTTTAAGGAGTTTTCTTTCCTTTTTCATACCTAGTACTGGTATTGGCACAGCTGCCAAAAGTGCCTTGGTATATGGATGTAGTCTAGTTTTAAAAATGTCTTTTGAACTAGCATATTCAACCATATTTCCTAAATACATTACTAAAATATTATTGGAAATATGTTTTACTACAGACAAATCATGGGTAATGAATAAATAAGTTAGATTTCTTTCAGCTTGCAAATCCTGCATAAGATTTAGAATTTGCGCTTGAATGGAAACATCAAGGGCTGATACAGGCTCGTCACAGACTATAAACTTTGGATTCAGTGATAATGCTCTTGCAACACCAATCCTTTGTCTTCTTCCTCCATCTAGCTCATGTGGGTATGAATTTGCAAATCTACGTGCTAGTCCCACTGTGTCCATTAATCTAGCTACTTCATTTTCTATGCCTTGTCTGTTATTAAATCTCTTATATATAATCAATGGTTCTGATATTATCTCAGATACTGACATACGTGGATTAATCGATGAATATGGATCTTGGAATATCATTTGCATATCAGGTCTTACCTTGTCAAATTCCTTATTAGACAATTTTGTAATATCTTGACCATCAAATATTACTTCTCCAGATGTTGGTTCGTGTAATCGTATTATTGCTCTTCCCAAAGTTGATTTTCCACAACCAGACTCACCAACAATACCTAGTGTTTCACCTTGTTTTGCCTTAAAAGATATATCATCTACGGCATGCAATAAACCTTTTGGCGTTCTAAAATATTTTTTTAAGTTTTTAACCTCTAGTATAGTGCTCATATTTCCACCTCCTTAGGCAATGAAATTAATACATTTTACAATGTGCCCTGGTTCTACCTCAATAGCAGGTATTTCACCCTTAGTACACTCTTCAGTCCTATTAGGACATCTTGGAGCAAAGCTACAGCCATCAGGTAAATTTGAAGGGTCAGGCATTAATCCTACTATAGGTTTTAATCTTTCTACCTCTTCATCAAATTTTGGAATTGATTCAAATAACCCTTTAGTATATGGATGTTTTGTCTTATTGAATATATGCTCTAAATTCCCATATTCAACTATTTCTCCCGCATACATAATAGCTGCCTTATCACAAATCTCTGCAACTACACCTAAATCGTGAGTAATCATTAATAAGGATGTATTAAATTCTTTCTTTAAATTTTCCATTAAGTCAAGAACTTGCGCCTGGATTGTAACATCCAAAGCCGTTGTAGGTTCATCAGCAATCAACAATTCCGGATTACAAGCTAAGGCAATAGCTATAATTACCCTTTGTTTCATCCCACCTGAAAATTGATGAGGATAATCATTAAATCTTTCTTCTGATATACCTACCAAATTCAACATATCAACCGCTCTCATCTGTGCTTCAGATCTTGAGACCTTATTATGCAGTCTAATAACTTCTGCTATTTGCTCNCCAATAGTAATTACAGGATTAAGAGAAGTCATAGGGTCTTGAAATATCATTGAAACTTTGTTTCCTCTTATCTTTATAAGCTCTCTTTGACTTAATTTGCATAAATCTACACCATCAAGATATATTTCACCATTGACTATTTTTCCTGGTGGATCAGCTATAAGCTGCATAATGCTAAGGGCAGTTGTTGTTTTGCCTGCACCAGTTTCTCCTACTAAACCAACAGATTCTCCTCTATTTATAGACAGGGAAATATTATTTACTGCCTCTACGGTAAATTCTGAAGTCTTATAATGCACAACTAAATCTTTTATTTCTAGTAATTTCTCCATAATATCCCTTCCTCTTAATTCTTAAGTTTTGGATCTAATGCATCTCTTAATCCATCGCCTAATAAGTTAAATCCAAAAACTGCCGACATAATTGCTAATCCAGGGAATGTTACAACCCACCATGCGTCTCTAATATAAGCCCTACCAGCTGATAGCATTGAGCCCCATTCTGGTGTAGGTGGTGCAATTCCAAGGCCTATAAAGCTTAATGAGGCTGCTGTTATAATAGCAGTTGAAATACTCATCGTTGACTGAACGATAATTGGTGCCATAACATTAGGAAGCACATGCTTTATTAAAACCCTAAAATCATTTGCTCCTATAGAACGAGCAGCTTCTATATATTCCTTATCTCTTTCTGACATAACAGAAGCCCTTACTATTCTTGCATATGGTGGCATGGCTCCTATACCTACTGCAACTACCAAGTTTATAACACCAGGATCAAGTGCTGCTGAAATAGAAATTGCAAGTAGTATACTTGGTATAGCTAACAATATATCAATAAACCTCATTATTGCATTATCAGTACGTCCACCATAGTAACCAGCAATACACCCAATTGCAACACCGATTACACTTGAAAAAGCTACTGATAATAGGGCTATAAGTAGTGATGTTCTACTACCATAGACAATTCTACTAAAAATATCTCTACCATAGTCGTCTGTACCTAACAAGTGTTCAGAGCTTGGTGCTTGTAACCTTCTAGATAACAATTGATCATCATAACCAAAAGGAGCGATAAAATCTGCAAAAATAGCAAATATCAGTAATACGGTAATAATAACCAAGCCTACAACTGCACCCTTGCTTCTAAAAAGCCTTCTAAGTACATCCATAGATTGTCCCTTATTCTTAGAATTAGGTTTTGCTGTCATACTACTATCCATTTGCACTCACTCCTTCCTTTGCTTGTTTTTTCTTCTTTGGTTTCCCACTTACATATTGTGATTTAATACGTGGGTCAATATATGCACAAATAATATCTATCACTAGATTAACTATAGACACTGCGAAAGCAATAAATATTACTCCTCCTTGTACCACAGGAGTATTTCTTAGTTTTATAGCATCTACCATTAACTTTCCAATACCTGCAATTGCAAATATGGATTCTGTAAGAACAGCTCCACCAAGCATTTTGCTGAAAGTTAATCCCATTGTTGTAAGAATTGGTATAGAAGCATTTTTCAATGCATGTTTCATAATTACAACTCTTTCTATTTGACCCTTTGCCCTTGCAGTTCTTATATAATCTTGTCTTATTACCTCAAGCATACTGGATCTTGTCATTCTCATTATAGAAGCGGCATTACTAGCTCCAAGGGTTACCACTGGTAATATCCAGTATCTCGGTGCATGAAATCCTGATGAGGGTAGCAATTCTAAGTGGACTGAAAAAATCAATATGAGCATTAAACCTGTCCAAAAGTTGGGCATAGAAACTCCAAATAATGATACTGCAGTTGCTATATTGTCAAATATTGAATACTGTTTAGTTGCTGATATAATCCCAGCTACAATACCTATAACCGAGGCTAAGATTACACTCATACCAGCAAGTTGAACTGTAGTTGGAAATCTTTCTAAGATTTCATTTAAAACAGGTCTTTTTGTAGTATAAGATGTCCCCAAGTCTCCTTCTAGAACTAAGTCTTTAATATAATCTATATATCTTACTAAGTAAGGTTCATCTAACTTTAGCTCTTCTCTTAATAATGCCTTATCCTCCGGTGTCCCCAAATCTCCTAATATCATCTCGGCTGCATCACCAGGAGTTAGAAAAACCATTGTAAAAATTACTAAAGACACTCCGATTAAAACGGGTATCATCATTACTAGTCTTTTTAATACATACTTAAACATAGTTTAGTCTCCTTATCTTTCATATGCTGCCTACTATAACTAATTCGATAATATAAATTGGTACAGATGGAGAAGGCTCCATCTGTACAGTATTTTTAATATGTGTGTTTAGTTTTCGTAAACAGAAACCTCTGATATATTAGTTAGGTTAATAGGATGTACTTCCCAATTTTCAACATTCTTAGTTGTAGCATAGATAACATTTGTATATGCTATTGGAATTGTCCATCTCTTATTCCATAGATAGTCTTGAAGTTCAGCTAAGGAAGCTGTTCTTTCTTCTGGATCAAGTAAACTTGCTACCTCTGCTAATTTATCATCTATCCATTGATCATTTGGTTGTATCTTATCTGCGAAAGTTGAATCATATATTACCAAAATATTTGAAGGCTCATTTGCATTACCTGCTCTAAATCCTACTTCAAACTCATTTCCTTGTGCTAAATATGCAGCATTTTCTATTGTATGAATATCTAGTGTTACTCCTATTTCTTTCCACATGTTTTGTAATGCTTCAGCTGTTCTAACATATTCTTCTATTGGCTCACAAACGAATTTAAGCTCTATTCCATTTGGATATCCAGCCTTAACCATTAATTCTTTTGCCTTCTCTACATCATATGGTACTGGTTCAAATTCTTTATATCCAAAAGCATTTTTTGGTAATACTCCTGCTGCAACTTCAGCAGTGTCTCCATATATAGCATCAACAATAGCTTGTTTATCAATAGCATAAGCTAAAGCATCTCTTAAATCTTGGTTTTGTAGCTTTTCATTTTTCATACTAAATGTTACTGTTGTATATCTAAATGAAGGTCCCATTAATAAGTTTAGGTCTTCATTTTCTCTTATTCTATTAACATCATTAGTGCTAATATTATAAGCTGCATCTACTCCACCAGTTTCAAGTTCAATAACTCTGTTTGTAGCTTCAGGAATTATTCTGTATTCTACATTTTTAGTTATTGCCTTATCTCCCCAATATTCTTCATTTCTAGTTAACTTAATAACTGAACCACTTTGCCAATCTTCAAATTTATATGGGCCTGTACCTATAGGAGCACGACCAAATTGTGCATCTCCCATTTCTTCAACAGCCTTTTTACTTACGATTGCACCTCTCCATGAACCCAATACATTAAGAGCTCCTGCATAAGGCACCTTGAACTTAACATCAATTGTGTGATCATCTACAACTGTTGTTCCTTCTGCATCAAAATACTTAAAGATTGATGCACTTATTGGGTTTTGAGTTCCTCTTTCAATAGTGAATTTTACGTCATCTGCTACTAATTTTTCTCCATTATGGAAATATACATCATCTCTTAAAGTAAATCTCAAAGTTAAATCATCTACGTACTCCCACTCAGTTGCTAATTCTGGATAGTAATTACCTTGTGGATCTTCATATACTAAATAGTTAAATATTTGTTCTTGTACTAAAAAATATGAAACCTTGTTTGAAGCTTGTGGATCTAAAGTTGCTGGTTCTTCCCAATGGGCTAATACTATAGTATCCTTTAGCTTTCTTTCACCAGTTTCATCAACACTACTGCTTGAATCTTTACCTGATGAACAACCAACAAAAAGCATTGAAAGAATTAATAGTACTGTAATTAACCTCGTAATTTTTTTCATTGTTCTTTCTCCCTTCACATTGTCTCTTTCTTATTTAAACTCATATTCCATGTAGCTTACAATTCTATCTACACATTTTTCCACTAACATTTTTCCTTTTTCTGCACTTCCTGCTCTTGCATCACCAATAGTTCCGTTATTGGTTTTTTCTTCAAAAGGTATATACCTGATAACATCAGTAAATATTTCATACACTTCTGCCAAAGGAGCTACTAGCTCTGCTTTGCTCATGTCCACTAAATCAGGTCTTAAGTATAACATCACTGAAGTGCCACATTCGCTAGCATGGCCATGTGCCATAGGACCTTTATAATCTAATATCCCATCGCTATTTGCAGCAGCAAATCTCCACCAATCGATTTGCCCGCACTTAATATCATATTGTTTTTGATACTTCCTACATAAGTGGGAAGTCATATCAACGCTGGCACCATGACCACTTAAGAAAAGAAAGTTTTTGAAACCATAGTCAATCAAGGACTTGAAAAGGTTTTCTAATGGCCCATAGAAATTTTCTCTTGCAACATTAAAAGTTCCTGGAAATGCTTGCAAAGCTGATGCATCATTTATTTCTATCATGGGACTAATAAGGGCATCAAACTTTTCTGCTACCCTGTCTGCTATTGCTTCAGCAACTATACAATCTGTACCTAAAGGCAAGTGGGGTCCATAAACTTCTACACTACCTATAGGGATAATTACTGAAGAAGTCTCTTTTCTTCTTTTGTTAAATTGGAGCCAGCTCATCTCCTTTATCCTATAACTCATATCATCATCACCTCCACGACATTATATAATGCAAATGTCGTGCCAATTATTAAATAGCTAATTTTCGACAAATGGACAGGTGCTTTTCTCAATTTTGAGATAAAAGTTAGGAAAACGCTTCTCATTCTTGAGAAGCGTTTTCAATATTGAGAAGTATTTATTTATACTTCCTATAAAACGAGGCTATACTGATGTCTAACTTCTCACAGATTTCTCTGATATCCTCTAACTTAAGTGGCTGTTCATAACTTAAAGCCAAATTGTGAATTATCTCTTTTTCTTTGATTGCTATTTGTTCTTTTAGAGTTTTAGTAGAGTCATAGGCTTCTTTAGTATCATATTCTAATCCTGTCTTATCATCACCAAAATGAAAACTACGTAACTTATGAGGTAAATTATTGATTTGTATATAGTTGCTTGATTCAAAACTTACCATATATTCTATGCTATTTTCTAGTTCCCTTACATTTCCTGGCCAGGAATACTTCATTAATATTTCATATACCTCATTACTAAGTCCAACAATCTTTTTAGAAAACTTATTGTTGTATTTTTTAATAAAATATTCAGCTAGTAGTATAACGTCGTTTTCTCTTTCCCTTAATGGTGGTATGAATAAAGGGATTACATTTAGTCTGTAGAATAAGTCTTCCCTAAATTCCTTTTTCTGCACCATTTCTTCAAGGTTTTTATTAGTGGCAGATATTATATGGACATCAACATCTACAAGCTTAGATGACCCTACCCTATCAATCTTTTTATCATCCAAGACCCTAAGGAGTTTTGCTTGCAAGTAAAGAGGCATATCCCCTATCTCATCTAAAAAGAGGGTCCCACCGTCTGCTAAAATAAACTTACCTATCTTTCCACCCTTTTTTGCTCCAGTAAAAGAACCATCCTCATATCCAAATAATTCACTTTCTAAAAGCATTTCAGGAATCGCAGCACAGTTTACAGCAACAAAGGGGTTGTCCTTCCTGTCACTTGTAGCATGTATAGCTCTAGCAAAAAGCTCTTTTCCTGTCCCACTTTCTCCTAGTAATAGTATATTAGAATCATTATTAGAAATGATTTTAATCCTTTCAATGAGCTTTCTTATTTCTTCACTATTTCCTACTATATTATCTAGGGCGTTATTATTTATTTCATTGTCATTTTGAGTCATTAGACTCTGTATTTCTTTAAAATCATTTAGCAAAATAATTGCTTTATGTTCTTCATCATCAGAATTTAATATTGACCTTACCATGATAGGATAAATATTTTCATTAGCATTAATATATATTTGCTTTTCGATGTTTTCAGAATTGTCTATTGTGTAATTAGCTATTTTGCTTATCTTTTTAACTTGCTTACTATATTTTATTGGATTATCATAATCTAATATTTCTTTTGCTCTCTCATTTATTTGGAGTATCTTTCCTTTCTTAGAGTAAAGGATTATCCCATCAGTAACAGATTCAAATACTAGGGATAACTGATTATTCATAAGGGTTATTTTATTCAAGAGTTTTTCTTGCTCAAACTTTGCTGATATTAACTGTGATATTTTATCTAAATAATTCAATAAATCATTAGACTTTTCCTTTATAAAATCCTGCTGCTTTTTATTTAGGGAAGCTAAGGCAATAACTCCCTTTACCATATTGTTTACCATAATTGGATGTAATACCAATGAATAATAATCGACATTTTTTCCGACCTTAACCCAATTACGATCAGTTGTATCAATTACTACCAAGGGCTTCTTATCTTCTATTACCTTAATGGCATATGAACTTTGCCAATTGCCTTCATTGGGATTTAACTTATAGATCCCAGTTCCACTTACTCTCTTTATTGGATTAGCGTTAATAATAGTACATTCTAAATCAAGGACTATTTTAAAACTATCAACTAAATTATCCAGGAAGGCTTTCATATCTAGTAAATCCATGAACTACCACCTAATCTATTATTTTTAATATTATTTATATAGCTTTGAATATTTCTCAACATCGTCATAGAAATTATATAATCTCATTAAATCTGAATATGGTATCATTTGGCTCTTCATTTCCATAGTAGTTCCTTTTTCTTTAAGTAAACTCAATACATCATACATAGCCTTAGCTGCAACATGTATAGTTGATATTGGGAAAAAACCTATCTTGAATCCCATGGACCTAACCTTTTCAATATCAACTGTAGCCGCAAATGTGTTCTCATTTAAGTTTACCATAAGATTTGCTCTAGACTCAATGGTAGCATATTCCATCTCTTCAACACTATTGAATCCTTCAATAAATACATAGTCTACACCTAAATCAGCAGCTTTACTTGCTCTTTCAACTGCTTTTTCTATCCCTTCTGTTTTCCCAATGATTGTCCTTAGAATCATTACAAAATCATCTGATGTGCTTTTTCTTATTGCTTCTAATTTAGGAGCAAGCAAATCCCAAGAGATAACTTCCTTATCATTTTCTGGTTTTGGTTGAGGTAATATATTGTCATCAATTTGTAAACCACAAACCCCCATTCGCTCTAAGGTTTTAGCAGTATCTGCAGCATGCATAGCATTACCAAATGAATTATCAGTATCAGTAATAACAGGAATATCAACAGTTGATAAAACCCTTTCTAATACCATTCTTAAATCAGTTAGATTTAAATAACCACTATCAGGTCTTCCTAATGCTGCCAATGACAATGCACCACCAGATAAATATAAAGCATCAAAGCCTAAACTTTCTGCTATTTTTGCCCCTAGGCAATCATAAATACCTGGTAATGTAAAAAAATCATTTTCTTTTAATTTCTCTCTAAGTATTTTCTTGTTGTCAGTCAAATTAACCCCATCCTTTTCTATAATTTATTACTAAGTCTAAAACTATAATTATGTGTTTTGTATGACCATTTTCAATTATATCATAATTGTCAAGATGCATTTGCATAAATATAATTGGTAAATACTAGATAAAAAGCCCTTTGATTAGTGAAAAACTCTAACCAAAGGGCTATTATTGTTAAGAAAAAATTTATGACCACTTGGCCATTATCAAATCTAGCTTACTTATATCTGTCCTATTATTCTTAGAACTACATCAGCTATGATTGCTGAACCAATATAGGTTCCAAATATAACAAACAAGGCTAGCATAATAATTTTCCAACCTGTTTTCTTTAAGGAATCTAAATTTTTACCTGTATAGATACCCGCATATCCAAGTATAGGTGTGGCTAAGGCTAAGAAATTTACCTTGCCTACTAGGCCTGAAATTGTAGCAGCGCCTGGAAATCCAGGAACTGTCATTATTGTTGATAATGTTACTATATACGCCACACTAGGAATATTGCCTGGCAGAACTTTTGCTAAAGCAATACCTGCAATTGAAATGGCAACCAATATTAACATCCCTGGTATTGCTTCAATAATACTAATTTGATAACCTACGAAATTGCCAACTAAGGAAATAGCAGCAGTTATTAATAATACAATTAGTGAGTGTTTTAAGTTCATATTATTTCTCCTCCTTTATTTCCCTTGTTACAGGTGGTTCTGGTAGTTCCCCATATTTTAACTTATAGAATTTCTTATATAGCCTTTCTGATAGGGGCAAGGCTAGCCATATGGACATATAAATACCATCTAAGCCTGACAACATATTACTTGTAGCACCAAAGGCAGTGAGCATCTCTTCCATTTCAGGAAACATAGCTACTAAGGAGGCAACCCCTGCTGTCATCATACTAGCTGAGCCAACTCCAGATGCCATAGCCAAAGAATATGGATGTAATGGCGTGTATGCAGCAAGTAAACTTGCCATTAGGCCAACAAATATAGTCCCAAAGACTGTACCTACTATATATACACCAAGAACCCCTTCTCCTTCTGGGCTATCAAGACCAAACCTTTCACCAATTAAAGCTACGTTTCCTTCTCTAGCTATAGAATGAGCCCCACCAATAGCTTCTCTTTTTAAACCAATATAGACTGCTATTGGAACACCAAATAATACAGTTCCTAAATTTCCGAACTCTTGTAATATCAATGCAGGACTTGAAGCTAATATCTTTGGTAGTGTTGGTCCAATATTTGTTCCGTACTTTGCCATCAACAGCATAAGGGTTAAACCAATTAGTGAACTTGCATCATCCATTTCTTTTTGTTTAGCAATATTTAAGAATTTTGGAGTAAGGAAAACACCTAAAATCATTGCAAATAACATTGGTAGCAATACAATTGTACCTATTCCTATTGGAATACTAATAACACCAATAAACTCTGAAATAATAATCAAGCCTAAAACCAATAAATGTAGTTTTACATTTTTCATACAAACACCTCTTTTATTTATTTATTTAAAAAGTCCATTACTAACTGTACAAATAATGTAGATCCAACATATAAATAATTTTCGTCAATATCAAACTTTGAATTGTGATGTGGGTATGATACACCATCTATTTCTCCTGGGTTACTTAAAAAGAAAAAGGTTCCTGGTACTTTTTCAAGAAAATACGCCATATCCTCTCCACCCATAACAGGATCTTTCATTTCATATATGTCTTCATCTGGAACAATCTTCTTTGCTGATTCCACGAAAAATCTTGTAAACTCTTCGGAATTAATCAATGGTGGGTACTTGAAGTCATATTGAACTTCACAATCAGCTCTCATGGCTCCAGTAATTCCCTTGGTTATTTTTTCAATTCTTCTAGCTATAAATTGTCTTGTCTCGTTATTAAAGGTTCTAACAGTTCCTTCTAATTCTACATCATCAGGAATAATATTTTGATTAAATCCCCCCTGAATTCTAGTAACTGATAAGACTGCAGGATCAACAGCCTTTATCTCTCTGCTTACAACCCTTTGTAGTGCGGATATTACTTCAGCAGCTGTGGATATAGGATCAACAGATTCCTCTGGATAAGCTCCATGGGACCCCTTCCCTTTAATTTTAATAAAGATTCTATCCATTGAAGCCATCATAGGGCCATATGAAACTCCTATCTTCCCTTTTTCAACATCTTTTGAAATCTTTCCTTCATGTAAACCTATAATAGCATCTACCTTAGGATTTTCTAGACAGCCTTCCTCAATCATCGGAAGGGCACCACCTGGATATTCTTCCCCAGGTTGAAACAAGAGTTTTACATTACCTTTTAAACTTTCCCTGTTATCATTTAATACCTTAGCTGCTCCTAATAGCATAGCAGCATGACCATCATGACCACAGGCGTGCATATTTCCATTGGTTGAAGCAAATGNCAAGTCCTGTTTCTTCNCTAATCGGCAAAGCATCCATGTCAGCTCTTATTGCAATTGTTTTTCCTTCTTGTNCCCCCTTTATCAATGCAACAATAGCATTACCCTCTACCAAGGTATGATATTCTATGCCCATCTCATCAAGTCTTTCGGAAATATATTTAACTGTCTTAGGCAGTTCCAAGTTTAATTCTGGAATCTGATGTAAGTCCCTTCGCCATTTTATAATATCTGACTCAATCTTTTTAACTTCATCCAACACATTAATCAAATCATCGCCTCCTAAGTATATTTTTATATATTATAGTATATGGACACAAAACCATTAAATTCGGATAGCTGCATAAAAACTATTACAGCTTGATTCAGTCATTCTTTAATATGGTATCTCCACTTCATTATGTATTATTTACCCTTGGATCCATATTCTTACACATAGCAGTATTAAATTAATTCAACATAATGTAGCAAATATCGCTGTTTATCAAATGTGCTCCTGGAATGGCAAATAAATCCACAAAAAAATAAAGCGCCAATACAAGTTCATATCAAATGATATGAGCATTAAGGAATATGATACTGGGGGGTATTCCTTTAATTGCATTAGCACTTTATTCAACCATTATTAAAGTTAATTAATGGAAATGGTTATGTTTTGTTGTTTTATACAACATGTTTAATATAATATAAACTAAAAATAATGTCAACATCTACAAGATAATTGTCATATTATTTTAACATTTGTCTAATATTTTTATGTTTTCCTATCTTTTTAAGCTAAAAACAAAGTAGCTTTTACCTTTCCTTCCGCTAACTCTGTGATTATATTCTCTTTCTTTCCCCTAGTGACTATCATTGGGGTTCCATATTTGCTAACAATCTTCGCAGCCTTTATCTTTGTAGGTATGCCACCTGTTCCAAAACTGCTTTTTGAATCCATAGAAATACTGTTTTCAAGTTCTTCGATATTGTCAATCTTTTCTATTAATTTTGCGTCTTTGTTTTCATTAGGATTTTTATCATATATACCATCTATATCACTAAACAAGATAAGCAAGTCTCCACCCCATACTACTGTGGAATGGGCTGCAAGAACATCATTATCGCCAATCTTTATCTCCTCTACACAGACAGTGTCATTTTCATTTATAATAGGTACAACCCCTTCATCTATAAGTGTAAAAAGAGTATTCCTAATATTTAAGGTTCTATTGTCACTAACAAGATCTTCTTTAGTTAAAAGGATCTGTGCAACATGCATATTGTGATTTCCAAATATCCTTCTATAGGAATCCATCAGCTCAACTTGGCCTATAGCACATAAGGCCTGTTTGTAATGGATGTCCTCTTTTCTAGACCATTTACCTATTGTACTAACACCCGCAATCCTTGCACCTGAGGATACGATAACTACTTGTTTGCCCATGTCACGAAGGGTTTTTATTTGAAGAGCTAGATTTTCAATAAAATCCTTATCAATAAAGCCGTCCTCATTTGTTAAGGTACTGCTGCCAATTTTTATAACTATTTTATGACTTTTCTTTATTATTTCATCTATCATGCTTGCACCTACTTTCTAATTTGTCCCTTGCCCATAATTAAATACTTACTTGACACAAGCTGTTCTAAACCAACAGGTCCTCTAGCATGGATTTTTTGTGTGCTAATTCCCATTTCAGCACCAAATCCAAACTCACCACCATCTGTAAATCTTGTAGAAGCATTAACATAAACAGTAGCTGCATCGACTTGTCTCTGGAACTTATTTGCATTTGTCAAATTCTCTGTAACTATGGATTCTGAATGTTTAGTTCCATATTTATTAATATGGTCAATTGCTTCATCAACATCTCTTACTACTTTTATAGCCAATATATAGTCCAGATACTCTTCATACCAATCCTCTGGGCTAGCATCCTTTACATCAATTATTTTTTTGGTTGAACTGTCTCCTCTTAATTCCACCTTATCCTTTAAAGCTTCATATGCCATTGGCAAAAATCTATCTGCTATATTCTCATGAACCAATAATGTTTCACAAGCATTGCAAACACCTATTCTTTGAGTCTTTGCATTCACAAGTATATTTACCGCATCATCTAAATTAGCAGACTCATCTACAAACAAATGACAATTTCCATCTCCAGTCTGTAGGGTAGGAACTGATGAATTGTCTATTACTANTTTAATTAAACCTTTCCCACCTCTTGGAATTATTAAATCCAAATACTCAGTTGCATTAAGCATTTGGTCTACAAGATCCCTATCAGTATCATCAATGAATTCCACAACATCTTCAGTAATACTGCTATTCTTAAGTCCCTCTTTAATCGCCTTAACTAAAGCTAAATTTGAATTAATAGCAGATGAGCTTCCCCTCAACAATATACAATTTCCAGATTTTAAGGCTAAGGCAAAAGCATCTACTGTAACATTAGGTCTTGATTCGTAGATTATTCCTATTACACCTATTGGTACTGTCATTTTAGAAAATGTCAATCCGTTTTCCATAGTCCATACCCTATCTGATTTCCATACAGGATCCTGAAGCATAATTACAGTATTAATCCCTTCAATAATACCATCAATTCTACTATCGTCTAGTTTTAATCTATCTATTAGTCCTTCTGACATATNGGAAAGNATCCCATTTTGTACATCCTTCTCATTAGCTGCCAGTATTTCTTTCCTATTACGATTAATTGCTTCCGCTACATATTTTAATGCTAGGTTCTTCTCTTCCGTTGAGGCTACTGACAATTGTTTTTCAGCTTCTCTTAGTTTCTGACCCTTCAAATCCATGTAAGTCATATAAACCACTCCATTTTCATTATTTTATATATTATAACAGAACACTGCACAGTTATCAATTCACAGTTCACAGTT
>JGI24712J26585_10002372_pt1 | contig 15481 bp, 11 predicted proteins | sample BioPla3DNA2_FD_26585 | JGI IMG/M metagenome (IMG submission 26585) | reverse complement strand
CCTTATAAGTTTTACTACTGATTATAGCATAACATATAATGGTAGATTATGTCAATCTGCAATTCATCTCCCACCTAAGAGGTTGGGCGACTTCTTGCAAAATTCAGTTAAATAACATGCTCCAGCATAGCATCAACAACATACAAAGCAGGTTAGCCCTCCGGCTTCTTTATATACAAAACAAAATTTGAAAAAGTATAGTGTTCATTAAACTCCTTTTCGGTTAACATTAATCTTCCTTTTAACGAATCTCCGACAACAAAGCGGTCTCCTTCTTTGCCTAAAACCGTTATAAAGTGGCCTATCCCGCCGTTAATATAAGTTCCGATTATAGACGGCACTGGCACATCTTCCAAACGGTTTTTGTATAAAACTTCGGTTTCAAGCCCGTTCTTTTCGGCATACCTGATTAAATACCAATTCTCCGTGCCGCTTGAACTGGAAAAGGACGCCCTTGCTATCTCTTCTTCACTTTTTGATATCCCATAATAATTGAAAATTGTCGCTAAAGCCGAAGGACCACATGTTGAACCTGTAGATTGCAAACACACCCCATCCTTCCATCGGTTCGAAAACTCAGAATTCCGGCTTACAGGTCTTATAACCGGTTTGATGAAAGGTATTGTAATCAAAAGCATGCAAATTGCAAAAATATATTTATTAAAAGTTTTTAATTTAATCTTACGAAAACTTTCATCTTTAAAAGTTATAAATCCAAAGAAAAGACCTATAAAGGACGATAACAACTCAATATTGTCAATAGCCCTGAATTTAACATACCATAAGGGCTCATTTAATATATGTAAATAATATACCGCAAGCAGAAAGTTCGGAACACAAAGGAGAATGAACACCAAGCCCAAAAGAGTCCTTACGGGCTTTCGGTTGACTACCCTTGAAACCCTTCGCCCAATAATAAAAAGTATAACGCCCATTATTACGGCTGGAAATATTGCATGGTTAAAAAACATTCTAACTCACCTTATTCTCTCCTCAAATTCTTCTACCGTAAGCCCCGGCTCATTTATATCTGTAAAGTTCATTTCCTCAAAATCCGTGCTTTCGCTATCACTATAGTCCAAACCTCTTGCCATTACTTTAGAATCTATTACATCAACTCTTCCGTCACTAATGCCTAACCTTCGACAGACATCTTCAGCAAAAGAAAAGCCCAGTACGGCCTTGGTATATAAGTAAAAACGAAAAAACAACTAATTTATCTTCTCCAGCTTGGCATAACCTGCCATCAGTCTTTTCATGCCCTTTCCTTTAAAGTGTATCTCAAGCATAAAGTCATCGCCGTCCTTTTCCTTGTGTGTGATGATCCCTTCACCAAACATCTTATGCCTTACCTGATCTCCCACATCAAGCACTTCTGTACAGCCCTTATTTTGAGGTGCCTTAAAGCTTGCTGCATTAAAACTTACCGTCGGGTCGAAGCCTCCGTCAGCCGCCACCTTTTTATTCTTCGGCTTTTGCCCCATTGCTGTGCTATTATTTACCGTCTTGCCCTTATTCTCGTTTGCATTGCCTTCAAAATACTCCTCAGGAATCTCATTCACAAACCTTGAAGCCCTATTGAAGGTTGTATTTCCAAACAGTGTACGGGTAAAGGTGCTGGTCATATAAAGAGACTCCATAGCCCTCGTAATACCCACATAACAAAGCCTTCTTTCCTCCTCAAGCTCCGTTTCGCTGGTCATCGACCTGTATCCCGGGAAAATCCCTTCTTCCATGCCCACCATAAACACAATGGAAAACTCAAGTCCCTTTGCACTATGAAGGGTCATCAAAGTTACATAATCACTGTCCTCATCCATGGTATCCACATCCGAAACCAAAGATACATGAGCTAGAAAATCCATAAGACTCTTTTCTTCATTCTCATTTTCAAATTCCATGGCAACGGATATCAATTCTTTAATGTTTTCTATCCTAGTCTGTGCCTCCACAGTATTTTCCTGCTCATAGCCGCTCAAAATTCCGGTTCTCTCAATTACCTCCCCAATCATCTCCGAAGCGGTCATTATTTGACTCTGAACCCGAAAGCTGTTTATCAGCGACACAAACTTATCCAGTTTCGTCCAAGCCCTGCTAAGTTCAGGGATATCCTGAGCCGACGAAATTATTGTAAATATGCTTACCCCTCTTTTATTGGCCAACTGCTCTGCAGTATCTACTGTAACATTTCCAATCCCTCTTTTGGGCTCATTAATAATTCTCTTAAGGCTTATGTTGTCCCCCGGATTCTGAATAACACGAAGATAGGCAAGGACATCCTTTATTTCTTTTCTGTCATAGAATTTGAGTCCTCCGAATATCTTATAGCTAATCCCTTCCCTTATAAACATTTCTTCTATAACACGGGACATGGCATTAACCCGGTATAATATGGCAAAATCCTTATAGGGTCTGTTTTTCTCACTATTAAGTCTCTTTATTTCATTTGCAACTAAAAAAGCTTCCTCATGCTCGTTGGAACACTCAAGATACTTAATTTTGTCGCCGCCTTTTTTATCCGTCCACAAACTCTTGTTTTTCCTTCCCAAGTTATTTTTTATAACATAATTGGCGGCATCAAGAATTGTCTGGGTTGAACGGTAGTTTTGCTCAAGCTTTATTACCTTTGCATCCTTAAACTCCTTTTCAAAGTCTAAAATATTTCTAATATTGGCACCCCTCCATCCGTAAATGGACTGGTCATCATCGCCCACAACACAAAGGTTTTTATATTCCTGTGCCAAAATGCTTATGAGCGAATATTGGGCGGTATTGGTATCCTGATACTCGTCCACAAGTATATAGCGAAACTTTCTCTGATAATACTCTGCTACCTGAGGGTTTTCCAACAAAAGCTTTATTGTAAGCATTATAATATCATCAAAGTCCAGTGCGTTATTCTGTTTAAACTTTTTCTGATAGAGTTCATAAATCTCGGCAATCTTACTCATCCTGAAGTCCTGTGCATACATTTTTGAATATATATCAGGAGTTATAAGCTCATCCTTTGCCCTTCCTATCATTTCAAGCATTGACTTCGGAGGATAATTCTTATCATTTAGGTTAAGCTCCTTAAGGCAGTCTTTTATAACGGTCTGCTGATCCGCGTAATCAAATATAACAAAGTTCTTATCATAATCAATCTTGTCTATATCTCTTCTCAGCATCCTTACACACATGGAGTGAAAGGTGCTGACCCATATGTAGTCACTATTATTCTCAACAAGTTTGTCTATCCTTTCCCTCATTTCTTTTGCGGCCTTGTTGGTAAAGGTTATTGCTAAAATACTTGCCGGATGTACATTTTTCTCCTTAATAAGGTATGCTATCCTGTGGGTCAAAACTCTTGTTTTCCCACTACCCGCTCCAGCCAAAATAAGAAGCGGTCCGTCACCATGCAATACGGCTTCCCTCTGTTCTTTATTCAAACCTTCCAGTAAATCCATTAAATATCTTCCTCTCCAAACTATCTGTTTTTATCTAATTCTTTTATCTTTTAATTGCAAGCAAAAGCTCCGAGGGCATCAAGCCCTTTCAATTCGTGAAAGCACACTAATCCACTATAATTTAAAATGCCGAAACTAAAGTCTCGGCATTTTAAATTATAGTAGAAAACATCTTTGATATCAAATATATAATTAACGCTTAGAATCCAAAAACTAAAACTCCGGTTCAATTAAGCCATAATTTCCGTCCTTTCTCCTGTAAACAACATTTGCTTCCTGCGTTTCTGCATTTGAAAACATAAAGAACTCATGTCCGAGCAAATTCATTTGCAAAACAGCTTCTTCAACAGTCATTGGCTTTATAGCAAACTTCTTCGTTCTCACAATTTCAAACTTATGCTCTTCATCAACATCTTTTTCATCGAATTTAATACTTTCAAGCCTAAGACCTCCATTGTGGAATTTCTTTTCCAGTTTAGTCTTGTTTCTTCTTATCTGCCTTTCGAGACTGTCTATTACCTTGTCAATAGAAGCATACATGTCCGTATTTTCTTCTTCGGCCCTAAGTACTCCTCCATCAAAAAGAATTGTAACCTCCACTATGTGCCGGTTCTTCTGCACGCTCATGGTTATTTGAGCCTCTGCATCCCGTTGGAAATATTTGTCAAGTTTACCAACTTTCTTAATGGCTCTTTCCTTTAAAGCTTCAGTTACAACAATGTTTTTACCGCTAACTATGAATTTCATATATGCCCACAGCCCCTTTCAGTCAATGACAAATATTACTTTAGAAATCTTACCAGCAATACTTGCCTTTCTTTTCATTAATATTTTACCCCAAAACCCCTTATGCGAAACATGCCCTTGCCTGAAAATCTTAAAAAATACCCACCCCCAGTTTTTCATTAATTTAAATTTAAGAGCAAAAGATTCCCAGACAACTTAAAGCTCATAATTGGGATAATATATTATATTATATTAATTCTACATCAAGTAAAATATTCCTTCTGTAATCAGTACCTATTTTGGGGTTCATTAAAATAAATGTGAAGAATTTTTTTCTATTAAACCAATTGTACAAAACCCTTTACATAAGGATTAAGTATAATTCACAAATTTAGAAAATACGTATTTTACAATCTCTAAAAAATAATAGAAAAAAGATTAAGACAAAACATGTGGATTATTTTTCTCCTGAGAAGGGTTAAAAAAGCTTTACAATTGGTGCGGGAATTATGCCCATATTATTTTCCACAATCATCCCACATTTGCCCCACAAAACACCTGTTTTGTGCACATAAATTCTGTGGATAATGTGGATAGTTCTGTGAATAACTAATATAGGCTTGTTTTACCTGTGGATAATCCTGTTCCTATTTTAGTAATTCGTATTTTTATGTTAACTTGTCCTCGGTAAAGTTTTGATTTAATTTAAATAATCTTTATGGGAAATACCTATAAACATTAGGTTTTAGGATTTTATTTCCAAAGACATCCTTGTTTTTTGGTTTGAAATGACAAAAAAGAATAAAAACGACCTAATTATGTAACGTAAGCTAATTGTTGTGCTGTTATCTTATTTATCAAAAATTCGTCTTCAGTTCTTGCTTTTTTTGTTGAATTTGTATATTGTTTTAATCCCTCAAATTTGCGATAATAGTAGTGTAGACAGAAAAGAAAATTATTGGGTGTGATGTATAAAATACACCAACTATAGAAAAATGGATACACCTATTATAAAGCAATACTATGGATTTATTAATTAAACTTGAGCGAAACAATATACTTTTTACTCCACATTAGATTCAATCTTCATTCTATACTTCGTAATACTTTTTATATCTAGATACATACTCAACATCATAAACTCTACTTTGCAAATTCGAACCAAATGATATCATTACACCCTTTCCTTTATATAATGTTACGATCTTGCTAAATCACCGAAACTTATGGTTTCGGTTTTTTTATTCGCTTTTTGGTCATTTCACTTTGTGAAATCCCACTAAAAAAGCGAAAGGAGTATTGTCTCCTCTCGCCTCTTATAACTTCACTTTTTTTAATTATAATCCTTTAGCTCACTGCCTATTATTCTTTCAAACGTTTTTCAAGAGCTTCAAGCTGTGATTTCAATTCTTTGGGTAGCTTTTCGCCAAACTTAGCATAATGCTCTTTAATGGACTCAACCTCATTTAACCATTGTTCTCTATCAACCTTAAGAAGTTCTTCCATATCCTCTTTGCTTACGTCAAGACCTTCGGTATCGATAGCATCAAGGGTAGGCATATAACCAATAGGTGTCTTGACAGCTTTTCCTTCTCCAGAAACCCTTTCTACAATCCATTTGAGGACACGGCTGTTTTCGCCAAATCCAGGCCATAGCCATCTGCCTTCACTGTCTTTGCGGAACCAGTTTACATAGAATATCTTAGGCAGTTTATCGGCATCGGTTTTTGTAGCGATATCAAGCCAGTGCTGGAGATAATCGTTTACATTGTAGCCTATGAAAGGAAGCATAGCAAACGGGTCACGGCGAACCTGACCAATCTTCTTTGAAATAGTTGCTGCAGTAATCTCAGAACCCATTATTGATCCCATGAATACACCATGATTCCAATCAAAACTCTCATGAACCAATGGAATAGTACTTGGGCGGCGTCCGCCAATCAAAATCGCAGAGATGGGTACACCTTGTGGATCTTCCCACTCAGGAGCAATTACAGGACACTGACTTGCAGGTGCTGTAAAACGTCCGTTAGGATGAGCTGCAGGAACTTCTGAGCCTGGTGCCCAGTCGTTGCCTTTCCAGTCAATAAGATGATCTGGTGCATCAGTTCCAATGCCTTCCCACCAAACATCTCCCTCATCTGTTAGTGCTACGTTGGTAAATATCGTGTTCTTTTCAATTGAATGCATTGCATTTGGGTTGGAATCCATAGAAGTACCCGGAGCAACACCAAAGAATCCTGCCTCAGGATTGATAGCATACAGACGTCCGTCTTTTCCGAACTTCATCCATGCTATGTCATCACCTATAGTCTCAACCTTCCATCCCGGTATAGTAGGAATGAGCATAGCCAGGTTTGTTTTTCCGCAAGCACTTGGGAATGCACCGGTAACATATGTCTTATTACCCTTAGGGTCGGTTAGGCGAAGAATGAGCATGTGCTCAGCCAGCCATCCCTCATCTCTTGCCAATACGGATGCAATACGAAGTGCAAAACACTTCTTGCCTAAAAGTGCATTTCCTCCGTATCCGGAACCATAGGACCATATAGTTCTTTCTTCAGGGAAATGACTGATGTACTTTTTCTCCATTGGTGCACAGGGCCATGCCACATCTTCTTGACCCTTCTCTAATGGAGCACCTACCGAATGCAGACATGGTACAAACTCTCCATCTTCCCCAAGCACATCTAGAACCTCACTGCCCATACGGGTCATTATGCGCATGTTCACAACAACATAAGGGCTGTCAGTTATTTCAACACCGATTTTAGAAATAGGTGAACCGATAGGACCCATGGAAAACGGAATAACATACATGGTTCTTCCCTTCATGCAGCCTTTGTATAAATCCTTCATTGTATTTTTCAACTCTTTCGGGTCAATCCAGTTGTTGGTAGGTCCTGCATCTTCTTCTTTCTCAGATGCAATAAATGTTCTGTCCTCAACACGAGCCACATCCGATGGATGACTGCGGAACAAGTAACACCCCGGACGTTTCTCAGGATTTAGAGGTACCGCTGCACCTGATTCAACCATTTTTTTCAACAGGCGTTCATTTTCTTCCTCTGAACCATCACACCAATAAATCTCATCCGGCTCACACATTTTTGCAATTTCATCTACCCAAGCTTGCAATTTTTTGTTTTTCGTCATCGAATTTCTCCCTCCAATTTTAAAATAAACTTTCTATATAACAAACTATATTATTGATGATTAGCAGTGTATAATAAACGAGAATAAAAATCAACATTTATGCAACATCATGAATTAGTTAATTTTTTCACTAACATCCTAACACAAATTCATTAAAATATCAACACGTGTTTTTTAATTTTTCGTTTTTGGAGGGAATATAAGAATTACTTTTCTTTCATGCCTGCATAAATGAAAATGGCATCCCTGAGAAATTTAGCCATTCCCGGCTGTTCTTTATCATAATATGCCGTAAACCTCTCATCATCAACATACATTTGGGCAAGCCCTGCATGGGCTTCTTTGCTGTAGCTTCCCCAAGAGCAACTTATCCATTGTTTATGCAAATCTGCCGTTTTTTGAGCAAGCTCTCCTGCCGGATCACCCGTTGCAAAGGCCTCCCTAAGAGTCTCTTTTATTTGCATCTCCAGATTCCGCCACTGGTCATATTCCTCTTTAGTCATGTTTTTTAACCGTTGATAGGATTGAGTAACCTTCTCATCACCATATTTTNCCCGGATTTCTTTAGCATACTTTTTCTCATTCTCATCAATTATTTTTTGCTTAAAACCTTCGAACTTTTCCCTATCACTCATTTGCGTTCTCCCTTCTGCAAATGCTATAGTTTTTCAACATTTGCGATTAGCAAATCCAATTGTTCCCTTTTTGCAAGGAGTTTCTCACGGTGCTTAATCAGTGCAGAGGTCAGGTCAAATTCGGGGGATGTTATGATTTCTTTTATGCGTTCCAACTCCACCCCCAATTCCCTGTAAAACAATATTTGCTGCAGCGTGTCAACCTCTTTCTGTCCGTAAATTCGATATCCGGATGAATTTATTCTTGCCGGCTGTGAAATTCCAAATTCATCATAATACCTGAGGGTGCGGGCACTGATTCCAGCCAGAGTTGCCAGTTTTTTAACTGTATACTCCATGTTTTCACCTCCTCACAATACTATCTTATACCTTTACGTAACGTAAAGGTCAAGGGAAATTATATGAAGATTTCCGCTAATTAATATATTTATGGGAAAAGCCTAATCCGAAGCTTTGCAAATCTTAATCTTTTCAATTCTCTTTTCACTTATTTCTATAACCTTAAAAACGAATCCATTAAATTCTATTTCTGGCTTCTCCCCAGGCTGTGGTATTCTTCCTAATTGACTTATAACAAAACCGCTCAATGTATCATATTCCTCGATAGGCAACATAGCATCAACATAATCCTTAACAGCATCAAGACCGGCAGAACCATTGACAATGTACGTGTTTTCGTCCAGTTTCTCAAAATCTTTTTCTTCTTCGTCATATTCATCAAATATATTGCCCACTATTTCTTCGACAAGGTCTTCCATGGTTACAATCCCTGCAGTTCCCCCATACTCGTCAATAATAACTGCCATATGATTTTTGTTTTTTTGTAATTCGCCAAAAAGTTCGTCCGTTCTCTTTGACCACGGAACATTATACGGAAGCCTAATAAGTTTTCTTAAGTCAAAATCTACTTTTCTTTGGTCGCAATCTATAAATTTAATAATATCCTTTGCATGAAGTATTCCTACAATATTATCAATATTACCTTCATAAACAGGAATTCTTGTATATTTTTCTTCATTGAGAATAGAAACCACTTCTTTAAGTCCTGCATTAATCGGAAGAGCCACAATATCGATCCTATGAGTCATTATATCCATGGCAGTCTTGTTGTCAAAATCAAAAATGTTGTTGATCATTTCCTTTTCATTTTCCTGTATGGCACCCCTCTCCTCGCCTACATCCACCATCATACGGATCTCTTCCTCCGTAACTTCTTCTTCATCCTGATTAGGATCTACTCCAAACAATCTTACTATAGTATTGGTGGATATATTGAGAAACTTTACAACAGGCAAAGTGACAACAGAAAGGATATGTAACGGTCTAACTGCAAATAAAGAAATATCTTCTTCCTTTTTCATTGCAATCCTCTTTGGAACCAATTCACCTATAACCAACGAAAAATATGAAAGAATTACCGATATAATGATAACGGATATACTCTTTAATACCGCATCCGGGACTGGTATTCCCGTCAGCTTGATAAGACTAACCAATCTATCGGAAAAGCTTTCTGAAGCAAAGGCACTTGACAGCATTGAACCAAGGGTTATGCCGATTTGAATAGTTGCTAAGAACCTTCCGGGTTCAGATAATAGTTTTTTCAACAACTCAATCTTTTTTTTATTTCTTTCATCGCTCATTAACCTGAGCTTATTATCGTTCAACGATATTAAGGCAATTTCAGAAGCCGCAAAAAATCCGTTCAGCACTATTAGAAATATTAAAATCAAAATCTCAACAAACAATTGTAATCATCCTCCAAATGAAAAAATCAGTTAAATAAAAAAAGCATAATAAACCCAACAATATGGATTTGTTATGGCCTTCTGCAATAACTAACTTTTCCATTTTCTTTTGATTTTAATGACAACCAAAGTGCGTTGATACATCGTATGTCCGCAGGGTAATCGTCCATTAACCTACCACCTCCCAAAGTCTTATTTTTATATTACTTTACTATATTAACCTGTTCCATGTCAAGCTGTGGGCAATAAATGGATGCATAAAATAATTGTTAATAATGCCCTTGACTTTTTCAATCTTGGACCCTTGTCGGAAGCTTAATTAACTTCATCCTTTTTATTAATGTACTTATACAAGAAATTCCCTTTTTTTGTCGATTGCCCCGTATTTTCCGTCCGCATACACTCCCGCATATCCGTCAATAAAATCACTGTTATTATTTCCCTATCGCTCTGTGTCCTAGCAACCATTGGATTTAATGAAATTATTATTAATATGATTATTAATTTTAATGACATAACCCTCTTTTTAATTTTCGTCGATAAATTAATTTAAAAATTTTCCTATGTTAATATTTACATATACGGTAATATATCGTAAGATAGATATGTACACTTTTGTTGTATGAATTGTAATTAAGTAGGGGGGAAAATAATGGCTAATATAATTCAATATATGCTGCCCATGATATCCATTGTTTTATCTTTATCAATGATTGTTTTTTCTTTGATTAAAGGGAAAAAAAACGAGGTGTTAAAAGCATTTATTTTTTGCCATGTCCTAATGGTCATATGGATTATAGGTCAAGTACTTGAAAACATCCTTGTTAATGAAGAACATATATGGAATGCCACATTGCTTAAATATACTGCAATTATATATACAGGAGCTACTTGGCTTACCTTCTGTCTGCTATATACCAATAGAATAAAAAATTTAAGAAAGTCTCTGATTTTAATATATTCTTGTCCTACTATATTTAATCTTGCTATCCTTACCAACACCAACCACCATATGTTTTTTTCCACATATTCATATGGAGCCAAAACATATGGCATTATTTTTTGGCTCCATGCATTATGTTCATATGCGTACCTTTTAGGTAGTGTAATAATTCTTTTAATAGAGTTATTTAGATGTGTAAAAAAATATAGGATTCAATATATTTTATTGTCCATATCCATTCTTTTCCCAACTATTTTAAACTATTTATATGTAACAAGAACAATTAAGCATAATAGTGATTTTACTCCCATTGGATTTGTTTTTTCATCATTGATCTTTTTCGTATCTGTCTTTAAATACCGTTTTCTCAACTTGTTGCCAATTGCAATCACCAGTATACTCGACGCCATACCTCAGACAATTATGGTTGTTGACAGCAATAATGATGTCAACTATATAAATAATGCATTTCATACTTTTTTACCAGGATTTACACCATCTATTGAAAACAATATTTTTAAATTCATCGAATATCTCAAACAAAAAGTTTATATTGACGAAAAAAATCTTCCGGTTTTAGAACGTTTCCAAACAATAGCACAAGAACCATTCAATGGTGAATTTGAGTTTACATGGCCAAATCAGGACAAGCCTATGTGTTATTTGGTTTATATCATTCCAATACAGGAAAGAGGCAGCATAATAGGTCAGATTATTATGTTCTTTGACATAACCGAGTATAAACATCTAACAGATGAAAATATCCAGAAAAACGACGCCCTATCCTTAATCGCACAAAAATTATTTGAAGTTAACTGCCTTTCTTTTAACAAATTAACCAGTGGCAAAAAGGATGTGGTAGCTGCTACAAAAGAAAGCATCAAACTCTCTGGAGAAATACACAATATTTCAAAATATTTTCTGGATGCATTGAAAAAAAAGGATAATAACTAAAATATTGATGCTGCATTAAGACAAAAAAATCTCTCCTTGCAATAAAAGAAAAGAGGAGATTTCTTTATTATACAAATTTATTTTTGTCTGTTTGCTTTTAATATCAACTGTTAATTAGTCAAATTACCGTTGGATAACTTACCCATAAAGAGTATTGTATCATATTTCTCGTCTGCAATTACAAATACAAAGGGTCTGTTTGCAACAAACTCAGGTCTTATTCCCACGCCTAGAGTTTCAAGCATTTAAATATAATTCAATATATAATCTTTTCTAAGTTACACTGCAAATTATAAAACCCAATAAATTAACAAGTTGCCAGATATAAAACCGGGTTTTGGTTAATAAACTCACAAATTTTATTTTTATTCATATCAGTCATCTCCTTTCAAGACATCAAGCCGGGTTTATTAAATAAATGTGAAGAAAAATGTACACTCATTTATAGAGACTACATGAAACAGATGTAAAAAAAAATAATATGTTATTGAAAAAATTGATATTATAGTATAAACTTATTAAAAAATCATATCGAAAGGAGATAGAAATATGAAAAAGAGAAAAGTACTATCTTTGATTTTAGCTTTTGTCATTTGTTTATGCTCTACAATAGTTGTTACTCCTGTCTTTGCACAAGCGAGCAATGAGCCCGAAAGTGTCGTTTACTCTATGTATAACGGTCGTAATACCAATAACTTCGATCAATTTATCAGCAGTTTTTATTATGGAGATCTGTTGCCGGAAGAAGACAGAGAAACCCTTAAACAAACATTTTATAATGAGAAATTTGAGTTTAGCATTGAGCCCTTAGAATATACTCGTGGAAATTATATTGCAGAATTTACATATATTGAAATCACGAAAATAAGGGGAAATAACAACAGATTTATTCTTAACTCTCAAAAAGTCACAGCTGTACTTGTAAAGTCTAACACCACATGGAAAATATTCGAACTTAACTACTTGGAAGCGTATCCCTTCAGCATTCCCCAGGATATCTTAACCACTTATTATGAAGCCCATCATAATAAGGATTTTGACAGTTTTATTGACTGTTTCTACTACGCAGATTTACTGGATGAATCAAGCATCCAATCACTGAAGGATTATCTTTTAATGGATTCTTCATTTACATTTAAATATGAAATTGAACCAATCGATTTATCTGTAAATGATTCCAACAGTGTTCAATTTACCTATTACGAGATTAACACAGTAACAACCAGTGCAGCAAAACTGGTTAAAAAAACTAAAGTTACGGCACACCTAAGAAAGAAAGATTCTGTATGGAAAATTGAAGCATTTGATTATGGAACAAGTGAAATTGTAGAGTTGGTAAGATATTAAAGAAATTATAAACTTCATAGAGTAAAGCACAAAAATCTCAGGGAAAACCACATCCCTGAGATTTTTATGTGTATTTATTAATTTCTGCAAAATCAATAACCAAGTACCTTTAGTCTACTGTTCTACAGGAAAAACCCTTATCTTACGGAGCACATACCTCTTCAACAGCGTCAAGTCCGTGGAATCAATACTTCCGTCTCCGTTTAAATCCGCTATTTCTTCCGGAACACTTAATTTATCAATTTTTCTAAGAATATATCTTTTCAACAGTGTCAGATCCGTGGAATTTATATCCTTATCTCCATTCAAATCACCGTATAAGGCAATAGTTTCAGTAGGTGTCGGAGTCGGCGGAAGTGTTACTGTCGGTGTTGGAGTTACAGGAGTTGTCCCATCCGGTTCCGTACCTCCAACAAGAACGCCCTCATCATAAACACAAATGTTATCTGCTTTTTCAGGAATTCCGGTGTAATTACTTTCTTCAATTTTTAAACCTTGATAACTCCAGTCATCTGAAGGATCCCAACAATTTCCCCATGCATATGTTCCCAAGGCAAACTGGTACTTTTTATTGGAATTTGCAATTACAAAACCGTCCCAGGATATCTCGATATAGTAAATATTATCTTTATAGTGGTGGGGACCTGTAAGCTCTGCCGCATAATCGGTTTCTGCCGCAGTCTGGTCATATAATTGCCTCAATTCGATTTTATTAGGCTCCAAAGATGACATTCCAGTAGCATCAAAATAATATCTAACTGAGATGTTTTTGGAAGGCTTCCTGACATCAGAACATACAAACAGGGTTATTTCAGTAACCTTTGGTCCGTCAGACTGTACTATATCAACACCAAAGGCTTCCACCCAATATCCGGTGCCTCCCGGCTCATCATCATTTCCACCTCCCGTTGCAGGTGGAAAATCCGGTGTAACCTGCATTGAAGAATCCCCAAAATACCTGTAAAGACCTGCACATGCTCCGACAAACGCAGCATTATAGTCTATTGTAACTTCATTGTAGACCCAATCCTCTGTTACATCAATATGTTGGTCACTATCATCAGGACCACCTACCAAAGCACCATATAAAACATATCTGTGGGGATCCGGATCTTCACATTTCGATAAACCGGATGCGGCTCTATGGTGCGGAAATTTAACGGAAATATCGCTGTATCCCACAATGTAACACCGTTCAAGGGGATTGTCGCCCATTAAATAATTCATTTGCGACCTTGCCCACTCACTGTATTCTGACGGTGTATCCCCATGATGCTTGTCATATACCAAGGCTACAAGCTGTGTAGCTGTGTTGTATCTTGCGGAACCCCATTTGTTAAGGAATGCGTAACCACCAGGAGAAATTGTAATGCCATCACCACTCATCCATTTCTCAACTAGTTTTTCAATCTCCTTCCAGAAGCCTATTTCTTCATAAGGGCTTTTATTTTGGGCTTGTCTATACCTGTTTTCAAATTCATCACTATCCTTATCATACAGGTCATCTATTTGAGCCATTATACATGCCGTACCTGCCCAAACATCATTCCAGCAGTGTGTCCAGCAGGAAGGTGCATAATAATCATAATATTTGAATAGCTCATCTAAATAATGGTCATCCTGTGTCGCTAAATAAAGCCATGCCGCAGCCCAGCAATAGTCATCCTCCCATTTTGTAGAGCCGTAATAGCCTTTAGGTCCGTCTGTATTAACTTCTTTATCATTTTTCTCTGCAAAGTCAAACAAAGCTTTTGCATAGTCAAGACTCTTTTGTGCATATTCAGGGTCTTCATCCTTAAAATTCATATAGTTTGCCGCAAGAGAAGCTGCTGCCGCCGATACACAGTCGGTTGAAGGCAGTTCTTCGGTAGCAAACCATCCCCTTCTGAACATTTCATCAATCTCCGGGGCATTCCAGTAAGCGTGGTCAATGTCACCGTCACCCACCTGATAACAAAAGGCTACTACATTGCCGGCCTTATCTAAAAATGTACACCTCATAAAATAATCATTAAAATATCTCAATATTGTTTCAATATGATCATCCTGCCCCGTTGCTTTGTACTGCTCTCTGAACTCATAATATCCCCATCCCAATGTAGAACCGGAATAGGCTTCAGGCATACCGAATTTGACATGGTCGCCTGCATCATGAAATCCACCCGAAACATCAACTGTGCCGTTTCCATCAGGATCAAGAACGCTCATGTTTTGACTGATAAAACCATCTGACATGTTGGTGTTTATTGAGTCAAGCACAAGTTCCGCGTCATAAACATGGCAGTTTCCTCGCCAATCATATAGGTTATTTTCTTCAACTCCAGTTCCGCACATATTTGCGTCATAGAAAAACATGGAATACTGCAATGCCTTTGCATAGTTGAATTCCATCTCAGCTGCATTAAGAGCAGTATTAAAAGGAGCAACCAACACTACAAGGAGAACAAAGCTTGTCACCATAGCTCTTATTCTCTTTGAAATAGATCTACCCTTTTTCATCTTATCCCTTCCCTTCTTATATAAATT
>JGI24712J26585_10002370_pt1 | contig 15490 bp, 10 predicted proteins | sample BioPla3DNA2_FD_26585 | JGI IMG/M metagenome (IMG submission 26585) | reverse complement strand
GCTGACGCCTAAACCATCTAAGGCATCGTTCCAGTCTCCATAAAGAGCAAGAACACATTTAGTATAGTCATGATCTCTATTTCGCAATAAATATTCCATGATATCAAACATATGCTGAAGTACTGTACTGCACTTATTGCTTTTTACTGCTTTATGATTTTTGTCGTCTATAAAATCATAGTAACCGCATATTTCATTTAAGAAACTAAAGTCTCTGGTAACTCTTAAATAAGTAATAATCGTAGATATAACCCATGCCCCCTGGTCTATAAACGGCCGTAAATCCATTGCCGGGGATTGTCCCTCGTAGTCTGGAAGAGAATACTGTCTTGGACATCGCCCATCTGGAGAAACAAAATTTAAGGCTTCAAGCATCTTATCTTTAACTACTTCCGGCTGCCAAAATAAAAGTCCCTCTAAAGCCTGGAAAATATCCCGAATACCAATCAGCGAAAATGTAGACAGCTGAATATACCCTTTAATCGTTGAACAAAATTCCACTTGTTTTTTCAGATGCTCGAAAAATGCAGTAAACACATCACCTTTCCACTTATCTTCTTTACTTTCTCCAAAGACTGCACACAGTCCTCTTTGCTTCTGTTTTTCTTCAGATTCCATTTCACACAGAATACTATCAATCAAATTTGAATTTATTACTGTTTGAAGCAGATTATTCTTTGTTTCTTCATCAAAGCAATAATCCAGTATTATATCTAGTCTTACGAAATCTCCACCTGCTATTTCACAATGAATTAAATCTCCTGCTATGCCTGTCTCAGTAAAAGTGCAAATATGAATGGGCTTTCCAAAAGTTCCTTTATAAAGCGCTTTAGGCGTATGTAAACTGCTTCTTACGCCTCCTACATATTGAAATCGTGAAGTTGTTTCTTCAGTCGAAATCACTTTGGAGGATTTCCCCATACTCATTTTTCTTCTTATGAGCCCATAATTCGTCGTCATCGAAGACCTGTCCGCCTCTTCATACACTTGAATTAAGAAAGCATTTAATTCTTTTGTTAAATCATCAGAAGGGAGTACTTTTACTTCCCTGAACCATCTGTCCACAGAATTCTCCATAATAGCGTGTTTTAAAAAAGGATTCAGATAAGAAGACAGGTATATCTTTTTCGGTTCCTTTTCCAGATTTTCTCCCAGAAGTGAAAAATACATTCGATTTTCATGGTCCACAAAAACCCGAATCGTAAATCTAAGACAATCTGTTTCCGTAATGTAAAATACACTATTAGGTGTAAAAATCGTATACTGCTCTTTTTTTCTTCCTCTCTCCTCCATGACAGGCACGGATAAAAGGGAAATCGGTACATACCCTTCTTCTTCCGGAAATCCTGCAAAAAGAGCAATTTTAGGTTCCTGCCCTTCAGTCGCACGAAGAAAAGGCGAAAATAATCCTTCATTACAGTGCATATACCCTGATGCGTATGCCCAAAAATTAAATCCGTTTTTTCCATAGGGATATCTGGATTCTCCTTCATCCTGGGGAAGGGTTAAAATATTATGGTCTTTAATAAAATATGTCGTTCCTGCAATGGCTTTTTCTTTCGCCATTTCAGGATTATTTTTTAATACTTTGTATTGCCTTGAAAACGCTTTAACACTGTCTTGGAAAGAACGCATTGCATCTCCTCCAGATATAAGGATTACTTCAGCCTTTTGGCAGGATTCATTTCAAACTGCCCATGGTCAAATATCACGTCCGCCAGGGCTTCCAATATGCTGACCGTAAGCCCTCCCGTTACAATAACGACATCCGAAAAGGGTTCCAGTAACCTTGCGTCTTGCGGACTTCTTGTGGCAACAGAGATAATTAATTTATCAGGACAATATTCCCGTATATACTGCAGGACTTTGATTTGCCTGTCAAAGTGGTATGCATTGACTGTCGTAAAAATAACGACATCGGAAATAATCGCCACATCCCCAAGAGATATGATTTCTTCATCCGTTGGATGCCACGGCATAATGGCTTCTTTTATATTGTAATGATACCCTTTTTTCTGAATCACTTCTTTGATGGAAAGATCGTATAAATTGGTTGCATCAGACATCACAAGCCTTGCTGGATTGCCAAATATAATGCCCAGCTTTTCATCTTTATCCAATCGAATGGGCAGCAAATAATCATCGCCTTTGTATTTAATCAAGGCCTTTTGTGCAATAGCAGCCGAAAGTCTGTTGCCTTCTTCCAGGCTAAATTCTTTTTCATCTGGTATAAATCCTGCATTGGCTTTTTCTTTATACTCTAAAATTCTCATGACTGCATCGTTAATTCTATCTTCTGAAATCATGCCTTTTTGAACACACTCATAAACATAATCTACAAACCANGGNCCNGCACAGGTATCGATGATAAGATCTGCCCCTGCATTGATGGCATGAACAACTGCATCTTTTTCACCATACTGATTTGAAATGGCTTTCATAATTAAATCATCCGTAATAATAAGACCTTTAAAATCAAGTTCCTTCCTTAGATAATCTATTACCTTTTTAGATAAAGAAGCAGGATGCCTGTCATCAAAGGCAGTAAAAATACCATGATGCAGCATTATACAGCTTAACCCTTCCCGAATAGCCTTTTTATAAGGGATTAATTCAACCTTTTGAAGTCTGTCCATAGAGGAAGGATTAATATCCACTTTATAATGGGTGTCCTCCTGCGTTAGTCTCATCCCCGGGAAATGCTTCCCGCAGGCAAGAATCCCTTCATCCTGCAAACCCTTTATAAACCCTGTTCCCATATCCGCCACAACTTCCGGATTACTGGAATACATTCGATTATCTACAATGGGAATACCATGGATATTGTCATAGCTAATATCTAATACAGGTGCATAGCAGATATTAATTCCCCCATACTTTAATTCTTTTCCTACATGTCTTCCTTGTTTATAGGCCAGTTCAATATCATTGGCAAATCCCAGACTCATATTTCCGGGGAAGACTGTCGTTCCCTCATGAATTGCCGTAAGCTGCCCTCCTTCCTGGTCAATGGTTAAAAAGAAAGGTAAATTGAATCTATTTTCTGAGGCATGGGATTGTATGTTTTTACACATTTTATGAAGCTGCTCTAAATTTCTGACATTATTTCCAGAGAAAAAGATTATACCTCCCAGTTCACTTCTCTTATTCATTTTTATAAGATGTTCCGGCAAATCTTCATAGCCCTGGTAATATTGCAAAAACATCTGTGCTATTTTTTCCCGTAAAGCCATTGCTTCAAATATTTTTTTAGGCTTCATCCAACTTCCTCCCAAACTTTATTAGCCTTTGATGGCTCCTGCAGTTAGTCCTTTAATAATATATTTTTGGGCTGAAAAATAAACAATTAATACAGGCACAATAATAATTGCAACAGCTGCCGCCATAAGTCCATAGTCTGTTCCGTATTGGCTGCTGATATGACTTAATAATACATTAATAGGCTGAACATCTTTGTTTCTTAATATGATAAGCGGCATAAACAAATCATTATAAGACCATAAGAATGTAAAGATGGATACTGTTGCAAAGGAAGGTTTAGAAATCGGAACAACAATTCTTACATAAACCTGCCAGGGGGCAGCTCCTTCTACAACAGCCGCCTCTTCCAGCTCTATTGGAATACTCATCATAAAACCCGTAAGAATGATAATTGCAAAAGCAAGATTCCCTGCCGTCTGAGGCAGAATAAGACCTATATGCTTATTAATCAGCTGAGCTTTCCTTAACATGGTAAATACCGGAACAATCGTTGCAAATGCCGGAAACATTAAACTCCCAAGAAATAAAGTATAGATAAACTTTTTAAGTTTAAAATCAAATCTCGCCATAATAAAGGCGGCCATTCCTCCAAACAGCACTACTAAAAGCACTGTACTTCCTGATATGATTAAACTGTTCAAGTAGCTTCTGCCTATTCCCATTTTTTGAAAAGCATTCATATAATTCGTCATATTGAATGATGAAGGTAAATTAAAGGAATTTTTTACGATTTCATTGGTGGTCTTAAATGAATTAATAAGTATCCAAATAAGAGGATATATCGTGGTAAAAGTCCAGAAAATCAACAATATATATGCTCCGATTTGTCCAAGTCCGAAGTGTTTTCTAAAAGTGAACCGATTTTTAAATTGAATACGGGTAAGAATTCTGGTATTTAAAGGCACTGTTCTGTTCTCTTCCATAACCGACTTCCTTTCTTAGCTTTATACATCTGCAGTCGTATTAAAAAGTTATCTCTTCACTCTTTAGTAATTTATTCACTATGCTTGAGATAACCACTCCCAATACTACAATCAGTACCGCAATAGTTGCTCCATAACCGAAAACTTGATCCGTAAAAGTCTTTGTATTCATATAAGTACCCAAAAATTCTGATGCTCCAAAAGGTCCTCCCTGAGTAATGACATATGGAAGATCAAATACCTTTAGGGTTCCTGTTATAGCCAATACCAGACAAACTTTTATAATATCCCATATCAACGGGATTGTAATATATATCGTTTTGCTGACTCCTGTAATTCCGTCCAGATAGGCGGACTCATATAAATCTAAAGGAATCCGGTTAATTGCAGTGATTAATATAACAAAATAGAAGCCTACATAATGCCAAATCGTAGGGACTGCCACAGCTAATAAAGCCGTCTTTTCCGTAATCCATACAATCGGTTCTAAGCCCATTAAAGCTCTTATCCCATTTAATAATCCGCCATCATACATATATATCAGTTTAAACATCAATCCTATGGCCGTTGCAGAGATAACAATGGGCAGAAAATAAACCACTCTGAAAAATTTTGCCCCTGCTTTAATAGAATCAAGTACCACTGCCAAAAGCAGCGCTGTGCCTACCTGAAAAATGATTACTAAAATCATAAGAGTGAATGTATTGATAATAGCCTTATGAATCATAACATCAGAAAACAATCGTCTATAATTGCCTAAACCGATAAATTTAGATGTAAGAAAACCGTCCCAATTAAAAAAACTTTTATAAAAACTCATCGCAAACGGATAATATAAAAATAAACCTATGATAATCAGGGAAGGGGCTAAAAAAAGGACAATTATCTTTTTGTCTTTATAGATTTGCAAAGGATTTCCTCCTTTTTCGCTTATATTCACAGATGATCGCCCAATGGACGATCATCTGTTATAAAAACTATTCTCCTAAGTGAATCTTTCTAACTTCTTCAAGCACAGCTTCCGGTGTCGACTTGCCGGCAGCTATATAGGGTGTCCCCTGTTTAACAATATAGTTGAATGCTTCCGGTGTTAATCTGGAATCAATAGGCATATTCAAGGCTTTTGCAGCGGCAACCATTGCATGGCCTGCAGAAGCAACGCTGCTAAGTCCCGGTACTTTAACGGATGCAGCAGGGGTTCCGCCATTGGCTTCAGCCATTTTTGCAATCATATCGGCTGTTGTTAGGTAGCTTACCAAATCAATGATGATATCTCTTTTAGATTCATCATTGTATCCTTTCGTACTGATATAGTAACCGGATGAAAAGCCGGCAACGATAGAAGTAGGATCTTTTTTGCCATTTGTAAAGGATGGCATGGGGATAACAGTCATTTTTTCCTGAAGCGCCGGATCACAGCCCCCAATGAACCAGGAACCTTCCAGAATCATAGCTGCCTTTTCGTTTTTAAAAAGCATTTGTGACCCTTCAATGTCCATATTGATTGCATCTTCAGAGAATGCTTTCTTTTCATAAAAAGCTTTAATATTATTAAAAGCTGTATACCAATCAGGATTTACGCCGTTAGCAAAGACATCTTTATGTCCCTCTTCTCCTGCTGCCGATAAAACAAAATGTTCAATTAAGTAGTGAGATTGTCCTAAAGGCCCTGCAATGGGAACAATCCCTTTGGTACTTAATACTTCAACAGCCTTTTCAAGTTTCGCCCAGTCTGTAGGCAGCTCTAATCCATTTGCTTCAAATATTTCTTTATTGACAAACAAGCCCTCATAAAATCCTGTAACGGGAAGCGCATAAATCTTTCCATCAAATTCTCTCATGGATTCTTTAATCCCATCTGTAATGTCTTTACCTACTTCTGGGTATGTTTTCCATATTTCGTCGTATGCCATCACTTTGCCATTTTCAATTAAAGGCTTTGCATCTGCTGCAGTATAGAAGAATATGATTTCCGGTTCATTCCCTGCTGCATAATCCGTTTTAATCTTGGTTCTATATTCGTCTCCAATAGAAGTCATGGATTCATCCACAATCTTAACATTTGGATTGGCGGCCATATAGTCTTCAATAGCTTTTTTATATACTTCAGTAGCAGGATCTGTGCCGCCAAACATGGTAGCGATTCGGATGGTTACAGGTTCCGCTGGTTCGGCTGTTTCTGTCGTGGTTTTTGTTCCTTCTTCTGTTCTTACCGATTCCTGCGTTTTACTTCCACATCCAGCAAATGCCGTCATTGCTACCATGACTGCCAATAGAACTGCAAAAGTTTTAGAAACCTTCTTCATACCGTTCTCCCCCTTGAAATGAATATTTAACCTTCGATATTGATTCATTTTACACCTACGCATCAATATCACCTGAAGATTAAATTTGTATTTTAGTTTCAATTTTATGCTATCATGTATATTCCATAAATTGAATAGGTCATTTTTGGTTTTTATTGTACATTTTTGCAAAAAGTCTCCATACTGCAAAGTATGGAGGCTTAGCGGACTATCACATAATATGTTTTTTTGCATACATCTATTATATAAGTATTATCTCATCGGTTTTGCATACTTTGTACATTCTCAAAATTTGCTCTGACCCGTCCAAAATCTTATTCAATATTAAAGGAGGTAGTATTTTTATGAGCAGTGATTATTGCCCCAGGCCTTATCGTAAATACTGTCCCGGCAGTTCTGGCCCTCCGGGACCAGCAGGACCAAGGGGTCCAAGAGGACCAAGAGGATTTCCGGGTCCGCGAGGACCAATGGGGCCGGAAGGATTACAAGGTCCTCCAGGACCACCTGGCGGTGGAATATCCGCATATGCCGATTTTTATGCGTTGATGGGCACAGATAATCCTGATCCCATTGCTCCCGGTCAAAATGTAAACTTTCCTCAAGATGGACCTACTGGCGGAACTACCATTACGCGTACTGGCCCCAATACATTTAACTTAGCTGAAATTGGCACTTATCAGGTTTTCTTCCAGGTAAGCGTCAGTGAAGAAGGGCAACTGGTAATAACCCTTAACGATCAAGAACTGGAGTATACGGTGGTGGGACGAGAAACAGGCTCGTCACAGATTGTAGGCATGACTTTTGTAACGACAACAGAAGCCGATTCGGTGCTCACGATACGAAATCCCAGCGGCAATGCAAACTCTTTAACCATCACTTCTAATGCCGGAGGAAATAGTCCTGTTTCAGCCCATCTAATTATTACACACATTCTGCCCGAAGAATCTGCTGCCGTTAATCCATATGAAGTATATGTTCAAGCTGGAGCAGTTGATGGAAATGGCTCTCAATCCAAGCCTTTTGGCACTATTCAGGAAGGGATTCAAGCTGTTGCACCAACAGGTACTGTTCATATATTGGGCGGACCTTATCCGATTACTGAGACAATCAGCGTTAATAAACCCGGGATTACTCTAAAAGGATACCCCAACACATTGATTGAGCTGCAAGCTTCTACCATACTATTTTTAGTCACCGGAAATGGAATTACCATCGACGGACTGAATATCACCAGTGATGATCCTTATCCATTTGAATTTATCCAAATTGGGGGAACAAACCACAGAATTATTAATAATACCATTTGGGGTCCTCCACAAGCAGGTCCATCTACTGGGTGGGTAGTCAACCGAGGTTTTGTCCCACAAGCAAATAATATGCAGAATCTATTGGTTCAAAATAATATATTTTATTCTCTTCGTCAGCCTGCCTATTTAAATCCAGGTACGAGCGGGCATATTGTAAACAATGTGGTTTATAATACTCGTGGATTCGTTGTAGATAATGCTGAATTTGTATTCTCAGGCAACTCATGGGGTATTCCGGAAAATGCCGTCGATATAGCATTGCTTCCTAGCGTACCTTTGAACTCACCGTACTATGACCCTACAAGTGTTTTAAGTGCAAACAATAGCAATGCCAATGTCGATGATCAAAGACCATAATAATTTAAAGGGGCTTTGCATCAGCAAATTAGATTTGCTAATGCAACAGCCCCTTAATCTTTCTTCTTTACAATCACTGTCTTTGATTGTGCTTCCCATCCCACCGTAAAGCCTAATACTTCCAGTAAATCTCTTGCCGTCACATAGGTTTTCCCGTCCTTTATTAATCCTTCAAAGGAATAATTTTTTCCCAACAGATTAAATTTTACTTGTTCTTTATTGGCTGCTATTTTATCCATATTTCCGCCCATCTGCTCCTTTACTTTTTGTTTAAATGTTTCCCATTCTGTTGGATGATCCACAAACCATTTGTGGCACAGCTTTCCCGTAATATCATAATGTCTGTATAAGTCTGTTAAAGGATTAAGATTATACTTCTTACATAAGTCTGCACAAAGCAAGACAAGAGTTTCATAAGTCTCTGGTGTCATCTTGCCGTTCCAATCCACATGGGTGCATTCAATACCCAAAGTATTTCCGTTCGGGTAGGTTCCTAACCGTTTGATGGCTTCGGAACGATAGGATTTTGCGCCCACATGATAAGCAACTTCTTCTGGTGGAATTGCCAAAATAACACTGCCGTCCAGGTCAATAATATAATGGGCAGAACCGTAGCCGGATTTTCCGTTTCTCCGGTTTTCAAAGAAATTGCGGTTGGCTTTTGCCGAGGTGTTTGGATTGGCTACCCAGTGAACGACGACCCCCTGTACTTTGTTAAGTTTAAGCCCCGGTCGACTGTATTCATTAATCGTCAACAAATCTTTTATGATTTTCATTAGCTTCCCTCCTTTCTTTTTTAAAGTCTTATTATATACATATTAAAAAGAGGGACAAATTGTCCCTCTTTTATTAAAACTTATAAATTTTTAATGATTTACTTCATCATATCTTCCACGGTTTTTACAATGTTTTCAACCGTAAATCCAAAATGCTCAAACAATGTTTCTGCAGGCCCTGATGCACCAAAGCTATCTATAGAAATCATCTTGCCGTCAAATCCTAAATATTTATGCCATCCAAAGGATGAAGCCGCTTCCACAGCAAGGCGTTTTGTAATATGCTTTGGAAGAAGGTTGGCTTTATATTCTTCACTTTGTTCTTCAAAGATTTCCTAGGAAGGCATACTGATAACTCTTGCATGAATACCTTTTGTTTTTAAAATATCTGCTGCCTGGGAGATCAGATGTACTTCCGAACCTGTTGCCATTAAGATGATATCTGGATTTTCACTGTCCTTTAGGATGTATGCTCCCTTTAGGGCATCTTTTCCGTCAGTACCTAAGTCCGGTAGATTTTGTCTTGTAAGTATTAAAGCCGTTGGTTTACTTGCCGTCAATGCACTATACCATCCGGCCGCAGTTTCTTTAGCATCAGCAGGACGGAATACATTAAAATTCGGCATACTTCTAAGGGCTGCCAGATGTTCTACAGGCTGATGGGTTGGTCCGTCTTCACCAACACCAATACTGTCATGTGTCAGCACATAAATTACAGGAAGATTCATAAGCGCCGATAAACGCATAGAAGCTTTCATATAATCGCTAAAGACGAAGAAAGTTCCTCCATATACAATAAGTCCTCCATGAACTTTCATTCCGTTAAGGATAGCGCCCATGGCATGTTCTCTTACTCCAAAATGAAGGTTGGCACCCCCAGGATTTTCTGCTGAAAAATCTCCTTTGCCGTCCATATAGGTTTTATTGGAAGGCGCAAGGTCTGCAGAACCTCCGATGAAATTAGGCAGTACTTTTGCTAAGTGATTAATTACTTTTCCTGAAGCTTGTCTTGAAGCCATAGTGCCGCCAATACTCCATAATTCTTTGTCATTAAGGAGATCGGCAGACAAGGTTGTATTGTTCCATACTTCCCACTCTTTTGCCAAATCAGGGTGGACATTCTTATAACTATTCCATAAATCGTTCCACTCTGCTTCTTCTTTTTTGCCTTTTTCTATGATTTCATACATATGGGCTCTTACTTCCGCAGGCACATGGAATTCTTCGCCCGCTTCCCATCCTAAGAATTCTTTCATAGCCGTTATATTATCTGCGCCTAAGGGTTCTCCATGGGCTGAAGCTTTTCCTTGTTTAGCCGGAACGCCATAGCCGATTTGTGTCTTGATTTCAATTAAAGTAGGTTTATTGGTCTCTTTCTTAGCTTCTTCAATCGCCTTGTTAATCGCATTGATATCCGTTCCGTCTTCAACGGTTAAAACCTGCCAGTGGAAGGCTTCGAAACGCTTTCCTACATTTTCTGTAAAGGCAATATCCGTTTGACCTTCGATGGAAATATTGTTGGAATCGTATAATACGATGAGTTTCCCTAATTTTAATGTTCCTGCCAAAGATGCAGCTTCTGATGAAATCCCCTCCATCATGCAGCCGTCTCCAGCTAAAACAAAGGTATAATGATCTACAATATTGTAATTGGGACGATTAAAATGAGCAGCCAAATACTTTTCTGCCAGTGCCATGCCAACTGCCGTTGCAATTCCCTGTCCCAAAGGACCGGTTGTAGTCTCAACCCCTGCTGTATGACCGTATTCAGGATGTCCCGGAGTTTTGCTTCCAAATTGCCTGAAGTTTTTTAAATCATCCATTGTTAATCCATATCCAAATAAATGGAGTAAAGAATATAATAACACGGAGCCATGCCCTGCTGATAATACAAATCTATCCCTGTTTACCCAATTTGGATTATGGGGGTTATGCTTTAATTGTTTTGCCCAGAGAGTATATGTCATTGGGGCTGCACCTAAAGGTAAGCCTGGGTGTCCAGAATTTGCTTTTTGAACCGCTTCCGCTGATAAAACACGTATGGTATTGACAGTGAGCTGCTCAATCTTATTCATTGAATGATCCTCCTTAGTATTGATTTGTTAGAACTCTGCATTTTTTACTGTTCTGGGGAATGCAATAACGTCTCTTATGTTTGACATTCCCGTTATATACATAATAGCTCTTTCAAATCCAAGACCAAAGCCGGCGTGTTTAGTTCCTCCATATCTTCTTGTATCAAGATACCACCAATAGTCTTCTTCTTTCATGTTTAATTCTTTGATTCTGTTTTCTAATACATCTAATCGCTCTTCTCTCTGGCTTCCGCCAATGATTTCTCCTACACCCGGTACTAATAAATCCATAGCAGCAACGGTTTTTCCGTCATCATTTTGTCTCATATAGAATGCTTTAATGTCTTTTGGATAATCCGTCACAAAAACTGGCTTATTAAATATCTTTTCTGTGATATATCTTTCATGTTCTGTTTGAAGGTCGCTTCCCCATTCTACCGGGTATTCAAATTGATGATTGGCCTTTTTCAATAGTTCTATTGCTTCTGTATAAGTAATATGTCCAAACTCAGAGTTCACTATGTTGCTTAATCTTTCAAACAATGTGTTGTCTATAAAGTTATTAAAGAACTCCATTTCTTCCGGAGCATTGTCCATAACGTATTGAATGATGTATTTTAACATTTCTTCTGCTAAAACCATGTCGTCTTTCAAATCTGCAAAGGCCATTTCAGGCTCGATCATCCAAAACTCTGCCGCATGTCTTGCTGTATTTGAGTTTTCTGCGCGAAAGGTCGGACCAAAGGTATATACATTTCTAAATGCCATAGCATAGGTTTCTGCTGAAAGTTGTCCGCTTACCGTAAGGTTGGTTTCTCTTCCGAAAAAGTCTCTGCTGAAATCTACGTTTCCGTCCTGATCCTTTGGAAGATTGTTTAAATCCATTGTGGAAACACGAAACATTTCTCCCGCACCTTCTGCATCACTTCCAGTAATAATAGGTGTATGTACGTAAACGAATCCTCTTTCTTGAAAGAATTGATGAATTGCATATGCCGCCAAGGATCTTACTCTAAATACTGCTGAAAAAGTATTGGTTCTGGGGCGTAGATGGGCAATGCTTCTTAAGAATTCAAAAGAATGTCTTTTCTTCTGAAGAGGATACTCCGGAGAAGATGTACCTTCTATTGTAATAGAGCTTGCTTTAATTTCAAAAGGCTGTTTTGCCTCGGGGGTTTGAACAAGAGTTCCTTCTACAATAATCGCAGATCCAACATTGAGCTTTGAAACCTCTTGGTAGTTCTCCAGAGTGTCTTCAAATACAATTTGAACGTTTTTAAAAAATGAACCATCATTTAATTCTATAAACCCAAAGGTTTTGGAGGAACGAACGGTTCTTATCCATCCTCCTACAGTTACTTTCTTATCCGCATATTCTTCTGTTTTCCTATATAATTCTTTAACCATTATATACTTCACTTTACTCTTCTCCTCTCTTAGATAAATCTTTTTTATCTCTACAGTAAATAAATATTAGCTTTTTCGCAGGAGTCAATCATTTCTTCCGACCATACGGAGGACTGTACTTCTCCAATATGAGCTTTTCTTAAGAAAAACATACAAAGTCTGGATTGACCGATTCCTCCACCTACTGTATAAGGTAGTTCTCCTTTGAGAAGTTTTTTATGAAACTCTAATTCCTTTCTCTCTTCACAGCCTGCAATTTGAAGTTGTTTTAATAGAGTTTCTTCATCTACTCTAATCCCCATAGAAGAGAGTTCAAAAGATCGATCTAATACTGGATACCAAAAGATGATATCTCCATTTAAAGACCAATCATCATAGTCGGGAGAACGACCGTCGTGTTTTTCCCCGGAATTGAGTTTCCCACCGATTCCGATTATAAAAACAGCTCCGTTTTCTTTTGCAATAGCATCTTCTCTTTCTTTAGGAGTTAAATTTGGGAATCTGTCTTCTAATTCCTGTGTCGTAACAAACGTAATTTCCTCCGGTAAAATCGGCTTAATCACAGGATATAAGTTTGTTACGTAATTTTCTGTATCTTTGAATACATTATATATCTTTCTAACGATTTCTTTCAAGGTTTCAAGATTTCTTTGCTCTTTTGTGATGATTTTTTCCCAGTCCCATTGGTCCACATAGACAGAATGTAAATTGTCTAAATCTTCATCCCTTCTTATGGCATTCATATCGGTATATAACCCTTCACCAACAGAGAAGCCATATTGTTTTAGGGCCATTCTTTTCCACTTCGCCAGGGAATGTACGATCTCAACCGTTTTTCCTCCAATGCCGTAGACATCAAATGAAACCGGTCTTTCAACCCCATTTAAATTATCGTTTAATCCCGTTTCGGTCTTAACAAATAAAGGTGCAGATACCCTCGATAAATTTAATGCTTCCGCCAATTTATTTTCAAAGTAATCTTTTAATTTTTTTATAGCTGCTTCAGTTTCTCTTACAGATAATACCGAGCAATATCCTTCAGGTATAATCAAGGATTTAAGTTGATCAGTCATTCGTGTTCCCCCTTACTTCTTTCTTCCATTCCAATTTTATCATTATATCATATTGGCGTCGTTTTAGTAAAATAAAATAGTGATATTTCTACATTATTCTCGTATTTTTAGTCTTTGCAGAGGATTAACTGCCGGACCTTCTATAACCTCTCCATTGTAGGTAAATCTTGAACCATGGCAAGGACAGTCCCATGTCTTTTCAGCATCGTTCCATTTTAATTCACATCCCATATGACTGCAAGTGGTATCTACTAGATGTATTTCTCCCTTATGGTCTTTATACGCGCCTATTCTTCTGCCTTCAATCTCAATGGCTGAGCCTTCTTCTTCTTTTAAATCCTTTAGGGTATCTTGAGGAATTTCTAATTTCCCTGAAATAAGTTCCTTTGCCACATCTGCATTGATTTCAAAGAATTTCTTAGCCGACTGCTTAAGGGTAAACCTTGAAGGATTATATACTTCTTCCCAAGGGTTTTGTCTGTTCAGAATTTGGTCTCTAATAATGGCTGCTCCTACAACGCTGTGGGTCATTCCCCATTTTTTAAACCCTGTAGCCACATACATATTGGCTGCGGTTGAAGTAATACGTCCGATGTAAGGAATATCGTCAAGGGGCATACAATCCTGGGCAGACCAATGATATAAAATATCTTCTACCTCATAGTGTTCACGGGCAAATGCCTCTAACTTTCTGTAATGTTCTGATGCTTCCTTATGCTGCCCTGTCTTATGCTCCTCTCCTACAAGAATTACTAGTTCACTATCTTCATAAGGCTGTGAACGAAGAGAACGGCTTGGACTTTCTGCAGAAAGATACATGCCCCCGGGGAATTTCTCTTTGATCTTCATACCTAAGGCATAGGTTCTTGATTCATACATTCTGGCAAAATAGAATCCAAAATGATCGTATACAGGGAAGTGAGATGCAATAATAACGTATTTCGCAGTAATTTTCCCACTTGTGGTAATGACTGTATAAGGGTTTTCTCCTTCTATATTTTTCATTCTTGTATTCTCAAATATGAAGCTTCCGTCCCCTGGAATTTTTTCCGCCAAGGGAAGCAGGTATTTTCTTGGATGAAATTGAGCCTGATTGTCAAATCTCATGGCGCCCTTAATGGAAAAAGGCAGAGGAAGATTTGACTCAAAGGAAGCATTGATGCCTAATTTTTGTGCAGCCTTAACCTCGTCTTCGATCTGCTTTATATAGTCTTCCGACTGGGTATAAATATAAGCCGGCTGTCTTATAAAATCACAGTCTATGCCATTTTCATTAATGATCTTAGCAATCTCTTCTATGGCCCATAAATTTGCATTGGCATATTGCTGTGCTATGTTTTCTCCAAATTTTTTAATAAGAGTATCGTAGATCAGGTGATGCTGTGCCGTAATTTTTGCCGTAGTATTTCCTGTTACCCCTTCTAAAATCTTTTTGGCTTCTATAACGGCAACCTTTAATCCTTCTTTTTTTAAATACCAGGCAGAACTAATGCCAACCATCCCTCCGCCGATAATGGCAACGTCAACAGATATATCCTCTGAAAGCTGAGGGTAATTGGTCTCTTTGGTGGAAGCAATCCAATAAGAATTTGATTTCTCTTTTACCATTTCAGTCTCTCCTATACAAATTTTCTTTTTATTTTGTGTAAAAAGTATATAGGATATGTATACTATAAAAAAGTGGCAACAAGAAAGAGCTTCGCAAGCGAAGCTCTAGCGCCGAGCGCGGTCGGCAAAGCCGACAAAAACAATGCGCGCGAGTGTGCATTCTGCCCGAAGGGCTTTTTATTGCATAGGAAATCCGAAGGAATTTCCTATGTAATAAAAGGTTCTATAATAAATGTTGGGGTATATAAGTTCCAACATTTTATTTTGCAAAAAAAGATGCACTTATAAGCAAAACCCTTTAAAATGTTAATTGCCGAGAAAAACATCGAAAGGAGTTTTGATATAAGTGCAATCTAATTCTACTGCAAATTTAATAAATTTAAAAGGGGTTTTCGTA
>JGI24712J26585_10002368_pt1 | contig 15496 bp, 10 predicted proteins | sample BioPla3DNA2_FD_26585 | JGI IMG/M metagenome (IMG submission 26585) | reverse complement strand
TTTTTTTAAGACCTTTTATAAGTTGCTATATGAGTGAAGAGATTTGTGTTTGATATAAATCCAATTGATATAAAGACCAGAGTATATCTGTAGGAAAGGTGGAATCTAGGATGAATAATACGCCTATAGCAAATAGGCTTCATATTGCCATATTCGGGAGGCGAAATGCGGGAAAGTCCACATTAATTAATGCCCTTACTGGACAGGAAATTGCAGTGGTATCGGAGGTTCCAGGGACAACGACAGACCCTGTTTATAAGACAATGGAGTTACTGTCCCTAGGACCAGTTGTTATTATTGATACTGCAGGAATCGATGATGGTGGTGATTTAGGAAACTTACGAATAGAAAAAACATATGATGTCTTAAGAAAGACAAATTTCGCTATCTATGTGTTGGATGCACAAGAGGGAATAACCGAATTTGACAGAAAGTTTATAGAAGAAATAAAAAGCAAGGAAGTAGCGATTGTTGCTGTCCTAAACAAAAGTGACAGAAGAAGAATAGAACAGCACGAAATTCTTGAGTATAAAAAGAAACTAGGAGTACCAATATGCGAGATAAGTGCAATCAATAAGAGTGGAATGAAGGAATTAAAGCAACTTATTGCTAAGCATGCAAAATTTGATGAAGCCAATCTTACCATAGTAGGGGACTTAATAAATCCCGGTGATGTAGTTGTTTTGGTAACACCTATAGATAAAGCTGCACCCAAGGGTCGCCTTATTTTACCTCAACAGCAGACCATTAGAGATATAATAGATAATGACGCTATAGCTGTGGTCACAAAGGAATATGAGTTGAAGCAAACCTTTGAAAGCTTAAGAAAAAAGCCCTCCTTGGTTATTACAGATTCTCAGGCTTTCAAGAAAGTTTCAGCTGATACACCAGAGGATATAAGACTTACTTCCTTCTCAATACTTTTTGCAAGGTATAAGGGTGAGCTTGAGGAAATGGTAAAAGGACTAAAAAAGATTAAGAAGCTCAAGGCAGGTAGCAGAGTATTAATAGTAGAAGGTTGCACTCACCATCGTCAGGAGGAGGATATCGGAAAGGTAAAAATACCGCGTTGGATAAAGGAAATGACTGATGTGCAAATAGAATTTGAATGGGCTTCAGGAACATATTTTCCTAAAGATCTTGAAAGATTTGATTTGATTGTTCATTGTGGAGGATGTATGCTAAATAGAATGGAGATGCAATACCGACTAAATCTTTCACGTCAGAAAGAAATCGCAATTACAAATTACGGTATGTTGATTGCATCGAGGCATGGAATATTGAAAAGGGCATTACAACCATTTCCTTCAGTATATAATGAACTCAATTAATGTTTTATGCTGGAATTTGAGTTGAAAAGACAGAGGTACATGATTTTTCGAAAATAAAAAGTGCAAAGTGCTTTTTAAAAAAATATGTATTGTTTTTAGAAGAATATAAATTAAAAAAGGGGAATTTATATATGATATATCTTGATAATGCTGCCACTTCCTTCCCTAAGCCCGACAAGGTCTATGAAGAAATGCTTAAATGTATGAAGGAATATTGTGCAAATCCCGGAAGAGGAGGGCACGAGCTGTCCATCCGATCGGGTAGAGCCGTTATGGAAGCAAGAGAAATTATTGCTGATTTTTTTAATATAAAAAACCCCATGAGATTAATTTTTACTAAAAATGCAACGGAAGCATTGAATATTGCCATTAAGGGAGTACTAAAAGAGGGCGACCATGTAATAACTACAAGCATGGAGCACAATTCAGTTATAAGACCTTTAAAAACGCTAGAGAAGGACATAGGGATTGAACTTACCATAGTGCAAGGAAATGAATTTGGCGAAATAGACCCCGATGAAATAAAGAAAAGTATTAAGAACAATACAAGAATGATTGTCAGTACCCTATCCTCAAACGTAAATGGCATAATTATGCCAATAGAGAAAATTGGAAACATTGCTAAAAAGAGTAATATTATTTTTTTGGTTGATGCTTCTCAGGGTGCAGGAACTATTGAAGTGGATGTAGAATCTAGTAATATAGATATGCTGGCATTTCCCGGTCACAAATCCCTACTTGGACCACAGGGAACAGGTGGACTATATGTTGCGGAAGGACTTGAAATAAGTTCAATACTGCAAGGCGGAACCGGAAGTAGTTCTGAAAACTTATTTCAGCCGGAAATATTGCCAGATGCATTGGAAAGTGGTACACTAAATACTCCTGGTATAGTTGGATTAGGTCAAGGTGTAGGTTTTATTAATTCTTTTGGACTTTTGAATATGAGAAATTACAAAAGTTTGTTAATAAAACAAATATATGATGGACTTTCTCATATAAATGGGGTTATAATATATAGTAAAAAAGAGTCTAGTAACAATTCTGGTATTATAGCTTTCAATTTTAAAGAAATTGAATCTACCGAAATTAGCTATGTACTAGACAAAGCTTATGGTATTGCTTCACGTGCAGGGCTACATTGTTCACCAATGGCTCATAAGACTATAGGTACCTTAAAGGGTGGCACAGTTCGACTTAGCGTAGGTTGTTTCAACACAAAAGAGGAAATTGATATATTGCTAAGTGCTTTGAAGGAAATATCCGATAGTTTAAAATTGAAGGATTAATAATCAACATAATATGTAAAAGTGTAAAATATTGCTCCATAAAATTTATATGTTGGAAATTCTAATGGTATTATGCTATAATAATATTTAGAATAAAAATAAGAATATAGAATATAGAATTAAATCGTACTGTGGCATAGTCACAAGAATTCGGAACCCTAGCATTCAGCTTTCAGAATATTAAACTCTTCCTTATTCTGAGTGCTGAATCATGACTCCTGAATTCTCCATCTAGGCGTTGCAATGGTTAGCTTAGAGTAAAAAGGTTTGCCTAAAACAAGCTTTTTTAGAGGAATTATATATCTATATTATTAAGATTCATTTTAAAAATAATATACAGTACTGAAATACATGATACCAATAAGATATATGTGTTGTGTATTTTGTAGTGTTTGATTGTAAAATGTTAAAAAGATATGGGGTTTGAGGGGGATTATTTGATGCTATTGGATCTATTTAGCAGTAAAACTTCTATGGTTTGCATTGACGTAGGATATAGAAATATAAAAGTTGTTGAAGTTTCGGTTAAGAAAAACAACTCTATTTTTATAGAAAACTATGGTATTGTTCCTACACCACATAATAGCATAAAGAATGGTGCTATATACGATGTGGATACAGTTTTGACTGCAATAAAAGCCCTTATTAAAGAACAGGGCATGAAGGCAAAAAATGCAAAGATAATTATGTCAGGTACCAATATTATCACACGTATCTATTTAATAAACAAGGTAATTGGTGAAAATGAAGATTTCACAATAAGAAACTCTATGCCTCAATTTTTACCTGTCGATATAGATAATTATAGAGTTGATTATAAAATCCTCCAAACAATTAAAGAGAGAAATGAAGAAAAATATAAAGTATTCGTAACTGCTGTTCCTAGAAATATTCTTCAAAGTTATGTTGATGTATTACAGGGGTTAGACCTAAAACCTTTAGCCGTTGATATTCCTGCAAACAGTACCGCAAAGTTTTTTAACAGGGAAATATACACAAAGGACATGGAAGAATATTATTCAAAGAGAAAGTATAAAAAAATCGAAGGAGACACTTTTGCAGTTCTGGATTTTGGGTCGGAGACAACCATTGTAAATTTCCTAAAAGACAGAGTGCTTGAATTTAATAAGGTTATTCTTTCTGGAAGTTCAAATATGGACGATCATATTTCAAGAGAATTGGGCATATCTTTGCTTGAAGCTGAAAAAATCAAAAAGACTTACGGGATGGTACCACCGAACAATCTATCAAAGAGGGACCATGTTGTAGCTTATGGTAAGATAAGTGCCTTTATAGAAAGACTTGCAAAGCAAATTGTTAAATGTTTCGAATTTTATATTGACCGTTGCTATGGTACCCCGATATCAAAGATATTTATTATCGGTGGGGGGTCTCAACTGAACGGACTTAGTCAATACTTATTCCAGCTTTTTAATGTGCCGGTATATCCTGTTGGACTTCTTAACTTAAAAGGCGTTGATCTTAAGAAAAATCTTGACAAAGATAAATTAAATTATCTTATAAACTCAGTTGGAATCTCATTGTAGTTTTATATAAAAGAATAAATGAATTTTTATACCCTAGTTTAAAAAACTGGGGTATTTGTATTTTGTCTTGAATATATTTATAATATAATAAAAATAATTGTTTTTTTTCAGACTTTGATTAAATTTTAGAGTATAATATATTAAAATAGTAAATGAGGTGTTTATTGTGAATGAAAATACATTAAAAAAAATAATATCGTTAGTGTTGATAATTATTCTGTTTATATTTATCTTTAGAGTTGTATCTTGGCTAGCTTATACCTTATTGCCTATTGCAGTGCTAATATGTGCAGGATATATAGTATATAAGTTGGTTAAAAAAGGCTAAGACCCTTTTTAAGAATAATCTAAATATATTAGTCTGGTAACCTAATAATCAGTTTATAAATAAACAGGAGAAAATTCTCCTGTTTTTATAATAAAGCTTTGAGATTTTCCCAAAGTACATCACAAAGTTCGGCAGGTTCATTATTGTTTCCGTAGTCTTCCAAAGAAAAAGCACTATTGCCTATTTCGCAACCTTTTTCATCAAAAGCTGAAGCAATATAAAAGTTTGCATCTCTAAAGTTTCTTCTTTGGAAAATTTCAATTATCTGAGCGATGCTAAGAAGTGGCAAGCAATCTTCCTTGCTGAAGGTAGTAGGTCTTTCATAAGCGAATTCAAAGTCCTCATCTTCAAAATCAAAATCTTCATCTCCAAATTCCCCATCAAAACTATATTCAGACTCTTCTTCGTAGATATTTGATTCGTTATTAACTAAATCATCAACACTGTCTTCATCGGTGGCTTTATCATCGTTTTCAGGACGCCGAATATCAACTAAGGTTATGTGATTTCGATTTAATATAATTCCACCTACGACAAAATCAATTTCGTCATATTCTTCTGTTTCAGCATTTTTACATATATAAGCTACTGCAAGGTCATGCTTTTCTGGAAGCCAAAGCTCTCGAAGACTTACTTTTTGACTTTCTGTAAGGCTTTCGATATCTTTCTTTGTAATATTCCTTTTCATACTGTAATCACCTCATAGGTTAATTTTGTATTTGAAACTTTTTGTTTTACATTTTTTAAGAGTCAATGTAAAATGCTTATTGCGAAAAAATATAGTTGTTTTTAGAATTTTTATTAATTATAACAAAGATATAGTGAAGTAGCAATAACAATAACCACAAAATGTAAGATGCTACGTTTTATACACAAAAAATATTTTTTAATATTGTTCTTATGAGCAAACAAATATATACAAATTTAAATTGGATTTGACAAATTTCAAAAATGTGTATTTAATATTTAGTAGAGATAATAAAATAAAACAATTCTTAATGATAGTATCCTTAGGAAACTGAATTTTAGGGTTTATAAACAGGAGGCGTATAGAATATGAAGACGGGAAGAGTGATTTATAATGATTATTGACATGAAACAAACACGTTCAAAAGGGAGTACGGATTTTATTTTTTCTGTGCCTGAGAGTCTAGAATTATTTCATGCACAGGTCAGATTAGGTGAAGAAGGTTATGATATTGCTTTAATACAGAATAAGGAACGAATTTTGATACTTAGTAACGAGGAAGTTCCAATTAATGTGACAGGGATGTTATCTAGAGAAAAGGTACTATATAATATTAAAAAGCTTAATGGAGACATATGTGGTGAAATCGCTTTAAAAGTGGTACAGAAGTTCCTGACAAGATACAAATATATTCAAATTAACTTCAATGCCGAGTTGCTAAATTGTTATGAAGTAGAAATGGACAAAGATCAGAAATATGTTTGTGTGTATTTAGGAGATAGGCAAGTTGCATTGATAGAAAAGTCAAAGGTTTTAAGCGATAATTTGGACTCTTATAAGATATATTTAAAAGATGAAAAATACATTCAAATAGTATGCTTATATGTGGTGTATTATGAACATGCTACATCGGCAAACTATAATGAATTTACATATAAAACAAAGAAGACAAGTTTTGAAAACAGTACTAATAAAGTGTTGAAAAGTAAATACAATCCTCAATTTAAAGAACAATGCTAACATGTTTTTGGTTCTATCCAATAAAAATTTGTTGCTGTTTTAATAATGGATTATGCTTTTTTAGCAATTTGCCAAGTTAAAAAGAACATCAATATAAATAACGGAGCTAGAAGTAGAGCGTAATTATTTCCAATTAAGAGATTAACCAACCATACTCTTATAACATTTCCGCCATCAAGAAAGCTAGTAAATGTGCCTTGATAATTCTCAAGGCTGTAGTTTAAACTCGTTGCAAGGTTAGTGTACATTAAAGCCATGCTAGAAGCGGAATAAAGATGTATTATAACAATTGGAACTCCGATCAAGAACGAGCGTATAACATTGCCCTTTGTGGCACAACAGACAAGAGCAACAGTTCCTACGATATTGACCAAGTCGCCAAGGGGGATAAAATTTATACCAGGGAGAATAAAGGCTAGAATCAAAGCAACAGGCATTAATAGTATTGCTGTTACTACCACTGAGGGAAAACCAACAAGAACTGCGACATCAAGGGCAATATATGTTTTCCCGATACTGGGAAAACGCTTTTTGATAAACTCTTTCATTGCGTCAGAGATAGGTATTAGAGAAATGCCCACAATACTTGCCATTTTGGGTAAGATGTATATCACCGCAGAAATTCCAAAGGCAAGTTCTGTTGTTTTTCTGATGTCTAAACCTCCACTTATACCGAGAGCAATGCCTATAACGAAGCCTATAATCATAGGTTCACCAGCTAGTCCTATTTTTTGTTTCATTTTTTCGGGGTTAGCCTCTATTTTGTTAATAAAGGGTATTTTATCAATTATTTTATTTCCGATAACTCCAAAGGGGAAGTATGCTGCAGCTGATAGAGTAGGTATAGATATACCCTCCATACCAGAAAATTTACTTACCATAGGTGCACTTAAATCGGCAATCTTAAGTGTAATTATGCTGATTGTTATAGTAGCAAATGCAGCAAGAAATATGTTCTGAGTAGCACTATAAACTAAAGCACCAGTAAATATAAAGTGCCAGTAATTCCATAGATCTATATTCACTGTTTTAGTTAGTTTTGCTAACAGCAAAACTATATTAACTGCCATGATAATAAGTATGAATAAGGGGGCGAATCTGAAATTCCAGGTGATTGCTGCTAAAGGTGGCCAGCCTGCGTCGAGGACATTTAGATGAAGGCCTGTTCTTTCGATAAGAGCCTGTATAACTGGTGTTATTATGGCAACAAAATAATCAAAAATAATGAATATACCAAGGAAGCCAATTCCTATAGTAAAGGCAGATACTATAGCAGTTTTAAGTTTCACTCTGAATATAAGTGCAAGTAAAAAAATTATTACTGGGAGTAAAACATAGGACTCAAATCCAAGAACGTATTGTGCGGCTTGTCTAATAATTTCCATTAAAATTCTCCGTATTTATGTCGATTTTTAAATCCTAATATATTATACAGTTTTTTCGCTATAATTCAAGTGTAAAGCAGTTAATATATTGCTATTTATGTAAACCTTAAGGGTGTATATTATCTCTAATATTATTGGATAAGTTCTCAGATTGTGGTATTATATATTTGTTCACATTTAATAAAAAGTAACAAGAATTGAAGGATGTAAAGTGGCTTATTGATGGATTATTAGTTGCTTTTAGGAATGATTGACCATGGAGGTTTTAAATGTTTGGTAAAAATAATGTTCAAAAAAATTTTAAAAAGCAAATGAAGGAGATTGAAAAAGATTTAAAGTCAAAAGAGAAGCAAGATGAGGGGGCACTTAGCAATAACCTTTTCAAATTAAGGTTTTATGGATACACTCATGGTAATAGAAAAGTAAGGTTTGGGAAAATGTTTTCAGGGGGCATTTTTTCAATAATAGGTATTATTTTTGTTATAAGGATTATTTTATCTATAGTTTCATCCTTTATGTATCAGCCTTATTTAGGTTCTGACCTGATAAATAGTTATTATGATGGTGATTATTCACAGTCTATTATGTACAGCGACAAATTACTAAAAAAAGATCAATATAATTATAGTGCGTTATTATATAAGGCAAAGTCACTAAGAGCTTTAGAAAAATATGAAGAGGCAATTGAATGTCTTAAAAAGCTAGAAAGTACAAGTATAGATGATAACCCAGAGGTTTTAAAAGAATACGGTAATTGTTATGCGGATTTAGCGAAACATGAGGATGCTATAAATTATTATGAGAGAGCAATGGAGATAAATTCTTATGATGATATTGTGGCTGCAGCTTTAGGCTGGGAGTATTATTATATAGGAAAATATGAAAGAGCCACAGCTTATGCCCAAAAAGCCTTTACTCTGAACAATGATAACAGAGATGCAAAAAGGCTTATTAATGAATTGGAAAAGGTGTCGGCTGAAGATAAAAACAATACAGATGTCACCAGCTAATAAATTTTTGTTCTCGAAATTATCAAACAAAACTTACTTAAAAGCAATTTTATACTATTTTTATATAGTTTATTGGACTAAAAATACTACTAAATCAATACAAAAACAACTATAAATTAAGCTTGTTTTTCAAAATTATAATAATAAAATTATGATAATATATATATATGAGTGTGTTTTTTTAGGAAGGTTGATTTTATGAAAAAAAGGTTTATGATTTTTGCCCTTGTCCTGACTTGTATTTTAGCATGTTGTAAAACTGCCTATGCTTTAACTCCGGCACCTAGGATAGAAGGGACAATATTTATTTTTACCAGAAGGCAAGGTTGCACCACCAGGAGGAATTAAGCTTAAGGTAATAGCGGAAGCTAGTAATTCAGTCCGTACTTTTGAAAGCATGATAAATGAAGGAGAAAACTCTACGAATTATTGGCTTACTGTTTTATCTGATTTAAATAATAAACTTACAGAAGGAGAGAGCTTGAATATTGTACTTGAGAAGGGAAATGTAATAAGGGGTGAAATAAGACTTCCCGAAGATGAAGTTGCTGGAAAAGGTGGTTTTCCTGTAACTATATCTGCAATTTACTATACAAAACATTATACTATTCAGGGACAAATAGAACTCGCTAATTTTATAGACAAGGAAGTTATAATACCTGAAGGTGAAAACGGCGTTAGTTATGAAGTGACTGTTTATCCGCAATACTCAAAGTATTATATACAGTATAGATTAAATAAAAATACAGAAGAATATAGAGGATACTATAGTAAGAGTGGAACAGTAACAATGTTTGATAAGGAAGAGTGTGCTATTACAGTTACTAAAGATGTCAATGATATTGATCTTGATCTATTAGATGGACAGAAAATTCCAGAAGCTTTATATGGGGATGTGAACAACGATGGAGAAGTTGATGCAATTGACCTAGCTAAGTTTAGAGGATATTTATTAGGGATTTACGGTAAAGATGAAATAACGATTAAGAATACCGACCTGAATTTAGACGAAGAAATAGACTCCCTAGATTTTGGACTGTTAAGAAAGTATTTGCTTGGAATGATTCACGAGTTGCCAGTTGTCTCTACTCCAACCTATTCATACAATACGTATTTAAATTATGATTTTAATAACAACAGATTAGGAGAATGGACTTTATCTACAACTAATGGTGGAAAAGCAGATTACGTAGCAGAAAACGGAAAATTGAAGTTGAGTGTTCAAGATGGGGGAAATGATATGTGGGCTGTATCCCTTGATCATAAAATACCTTCATTATCTGCTGGGAGGAATTATATAATTGAATTTAAGATCATGTCTACAAAGGATGCAAATGTTTACTCAAAGATAGGTGAGTCTCATGAACCTTATAGATATGTGTGGGCTAACAACTGGAGTAAAATAACGTTACCTGCAAATGAGGTTGTATCGTTACGGCAATCTTTTACACCTGATGATACATATTTCGATGAAGAAATATCCTTTTATTTTGGTGGTCAGTTAGCAGGTGAAGTTCCATATGAAGTTTTCATTGATGATGTAGTGATAATGGGATATTAATAAAATAGTATAGGAATTTGCATTTTGAAAGTTCGCCCTAAAGGGCACTTAAGTTCAAAAATAGACAAAACTATTTACTTAAAAGGAAAGAGTATACGAAATAGAGGATGATAACAGCTGTCAGCCTCTATTTTGCTGTTATCAAACAATTTCTTTTCATTTTTGTTTTGTTTTTTTGGTAAGTAGATGTATGATATAATATATTTAGAAACTAAAAAACTTAAAAGTGATATTTGGATATTGATTAATATAAATTGAGATGATATGTATGAAAAATAGAAACTTTAAATTTAATACCAATTCTAAGCTAATAGAACGAGATGCTGATATTAGCGTTCTTACAGACTTCATAAAACAGTTAAATACAGAAAAACGAGGGGTGTTAAGAATTGTTGCTACGCAGGGTTGTGGAACAACAAGCTTTCTAAATATAGCTTCCTCTATTGCTCTAGAGCATAATTATGAAGTTGTTGACATAAAGGAATATAGTTTTGATAAATTAAAAGCTTATAAATTGTTATACGCGACCGATGAAATAATAGATTGCAATACTAAAGTTCCTAAAAATACGCAAAGTTGTTCATCTAAAAGTATAAATAAAAATCCTGGACAGATTATTATAATAGATAACATTGATCAGCTAGATAAAGAAATTTTAAGAATTCTTACAAAACTATTATCTAAAGAAAATAGTTTTGTTCTAGCCCTGATTTATTCAACAAATTCCAATCTAACTACAGATATTGACTATATTGATATTCCGGTTTATAAGACAATTTTCTTAGAGCCCTTGTCACCAATGGGTCTACGTCGATTGCTAGGGATAGTCCTTTTTTGGGACAAGCCTCCAAAGATTATATTAGAATACCTATATAACAAGACCTTAGGATTACCCAAATATATAAAATCTGAAATTGAATTTCTGATTGAGAAAGAAATAATTATTTATGACAATCAAAAGGGTTGGAGTGCAGATGAAGAATATTTGTCAAATTTAGTAAACAAGATCAGAAAGAATAACTGTGAACTCCCAAAAAACAATTTGCCCGCGGAGACAACAGAATTTGTAGGACGTGAAGGAGAGATCGAAGAGTTATTAGTTTTGCTTGAAAAAGCAAGACTTGTGACGCTTATTGGTCCTGGTGGAATAGGAAAAAGTAGATTATCACTTAAGGTTGCTTTATTGTGCCTTTCAAAATATAAGGATGGAGTTTTTTTAGTTTCTCTGTCGCAAGTAACAAAAACGGAATTGTTGATATCAAGCATTGCAAAAACTCTAAACATACCAGAAATACAAGGACAGAACACATTAGATGCTATTAAAAACACCTTAAAGCACAAAAACCTCCTGATGATTCTTGATAATTTTGAGCAGCTCATAGATTGTGCTCCGATTCTGACAGATCTGCTCGCTATAGCAGCGGATTTATCCTTAATTGTAACAAGTCGTCAGCCGTTGAAAGTATATGGAGAACATTTATTTAATGTTCCACCGCTGGAAATCCCAAATTTAGATAGTGATTTTACTGCTGAATTGTTGGAGAAACAGCCTGCTGTCAATCTGTTTTTAACACGGGCTAGAGCTATCAAAAATGATTTTTGTATTTCAGAAGAAAATGTTTCACAAATAGCGAAGCTATGTGTATGCCTTGAGGGAATACCATTGGCTATCGAGCTTGCGGCTGCAAACATTGGGAAGATTTCACTAGACACAATGGTGAAGGAGCGACAAAAACGACTAAATTGGCTGATAGATGGTCCTAAAAGTTTACCCGATCGTCAGCGTACAATGAAAAACGCTATTGAATGGGGATTCAACCAATTGAGTTTTGACCAAAAAAGAATACTTACAAGGCTAGGTGTTTTTAAAGGAAAATTTAGCATAAAGGCAGTATCGGCTGTAATAAATAGAAAAAATGATATTGATAATTTATATGAGAATTTATTGGACTTAGCAAATAAGAGCATTCTTATGATTGATTCAGAATTCAAGGAAAGAGAAGAATGCTGTTTTAATATGCTTGAAATATTCAGGGAATATGCTGAATTGTTACTGTCAAAAGATAGTGATGAAAAATTTATAAAAGAATGCCATGCCAATTATTTTTATTCTTATGCTATTGATGCAGAAAGCAATTTTTATGATTCTGACCGTCAAACGGGTCTTGATATGATAGATAAAGCATATTTGGATATAATTTGTGCATTAGAGTATTACACGAATACAAATTGTCTTGAAAAAGAGTTGCACCTAGCTATATCAATTGGCTACTATTGGGAGGCAAGAGGCTATTGGGATAAAGGCGAAAGTGTGTTGAGATCTATTATTCAAAGACAGGATAACTCTTTACATAAAAAATATTATATAAAGGCATACCAATGGTTTGGTCGATTTGTTTTTCTAAATGGCAATTACGATAAAGCGGTTAAGATTTTCGAACAAGGTTTGCGATTGGCGATGGAAGCAAAGGACCCTATGGGAGAGGCTTCTATTAAGTATAATTTGGCATTGACAAATCACATATTGGGCAATTTACAATATCAAGTGGAATTATTGAATCAAAGCTTGAGACTATACCGTGAGGCACATTACAAGCGTGGCATAGCTGAGGTTCTTCAAGAACTTAGCCAGGTTTATTATTTTGATGGATCCTATGATATGGCGGAAATGTGTCTAAATGAAAGCCTTGACATTAACAAAGAATATGGCGACAAGTATGGTGTATTAAGGACCTATGGAAGAATGGGTCTGATCCTAAGGGGTAAGGGTGAGTCTCGGCAGGCAATGGAAATGTTTCATAAGTATCTTTTGGGCTCCGAAGAGATAGGGGATAGAGTTGAAATAGCCTTTGCGTTAATAAATATTGGAGAACTAGCACGTTCTCAGGGAGATTATGCACTTGCACATAGTTATTATTTGAAAAGTCTAGACCTTGGATACGAATTGGGCTACACGTCTATAATAGCACGTATAAAGAAGGATTTAGGTGAAATATGCCATCATATGGGTGACGTGGATAAGGCATACGAGTTATTCAACGACAGCTTGGCGTTATTAAATGAAACAGGTCATAAAGGAGACATACCTTGGGTATATCGTGGTTTAGCTGAGTTGGAGTTAGCACAGGGGAATTATTTAAAAGCGGAGGAGTTATTTTTACTTGGAATAAAACTCTATATTGAAATAAAACAAAATACTCTAAGCTATATTTTTTTAGTGTTTGAAGGACTTGCTACCGTCTCAACAATGCTTGGAGATTTCACAAGAGCTGCTTGTCTATTTGCAGCAGCAGACAGGTTATTTGAGAAGGTGGGCAAATTGTTGGCAATAGATGATATGAATTCATTTCAAGACCGGCTAAATACCCTTCGTATAAAGATGGATGCCGATGCTTTTGAATTGTCATGGAATGAAGGTAGGAGTATGAGTCTTGAACATGCTATGGGATATGCTTTAGATGATAAGAAATATGATAGAACAATGGCTAGTAAAATGATAAATTACATACAAGAAAATTATATAAGAGATATTTCTCTTAATGACATATCGGAACATTTCAATATGTCTACTTCATATTTTAGTACAATGTTTAAATACTATACTGGTCAGAATTTTAAAGAATATTTGAACCTATGCAGAGTTAATGCCTCTAAAGAGCTTATGCAAAAAGAGAGTAATTTGAAAATTAATGAAATTGCAACAAGAGTAGGTTGCAGTGGAGCTGTAACGTTTATCCGCATGTTCAAAAAGTACGAAGGTGTATCTCCAGGACAATATTATTCTGAGTTGGGATATTTCAAAAAATAAACGATGAAATATTTAGGTGCTGTTTTCTACTTTCACCCCAAAAAAATATAATGAATCATAAATAATGCTAATAGAAACCACAGCATGTTTGTTATAGAATTAAATTAAACCAGATAAAATCAGAAATAATAGGGGGATATTCTATGTTAAAGAAAAGAAAACTATCTATTCTAGTGGCAATAATGTTGTTATTAGGTGTAACAATATTCCCGATGAATGGAAGTGCTGAAACCGAACTAAAAATTGGTGCTTGGTTAGGTGAACAACCTACTGATGCTGGAGTCAAGGCATTTAATCAGCTACAAAACAGAAATCTAGATATTGTTCATATGTATATGGATTGGAGCACTAATTTTAATTCTATAAGGAATAATGTAGATTCTGCATATTCAAACAACGCAACTATATTAATTACATGGGAACCTTGGGAATATGATACTGTTCAGATTATGAACGGTAACGCGGACAGCTATCTTAAAAGAATGGCTCAAGATATGAAGTCATATGGAAAGGAAATTTGGTTGAGACCTTTACATGAAGCCAATGGTGATTGGTATCCATGGGCTATAGGCTATAAAAGCGGTAACAATACAAATAGCACATATATAGCTGCATTCAGGCATATTGTGGATATTTTCAGAAATGAAGGTGCAAACAATATAAAATGGATATTCACTTTAAACTGTGATAATGTAGGACCAAATACCTCTTATGAAGGAATTTATCCTGGTGATAATTATGTAGACTACAATTCTATAGATGGTTATAATTGGGGGACTACACAATCATGGGGAAGTACTTGGGATTCTTTTGATCAGATTTTTTCAAGAGCATATAACAGCCTGAAAAACTATAATAAGCCAATTTTCATAGCTGAATGGGCTTCGGCAGAAATAGGTGGAAACAAGGCACAGTGGATTACCGATTCTTTTAATACAATTAGATCGTCTTATCCTAGAATTTTTGCAGCGGTTTGGTTTAGCCACAATAAAGAAACTGACTGGAGAATCAACTCAAGCGAAGCAACCCTAAATGCTTATAAAAATGCTATAAAAAAGACAAGCTCTACACCTACACCAACTGTATCTACACCGACTCCCACTCCTACACTCGATAGATATGTTATTGGTGATTCGAATGGGGACAATAGTTTTGATTCTATTGACTTTGGTTATTTGAGAAAGTATTTATTAGGAATGATTAGTGAATTCCCGTATGAATATGGTATGTTGGCAGCAGATGTTGATGGAAATGGGGAAATTAATTCAGTGGATTTTGGATATATGAGACTGGTTTTAATTGGTATGAGGTCTGAATTTCCAAAAAGGAATTAACGGTTTAAATGATATATAAAATGCTGTCAAAGAAGAAATAAAAAAGTTTTTTATATGTAATTGTGAAACTCCGGTGCCTTAGCGGCTATCGGAGTTTTTTTATTTTCTAAGAAAGTGCATTGATTTTCTAAAAAAATAAAACCTTGAGTCGCAGAAGACGCAAGGCTTTCAAAAGAAATGTAAAAGTGTACCATA
>JGI24712J26585_10002354_pt1 | contig 15543 bp, 13 predicted proteins | sample BioPla3DNA2_FD_26585 | JGI IMG/M metagenome (IMG submission 26585) | reverse complement strand
AAAAAAGTGTGCAGCAAGAAGTGGTGTCTCAGGCATCAGTTTTAATATAATCGGTGCAGTGATTGTAGCCATAATTACATAGTTCGCAGTAGTCGGCACTCCCATTCCAAGTATGATACAAGCAATCATGGTTAGGAATAATGCAATAATATTAATACCACCTGATAATGCAAGCAAACCATCAGCAAGCTTAAGACCTATACCTGTAAGAGATACAACCCCTACTATTATACCCGCAATAGAACATGCTGCAGCAACTCCAATGGTATTTTTCGCACCATTCTCCAAGGCTTCAACAAAGGTCTCTGGAGTCAACCTGGTATCTTCCCGGAACATACTAACAACGATAGAAGTTAATATAGCAAGACAGGCAGCTCTTGAAGCAGTATACCCAATAGACATAGTTGTAATCAATACAACAATTGGAAGGAACAAATATCCTTTTTTGAAGAATAATTTAAAGAAATTAGGAATGTGCTCCTTTGGAAGTCCTTTAAGTCCCGTTTTCTTCGCTTCAAAATGTACCATTAGAAATATACCACTAAAGTAAAGGATAGCGGGAAAAATACCTGCTAAAGCAATTGTAGCATAACTTGTCTCGGTCATTTCAGCCATAAGGAATGCAGCAGCTCCCATAATTGGGGGCATAATTTGTCCTCCAGTTGAAGCAGCAGCCTCAACTGCCGCCGCAAAATCTTTGTCGTATCCTGCCTTCTTCATTACAGGAATAGTAACACTACCAGAACCAACAGTATTTGCAACAGAACTACCAGAATACATTCCTTCTAAAGCACTGGAAATAACAGCAACTTTTGCAGGTCCTCCTGTTGCCCATCCCGCAACAGAATTCGCTATATCAATAAAAAAGGTACCAATATTCGTCTTTTCAAGAAATGAACCTAAAATGATAAACAAAACAATAAAAGTTGAACAAACACCAATAGGAGTACCAATGATACCATCAAGAGTATAGAATAATGTATATACAATACGTTTAAGTGAATACCCTGCATAAAAACCATATCCAATGAATGCACCGGCAACCACTAAAATTGGAATACCAACTACTCTTCTGCATACTTCTGCAGTAATAAGTAATCCTACAACACCAATAATAACGTCTACTTGAGTAATACGGGTAGCTTTTGTTGCTATACTTTCAAAGTTTATTATAAAGTATGCAAAACAAGCTGATCCAACAAGACCTAGCACTATATCGTACCACGGTACAAAATTCTCACGTTTTGCAGATTTCTTTTTAGCAGGATAAAGGGCAAAAGCCATAAAAACAATAAATCCTACGAAAGAAGCTCTACGGATTTGCTCCGGCCAAACACTTAAAAGATTCATATAAAATATATACACTGAAAATGCAACTAAGATGCAGCGAATGATATTTCTGGGTACACCAGTATAGTGCCTCGTATTAGATTCACGATCATATTCAGCCATAAGGGCATCTACATCTATTTGTTCTGCTTCCTCCATTAAAGAATGGGGCGTGTGCTTTACTTCAGACATACATCATCCTCCTTGTTGTTAAAATATTATACCTATTCCAAATCAAAAACCGCATCAAAAAAATTCATTTAATACCTGGTTCATCATTTCGAACAGGTATAAAGCGAAAAATCTTCGTCCAATCACAAATTGAACAGTGGTATTTTTCCCACAAAGCTCTCGTAAACTAATATCTTGTCCATGAATCTGTAAGGTATGGTCGGAAACCGTTCCAACAATATAAGAAAGACGGTCCATTAACCTATTAAAACCACTGACAATCATAGAGCCATCCTGACCGTATTCAAGAGACTGCCCTTCTTCTATTTCTGTCTGTACACCAGCGCCAAAAGCATAATAAATTGTTCGGTCAACATAGATTTTACTCTTCCGAATTTGGTAAACATCGGTTACTGGACTATTATTCACAGAATGGATGAAGGTAACAGAAAATTCATCTCCATCTTTAATGGAAAAAGATGTGATGACTTCCCCCGTATCACCATTTTTTAGAATCAAACATGGAGTGGAAATAGAAAAGAATAAAATTACGGAGACCGTGAATATTATAAACACGATCGCGGTCCCCGTCAACCAAGGATTTCTTTGCATTATTTCAAAACGCCGATTTCTTTATAATACTTTTCTGCACCGGGATGCAATGGTATGGAGATACTGGAAACTGAATATGCAGGATCTAGTTCTGCACCCTTCGGATGTGCCTTTGCAATTTCTTCAGCATTTTCAAAAAGTGCTTTTGTCATATTGTAAACCAAATCTTCACTTAGACTGTCAGAAACAATGTAAGTTGCGACTACGGCTACAGTCTGAACCTCATTATCAACACCTTTATAAGATCCTCCAGGAACAGAGAACTTCGTATAGAAAGGATATTTCTCAATTAATTTTGCTGCATGTTCATCATCAACTTCCAACAAATTAATTTGATTAGATGTTGCAAGCTCTACAATTGCAGTTGTAGGCGCTCCAGCAACACAGAAAAATGCATCAATTTTATCATCTTTTAATGCAGTTGCACTATCACCAAAGCTTAAGTTGCTGACAACAATATCGTCAAATGTCATACCATATGCCTCAAGGATTTGACGTGCGTTAAACTCCACTCCGGAACCAACGTCACCTACAGAAACACGTTTGCCTCTAAGATCTTCAATGGAAGTAATTCCACTCTTCGCTACTACTTGACAAACTTCCGCATAAACACCAGCCATAGCAGAGAATCCACTAACTTTTTCTCCCTCGAAAAGATCGATACCATTATAAGCATAGTACATAACATCATTTTGAACTATAGCGATATCTGCTTCCTCATCGGATACAAGGTAGATGTTAGCTTTGGAAGCACCTGTAGATTGTACGTTAAAGGTTAGATTATTGATTTTTTGACTAAGTACTTGAGAAACTGTTCCACTGTAAGCATAGTATGTACCTGTTGTACCTCCAGTAGCCATCTTAAGTGTAGTCTTTCCTCCACAGCCCGATATAACTAAAGAAACCATCAGTACCATGGACATTAAGAAACCTAAATTCTTTTTCATAAATCGTCCTCCTTCAATAACAAAATTTTGAATCTTGAATTATTACAAAAGTAAATATTCAAATTCACCCTTTAATAGTTTATAACAATACTACGTTTTTTTCAACAGATTCGTTTAAGTTAGTTAAGATTTCAGTATTTTTTTATCGTCTTTTTATAATAATTTTATTGCACCATTCATAATTTGACTTTGCAATTGCATTTTTCTATACAATTATCAATAATTAAATGATAATTCTAATAAATATCATCGAATTTTTCTTATTGTTATTTCCCCGTAATATCTTTGTCAATGTCTACGGCTGCTTTCTAATCAGAATAAACGACAAGGGTCTCAGCAGTACTTCTGCCGACACCCTAATAATTTCACTACCTCTATTCACTCATAGGTGGTATAAATCGCTTTTAGTTGGATTAAATCACCGTTCATCAGTAGGGATGGTCACTATGCAACGCGTTTTATACTTGATATGCCCGCCTTAGTCCCCTGATCATCTAGATAGTCTCTTTTCCTAAAACCCAATACCCCAGCAATCATTGACACAGGGAACATTCGAATTTCTTGGTTCAATTTTGCCACACTGTCGTTATAAATTAAGCGGCTAGTTCGTACCATATTATCAAAGGTTTGCACTGCATCCATAGTTTTGATGTAATTTGGGCTTGTCTTTAATTCTGGATATTGTTCTGTTACCATTTCAATTTTGAACAAAGCTTCAGAAATAAGCCCTTCCTGGCAAATTACATCATCCGCCGTAGATTTTACTGTAATCACAGTTCTTCTGGATTGGATTGTTTCAATCAGGATTTTAATGTCGTTCCTGGAATAATCCTTTGTTAAATCCAAAAGCTGCATCAGAGCATCAAAACGACTTGAAAGCTGCACCCCTATTTGACTCATAGCATTCCTGACATTTTCATCGAGCATTACCAATTTACGTTGGGTAGCTCTTACCCATAGAACAATGACCACAGCAATTGCGATGATTGCGATGAGATTTTGTAGCATAACGTTCCTCCATTCCTATGCGAGTAGTGTACAGGGAACATTCCCCTATAATTAATCTATCATAATTTTACCAAAAAAACTGTCCTCTGCATGAAACATGATTATTTCGACATGAAACATAGTTCTCAATATTTTCTCTCAGAAAAAAAGCATGATTTTAGTACAAAAAAGCGCAAGACAATTGTCTTACGCTTTTCTAGTCCATATATTATTTTTGACCAAGGTTTCCTTGTCCACCAGTTATTGCAGCTTGAGTAGCTGCTATCATAATAAACCTATCGTCTTTTTTCACATTCTAGAACACTTCTTGCAAGCCATAAACTATACGTCTGTTAATCCAATCAATAGCTACCTTCAAAATTGTTCTCATAGCATCTCCTGGTTATGGTCAGATATAATTCCCTATATATGGGTCGAATGTCTGCTTGTGGTGTGATCCGCTTTTCCAATAAATGAAAAGGACAATCAGAAACGATATGGTTTGAGCAATGGAAATGCGGATTACCTGTAATTCATCGGTTCCAGAAAGTGTTACGACATGCATAAGATTGATAATGGTGTTATTGAAAAAGTGATCTGTCATAGGCATCCAGAGCGAACCCGTAATTTTAGTAAGCAAACAGAATTTTGCTCCTGTGATTCCTGTTGTTAAAAAAAGTATTATGGCAGACATCACCGCCCCGGACGTACTTATATCTCCATCCAACAAGCTGCGTACAGGAGCAGCGATATGCCAGATGCCAAATAGGATAGATGAAAAAGTGACCGCTTTAACAAAGGAATATCTTGATTCATAAAGTCTGATAAATAACCCGCGAAAGATACCTTCTTCCATAACAACATTGATAAGATTCCCAATAATACAAAAAGCAAAAAACAATAGACCTGTTTGCCTGCCTTGATTGCCATTAACCGTATAGCTCGTCACATAAATTTGCATGGAAGGGCTGTTGCCTCTTGATACTTGGATAAAAAACTCAGTCCCATAGGCGATCATGAACACTACTGCACCGAGCAGCAGGCCATAGAGAGCATATTTGTCTGCTGACTTGACTGAAAGGCCGACTTCCGACCTGTTTAGTGAAAAATATCTTAATGCCAACATGAGCACGAGGATACCTGCCAATTTATGTATAAACGCCTCGCCCAAGATGCTTTGATCTGTACGAATAAACATGTATTCAACTGCTCTAAACATGAAACATATTAAGTAAATGATTATGATTGATTTCACAACATTTAAATGCTTATTTTCTTTCATACTGATGCCCCCAATAATATCTTTTGTACACTATTATACTAATGTTCATTATAACAAATTTTTACACTTAAATATATTATAATTACAAAATTATATAGCAAAAAATGCACTGAGTCTTAACCTTATTAAGTGACAGCACACTAATTCCAATTCATATAGGAGTACGAGATAGACCATTCACTATATTCACAAATATGGAACATGAATGATAGAGGTAAGTGCATATTTACCTAGTTGACTTCCCGAGACCAGATTCTCCTTCTTTATGAACAATTCTATATTCTTTTCTTGAGTCTGTGCAAAAAAACTTACTATTGATTTAATATCCTTTCTTAAGGAAGCTATACTGCACACAATAAGACCTGTCCTAACTTCATGCTAATATTCTATCAGAAGGTGTTCCATAATAGCTGTTTTTTAGCACATTTTTTCTTCCATAATACCTCATTTGAATAAATCCCTCCCCAACTATTGACAAAGAGCCCTATTAACAAAGAAACATAATTTTAGCACAAAAAAAGCGCAAGACAATTGTCTTACGCTTTTCTAGTTCAATATTTATTATTTTTGACCAAGGTTTGCTTGACCACCGGATACTGCAGCTTGAGCAGCAGCTAATCTAGCGATTGGAACACGGAATGGTGAACAGGATACATAGTTTAATCCAAGTTTGTGGCAGAATTCGATAGAAGATGGATCTCCACCATGTTCTCCACAAATACCTAATTTAATATCAGGTCTTGTAGAACGGCCTTTTTGTGCAGCCATTTCAATTAATGCTCCTACACCTGTTTGGTCTAATTTAGCAAATGGATCTGATTCATAAATTTGTTTTGAATAATAATCGTCTAAGAATTTTCCTGCATCGTCACGGGAGAATCCAAAGGTCATTTGTGTTAAGTCGTTTGTACCAAAGGAGAAGAATTCAGCTTCTTTTGCAATTTCGTCTGCAGTTACTGCTGCTCTTGGGATTTCAATCATTGTACCAACTTTATAAGTTAATTCGATTCCTGCTTCTTTAATGATTTCATCAGCTGTTTTTACAACTACGGATTTAACATATGCTAATTCTTTAACGTCTCCAACTAAAGGAATCATGATTTCAGGTACGATATCATAACCTTTGTCTTTCTTAACTTGTACAGCAGCTTCAATAATTGCTCTAGCTTGCATTTCTGCAATTTCTGGATAAGATACTGCCAAACGGCATCCACGATGACCCATCATTGGGTTGAGTTCATGTAAGGATTCTACAGTAGCTTTTAATTCTTCAAATGTTACTCCCATATCTTGAGCTAAAGCTTTGATATCTTCATCTGCTTGAGGTAAGAACTCATGTAATGGTGGGTCAAGAAGACGTACAGTTACAGGACGTCCTTCCATAGCTTCATAAATTCCAATGAAGTCTTCTCTTTGTAATGGAAGAAGTGCCTCTAAAGCTTTTCTTCTTTCTTCTTCTGTCTTAGCAAGAATCATCTTACGTACTTTAGGAATACGATCTTCTTCAAAGAACATATGCTCTGTACGAGTTAAACCAATTCCTTCTGCACCAAATTCTACTGCAACTCTAGCATCTTTTGGTGTATCAGCATTTGTTCTAACTTGAAGTTTTCTAACTTTATCAGCCCATCCCATGAATTTAGCAAAATCTCCAGAGATTTCTGGTTCAACAGTTGGAATGTCTTCTCCGTAAACATTACCTGTAGAACCATCTAAAGAAATGTAATCTCCTTCATGGAAGGTTTGTCCACCTAATGTGAAATATTTTTCTTCTTCATTGATTTTGATTTCTCCAAGTCCGGATACGCAGCATGTTCCCATACCTCTTGCTACTACGGCAGCATGAGATGTCATACCTCCACGAGCAGTTAAGATACCTTGAGCAGCTACCATTCCTTCAATATCTTCTGGAGATGTTTCAAGACGTACTAAGATAACTCTTTCTCCTGCTTCTTTAGCAGCTTTTGCATCATCAGCTGTAAAGTATACTCTACCTGCAGCAGCTCCTGGAGATGCTGGAAGACCTCTTCCGATTGGTTTAGCAGCTTTTAATGCCTTAGCATCAAATGCAGGATGCAATAATTGGTCTAATTGTTTTGGATCTACTTTAAGTAAAGCTTCTTCTTCTGTGATAAGTCCTTCTTCAACTAAATCAACAGCGATTTTTAATGCAGCTGCAGCTGTTCTTTTACCATTACGAGTTTGAAGGAAATATAATTTTTTATTTTCAATGGTAAATTCCATGTCTTGCATGTCTCTGTAGTGGTTTTCAAGCTTATGTGCTATATCCATGAATTGTTGATATACTTCAGGCATATCTTCTTCTAAAGTCTTGATTGGTTTTGGTGTACGGATACCAGCAACAACGTCTTCTCCTTGAGCATTGATGAGGTATTCTCCGTAGATNGCTTTTTCTCCTGTAGCAGGGTTTCTTGTGAAGGCAACACCTGTACCGGATGTTTCACCCATATTACCAAANACCATCATTTGAACGTTAACAGCAGTTCCCCAGCTGCTAGGAATGTCATTCATTCTTCTGTATACGATCGCACGAGGATTGTTCCAGGAACGGAATACCGCTGTAACAGCTTCCATTAATTGTTTCTTAGGATCTTGTGGGAAATCTTCTCCCTTTTCTTGTTTGTAAAGTTCTTTAAATTGAGCAACAACATTTTTCATATCATCTGCTGTTAACTCAGTATCGTATTCTACACCTTTTTCTTCTTTAATTTCATCTAAAACTCTTTCGAATTTAGACTTAGGAATGCCCATAACAACATCAGAGAACATTTGAATAAATCTTCTATATGAATCATAAGCAAAACGAGGATTGTCAGTAGCTTTTGCAAATCCTTCAACCGCTTGGTCAGTTAATCCTAAGTTTAAGATTGTATCCATCATACCAGGCATTGAAGCTCTTGCTCCGGAACGCACAGATACAAGTAAAGGATTTTCGATATCACCAAATTTTTTACCTGAAATTTCTTCTAACTTAGCTAAGGATTCTTCAATTTGTTTTACAATTTCATCAGAAATTTTTTGACCGTTTTCATAATATTCATTACATGCTTCTGTAGAAACGGTAAATCCTTGTGGAATTGGAAGTCCTAATTTTGTCATTTCAGCTAAGTTTGCACCTTTTCCACCGAGGATCTCTCTCATTGATGCATCGCCTTCACTGAACATGTAAACAAACTTCTTACTCATGAAAATTACCTCCTATATATTTTTAGATGTTCTTTTGTTATAGAATAGCAAAACTTTCATTAATTATATGGAACGAAAATTGTTATTAATCTCTTTCTATTACCAAGTTTTGTCTATTCATGTCATTAATAATTATAACATAAAACCTAAAAAATCATAGAGGGATTTTTAAAAAATTTTAAAAATCCATCTTGTCTTTTAAATAAGATTCTAAATCTTCAATTTTGATTCTTTCTTGCTCCATTGTATCTCTATTTCTAACCGTTACGGAATGATCGGTTTCTGAATCAAAATCATAAGTAATACAGAAAGGCGTTCCTATTTCATCTTGTCTTCTATAACGCTTTCCAATGCTGCCGCTTTCATCAAATTGCACATTATATAGTTTTGCCAAGTTTTCATAGATTTTAAACGCAGAATCCGAAAGTTTTTTAGAAAGAGGTAAAACTGCGGCTTTAACAGGTGCTAACGCAGGATGGAATCTAAGTACTGTTCTTACATCTCCTTCTCCAACTTCTTCTTCATCATAAGCCTCACATAAAAATGCCAGTGTCACACGATCTGCACCTAAGGAAGGTTCTATGCAATAAGGAATATACTTCTCATTCAGATTTGGATCAAAATAACTCATATCTTCTCCTGAATGTTCTTGATGCTGCTTTAAGTCATAATCCGTTCTGTCTGCTATGCCCCATAATTCTCCCCATCCAAAAGGAAATAGGTACTCAATATCAGATGTAGCATTGCTGTAATGGGACAGCTCTTCTGGGGAGTGATCTCTGATACGCATATGTTCTTCCTTGATGCCTAAGTTTAAAAGCCATTGTTTACAAAATTCTTTCCAATAATTAAACCATTCCAAATCTTTTCCCGGTTCACAGAAAAATTCCAATTCCATTTGTTCAAATTCTCTGGTTCTGAATGTGAAGTTTCCAGGAGTAATTTCATTTCTAAAGGATTTTCCAATTTGTCCTATTCCAAAAGGTATCTTCTTTCTAGCAGTTCTTTGCACATTTTTGAAATTAACAAAGATACCCTGAGCTGTTTCCGGGCGTAAGTAAACAACATTTTTTGAATCCTCTGTTACGCCCTGATGGGTTTTAAACATAAGATTAAATTGTCTTATATCTGTAAAATTATGCGCTCCGCAGCTGGGACAAGGAATGTTATTCTCATCAATGTACTGTTTCATCTGAGAATTGTCCCAGCCGTCAACAGAAATCTGTATTCCGTTTTCTTTTGCATAATTTTCTATCAGCTGGTCAGCTCTAAATCTTTCTTTACAATCTTTACAATCCATAAGGGGATCATTGAATCCTCCTACATGACCTGAAGCTACCCATACTTGTGGGTTCATCAAGATTGCACAATCCACTCCAACATTATAAGTACTTTCTTGAATGAATTTCTTCCACCAAGCTTTTTTTACGTTGTTTTTAAGTTCAACCCCTAGAGGACCGTAATCCCATGTGTTAGATAAGCCTCCATAGATCTCTGATCCAGGATAGACGAATCCTCTATTTTTTGCTAAGGCAACAACTTTCTCCATAGACTTTTCCATGTTTATTACCTCCACTTTTATATTATTTTTATGCAATAAAAAAAAGCCATTCATCCCATAAGGGACGAAAGACTCTGTGCTTCCGCGGTTCCACCCTTTTTGATGTAAAAACATCCACCTTGTTTTGAATGCATCTGCTCAAAAGCTCCCTTCACTAAATATATTGATCGGGCTTCCACCATCTCCGACTCGCTTTACAACTCTATTTAGCTACTCTTCTTTCTCATCGCAGGGTATTAAATTAAAATTAATCTAACAAATTACTTAGGTTTTGTCAATATACATTACTTATAAATATCTTGAATTTCCCTCAGAAAGTCTAGAGTTTTAAATTTTTTCTCTATATGATAAGATAAATAACTCTGAGTGATTCTGTCTAATTCCTCCAATATTTTATCATCCAAATTAAATTTAAACAAATTAGATAAATCGGAAGATAATATGTATTGAAGCGTATACCATGTTCCTTGGGACATCATATGGGAATAAAGATCTTTGCTGCTGCAGTTATTGCACAGAATGCCTCCAAGTCTTGAGCTAAATCTATGAATATCTTCTTGTGCCCCACAGCTTACGCATTGAAGAATTTCAGGCATATAACCAATTGAATCCATTAATCTTAACTCATATATTTTTGCAATTAATCTCGGATTTCTATTTGTTTTTTCTAAAACAGAAAGGGTCTTTAAAGTAAGAAGAAGAAGACTTTCATTGACTTGCTCTTCTTCAAGCACAGAATCAAGAAGTTCAAAAAAATAGGAGGCATACGTCAGCTTGATTATGTCTTCCCGTATGCCGTGAAATGTATTAATAATCTCTAATTGTTGAATAATATTATAATTCCTTCCTTGGTATATAAAAAAGTCACAATAGGAAAACAGTTGTGTTCCGGCAGCCAGATGGCTTTTATTCTTTCTAGCGCCTTTTGCAGAAACAGATATTTTACCTTTTAGCTTGGTAAATACCTTAAGGATTTTATCTGCTTCTCCTACATTGATTTCCTTTAAGACTATGCCTTTTGTTTTAATATGCTCCATTTCATTCATCTTTCTTTATCTTTTTTTCACGTTTTAGTTTTTCTGTTTCAGGAAATAATTCTTTAGAGGCCTCTGTTTTACAATGGCTACATTCTTTTAATGCAAGATAAGCCTCTATATTTCCTGTTTTTTGAAAAACATCCCAAAAAATTTTTTCAAGCATACCGAGTCCCCCTATTCTTGAATTTATATCATTAGGGTCTCCTCTTAGCTGGTTTATATACTGCAAAAAACTTACCAGTGTTACATCCCTTGACAAAATACATTTAAATTCCTGTCATTAATTTTACTAATGTAAAATAAATGATATTTCCTGTAATATCAATTGTTGTAGAAATAAACGGTGCTGAAGCAACAGCGGGATCAATGCCGATGTTCTTAAAAATCAACGGAGCCAATGTTCCAATAGTAGAAGCCGTTAACATATTAGCAGCCATAGAGAAGCCTACAACTGGCCCTAATTGAGGTTGACCAAAAGCTAAACCAGCAACGAGACTCGTTGCAATACCACAAATAGCTCCAATAAAAATCCCAACTAGACCTTCTCTGAATAGATTTTTAGAAATTTCTTTACTGTTAATTCTTCCGGTTGCTATTCCTCTTACGGTCAATGTAGAGGATTGGGTTCCTATATTCCCGCCCATTCCCGTTAAAGCCGGCATAAATTTTACTAAAGCGGCATTTTGACTGATTTGACCTTCAAAGCCTGTAATAACTGCTCCGGTAACAAAACTTCCTGCCAATGTAATCATCAGCCATGGAAGTCTTGATTTTACGGAAGACCATAAATGACTGGCTGTACTGTCATTTTCATCGTATTCAATTTCACCGGTACCGGCAATCCTAAAAATGTCCTCAGTTGCTTCTTCTTCGATAACGTCCAAAATGTCGTCTACTGTAATGATCCCTTGAAGAATGGTTTCATTATCCACAACAGGAATAGCAAGCAAGTCATATTTTGCAACCGCCTTGGCAACTTCTTCCTGGTCCATATGGACGTTTACATAGATCACATTGCTTTGCATAACCTCAGAGACCAAACGATTCGGATTGCTCATAATAATATCTCTAAGAGATAAGACGCCTACTAATGTACCGATATAATCTGTAACATAGACGTAATAAATCGTTTCTGCTTCACTTTCCATACTTCGCAGTTCTTCTATTGCTTGACTGATGGTCATATCTTCTCTAACGGATACGAATTCGGTGGTCATAATACCACCAGCAGTATCTTCGCTATAATGCATCAAGTCGCGAATATCTGCGGCATCTTCATGATCGAATAATTCGATGATTTTTGTCTGCTCACTTTCGGATAATTCTCCAAGAATATCCGCAACATCGTCTAATGACATTTCATCAAGAATTTCTGTAGTTTTTTCTGCAGTCAAATTTTCGAGAATTGCTGCAAAAGTATCTCCATCTACTTCATTTAAAACTTCTGCTGCTGTGTCATGGGGTAACAGCTTAAATAAATACTTCTGCTCTTGCTCATCTAAATCGAGCAGAATCTCTGCGATATCAGCTGGATGAAGTTCCTCTATCCTATAAATTAGTTCCTTATTATCTGAATTCTGAATTAAATTTTTAATCTCATCCAACAAATTTGTCTGCTCCATTTTCTCACCCCACTTTATTGCGTCTACGATTTTATTGTAATATAGAGACTATTCTTTTTCAAATAGATTTTGGATCGAACCCGAAATTTTTTAAGATGAAGTCGTCATCTCTCCAATTCTTTTTTACTTTTACCCATATGTCCAAAAATACTTTAGAACCTAATAATCTTTCTATATCTCTTCTCGATCTGCTGCCAATTTGCTTTAACATTGAGCCCTGTTTTCCAATAATAATGGCTTTATGAGAATCTCTTTCACAATATATCACTGCATTGATATCAATAATGTCCTGGCCTTCTCTGCTTTTCATACTCTCAATCTCAACTGCAATGCCATGGGGTATTTCTTGCTGCAGTAAATGCAAGGCTTTCTCCCTGATCAATTCTCCTACCAATTGTTTTTCAGGCTGATCGGTAATCATATCAGCAGGAAAATACTGCGGCCCTTCCGGAAGCCTTTCGCGAATGACTTCAAGAAGTCTATCACAATTTTCACCAGTATACGCTGAAATAGGAATGATTTCAGCGAAGTTATAGGCATCTTTATAAGAGTCAATTACTTCTAAGAGCGCTTGTTTCTCTATGGTATCAATTTTGTTAATCACTAAAATTACAGGAGTTTTGACATTCTCAAGTGCAGCAAGAACAATACGGTCTCCTTGTCCTATAGTTGTAGTCGGTTCTACCAGCATAAGCACAATGTCTACTTCGTTTAATGTGGTTTCTGCCACTTTTACCATGTAACGCCCTAACTTATGTTTTGGTTTATGAATACCTGGCGTATCAATAAACACCACCTGAAAATCTTCTTTCGTCAAAATACTTTGAATTCTATTTCTGGTCGTTTGGGGCTTATCGGACATTATAGCGATTTTCTCCCCTACGAGCTGATTCATTAGGGTGGACTTTCCTACATTAGGTCTTCCTATAAGTGTTACAAATCCTGAACGAAACTCTGATTTCATGTAAATTCCTCCTCTTTTGCCTATATCTATAGTATGGCTTATATACTTTTTTAAATAGCATTTTAAATTTATTATATATTCTTTGGTCTGATAGTGAAAATAAGATCTTTGTACTGAATAAAAGATGCGGCATGTTCTCTCACATTTTTTACCATATATGTATAAGATATATAGAAAATAACTTTAAAGGAGTGCATGTAGAATGAATATGCCTAATCCTAAGCATATGCCTAAACATATTCCCATGCCTATGTATATGCCTAAAGATATTAAATTGGCTAGGGCTTATATCCCCGATCAACCTTATGAACGCTTATTTCCATTAGATGAAGCTTTAAAAAAAGGAACTCTGTTTGCTAATCTTTATCAACCCTATGATAGAAGAAATAAGTGAAGGAGGTCAACCTATGGATATGAATCGTGAGCAATTAATGCGAAGAATCCAAGAAGTGGAATTTGCAGTAATTGACATTAATTTATACTTAGATACACACCCCACCCATCAGCAAGCCCTCATGGATTATAATAAACTTACACAGGAATTAATGAATCTAAAAATGATGTATGAACGCCAATATGGTCCTTTAACTAACTTTGGCAATGCACCGAGCCAATATCCTTGGCAATGGATTGAATCTCCCTGGCCATGGGAAGATGAATTTACTTGTAAGGAGGATATGCCATGTGGATTTATGAAAAGAAATTAGAATATCCGGTTAAAGTCACTACCTGCAATCCTACTCTTGCAGCTATGATTATAGAACAATTTGGCGGTGCAGATGGAGAATTGGCGGCTTCTCTAAGATATCTTACTCAAAGATGGGCAATGCCAACGAATCAGGCTAAGGCTATACTTACGGACATAGGCACCGAGGAATTGGTACCATAATGTTATCAATAATAACAAATAAAATCGCTCTAAACCCTTATTTATCAAGGGTTTGAGCGAGGTAAACGAGGATGCAATAGCAACTCGAAATCCTCCGGTGATGTATGCCATCGACCACCTTGTTTTTTAGTATATTCGACTTTTTCCAGAACTTCTTTGAGCATATCGTTTTTCGCTTGCGGTGTTGGCAGTGCATAATAAGTCTCAATCAATTTTTCGACTTTTGGCACAATTAACTTGCGGGCTTCCTCACGTTGTTCTTCCTCCGCAATTTTAGCCTGCAACTCTTTATAATCCGCTTCTGCCTGTTTTAACCGAGCGTCGAGCACCTGCGACCTTTGCTTATATTTATCAATATCATACACACCTTGCTCAAGCAAATCATCGAGATTAGATTGTTGGATACGAATGGTATCAATTTCTTTTTCAAGTTTTATCAGCGACTTACGAGCCATATCAAGAGCCGATTTAGTTGTCTTTTTGGGATTATCATCTATTTGCCATTTTAGCTTATAGCCAGCCAGCCAATCTTTTAGTCCCTCAATCACTCTCTTTTCTACTAAACTTAAATGCGATGACACATTCTTACACGCTGTTACTGGGCACATTAAGGTNTCAGGATAACCGTTGCTGTAAGGGCGTCTTACCATGCGCCGTCCGCACATACCGCATATCACTAATCCGGCCAAAGGGTTTTGGACTGTTTTTCGCACGCTTACAGGACGAGGAGGATTTTGCTTCATTAGTTCCTGTGCTCTATTAAAAGTTTCCTCGCTGATTATACCTTTATGCAAGCCATCAGCAATTATGTAATCGGTTGAGCGNGGCCTTTCCACAGTTATTTTACCATCAACAAGCTTTTTATTTGCCCGACGCCAATTCCACCTGACCTTACCGGCGTATGTAGGATTTATCAGTATATCTCTAATGCTTGG
>JGI24712J26585_10002351_pt1 | contig 15551 bp, 15 predicted proteins | sample BioPla3DNA2_FD_26585 | JGI IMG/M metagenome (IMG submission 26585) | reverse complement strand
AGGATTAGCTTGACCCGCGAAGGATCTATATTTTACAATAATGCTTTCGTTTATCGTGGTGTGGGTAACACGTGCAAATTTCTGAGTGTAGCGAAGAATCTGTATTTCAGGCCATTTAAGATCCTTCATTACACTCAGGATGATAGTTTTCACACAGTCTGCTGTTGGTCGGTTGGCCAGGGCAGGTAGGTTCGAATTCATCCGAATGTAACCTTGAAAGGAAAAAACTGCACCGGGACCGGTAGGTTCGAATTCATCCGAACGTAACTACTTGAAAGGAAAAAACTATGAACAGATTAGGACATAAAGTAATAAAGCCAACAAGCATCGGTGGGCAAGCGGTAATTGAAGGAGTAATGATGAAGGGACCTAAAAACATTGCTATAGCCGTTCGCTCACCTGATAACGAGATATTGGTAAAAAAGGAATCTGCAGAAGGGGTAATTACAAAATATAAATTAAACAAGATACCATTTTTGAGGGGCGGATTAGCACTCATTGATGCCATGGTGCTTGGGGTCAAATCCCTGAACTACTCGGCAGATATTGCTATGTCGGAGGAAGAAGACGAGGAACCCGGCAGATTCGAGGCGTTCCTACAGAAAATATTTGGGGACAAATTAACAGATATAGTAACATATTTTTCAGTGTTTGTAGCACTTTTAATATCTATAGGCGTTTTTATTTTAGGGCCTACGTTATTGGCAGGTGTACTCAAAAAATTTATTCCGAATACAATAGCATTAAACCTAATAGAGGGTATTTTACGTCTGGTATTATTTATAGCATATATTTTTATGATTTCTAAAATGGAAGATATACGCAGGGTTTTTCAGTATCATGGTGCGGAGCATAAAAGCATTTACTGTTATGAAAACGGGGAAGACCTGAATGTGGGGAATATAAAAAAATATTCAACACTCCATCCCAGGTGCGGCACAAGCTTTCTCTTTATAGTTATGATGGTAAGCATGGTGCTATTTTCGATGATTGCTTGGAAGGATCCTATTAGCAGGATGTTGATCAGACTGGCACTACTCCCCATAGTTGCGGGGATATCATATGAAATCATCAAGATTGCGGGCAAAAGCCAATCCGCATTTATGAGTATAGTCAGCTATCCCGGCATGCTAATGCAAAAATTAACAACCCTAGAACCGGACGACAGTCAAATAGAAGTAGCAATAGAGGCTTTAAAAAATGTTTTAGTGGAAAATGAGGGCGAAGCCCTATGGTAACAATTGCTCAATTGTTGAAAGAAGGCACAAGGGAACTCACTAGGGCAAATGTGCCTACTGCCGGACTGGATGCGGAGGTTTTATTATATAACCTATTGGGGGCGGAACGAGCTTATCTTTATATGTATCGGGAAAAACAGGTTTCCAGAGAAACACAGGAAAAATTTTGGTGTGGAATAAAAAAGAGGGCAAAACATATGCCTATACAGTATATTGTAAATAGGCAGGAATTCATGGGATTGGATTTTTGGGTGGAAGAGGGTATTTTAATACCAAGAGCGGATACGGAAATACTAGTAGAAAAGGTGCTGGATATATACAAAAATAGTTATGATCCCAACATGGTTAAAATAATGGATATGGGAACGGGAAGCGGGGCCATAGCGGTGGGTCTGGCCAAATATATCGATAATTGCACAGTAGCAGCCATAGATATCCATCCGAATGCACTAAAAATTGCCGAAAAAAATGCTGATTTTCATAAAGTAAAAGATAAAATTATGTTTTATCTAGGGAATTTATTTGTTCCGATAGATAAACAGGATGAATTTGGGACATATGATATTATAATATCTAATCCGCCATATATCCCGAGTTCTATAATAGGGACTCTGGATAGCAATGTGAAAGATTATGAACCGCGCATAGCCCTGGACGGAGGGGATGATGGCTTGGACTTTTATAGAAAAATCACTAAGGAAGCTAAAAAATACTTAAAAAAAGATAGTTGGTTGTTGTTTGAAATTGGTTATGATCAAAAAGAGGATGTAAGTGAAATTTTAAATATAAATGGATTTAAAAATGTTGAAGTATTCAAAGACCTGGCAGGTCTGGACCGGGTAATAATCGGGGAAACATAACCTTTATTTCATGTCATCCTGAGACGGACAGAATGAGTTTGACCCGCGAAGGATCTAAATGAGGTGATGATTTGTATTATGTATATATGTTAACTAACAAAAATAATAGGGTGTTGTATACAGGTATTACAAATAATCTTGAGCGTAGGGTATATCAACATAAAAATAAGTTGGTTAAAGGATTTACAGAAAAATACAATGTTAATAGACTAGTATATTTTGATTATACACGGGACGTTAATGCGGCCATTGCAAGGGAAAAGCAAATTAAGGGATGGACCAGAAAGAAGAAAAACAAATTAGTTGAAGACATGAATCCCAATTGGGAAGATTTATATGAAAAATTAGCAAAGCAAAACTGAGATTCTTCGCTACACTCAGAATGACAAAAAGTGGGGCCCCAGCATGACAAAAAGTGGATACCATTTGTTTTTCCATAGATTTCATGTTACAATTTGGTGTTGGAGAAAGATAAGCGAGGTGAACGAGATGTTAGAAAAACTAGCTTTTTTGGAAGAGAAATATAAAGACCTGGGCCAAAAGATAAGCGACCCGGAAATAATTAACGATCAGAACCAGTGGAGAAAATTGGTTAAAGAACATTCCGATTTAGAAGAAATAGTAATAAAATATCGTCAATATAAATCAGCACAAGAAGGATTAGATGGAGCAGTTGAAATCCTCGAAGACAAAGACTCGGACGAGGAACTGGTAGAATTGGCTAAGATGGAAATCTGTGAGCTGGAGGAACAAATAGGTTCCATTGAAGAGGATTTGAAAATCCTGTTATTACCCAAGGACCCCAACGATGACAAAAACGTTATTGTTGAAATCCGTGCAGGCGCCGGCGGGGACGAAGCAAGTCTATTTGCGGCGGACCTATTCAGAATGTATACAAGATATGCGGAAAATGTAGGCTGGGGAATAGAAATGTTGAGTGCCAACGACACAGGGCTAGGCGGTTTTAAAGAAGTAATATTTATGATTAAAGGCAAGGGTGCCTATTCCATGTTGAAATATGAAAGCGGTGTCCATCGTGTGCAGAGAATTCCGACCACGGAATCCGGCGGCAGAATTCATACTTCCACGATAACCGTAGCCGTGTTGCCCGAGGCGGAAGATGTGGATTTCGAACTGGATATGAACGAAATCCGTATCGATGTATTCCGTTCTTCAGGAAACGGCGGACAATCCGTTAATACCACGGATTCTGCCGTACGTATCACTCATATACCTACAGGTATGGTTGTATCGTGCCAGGACGAAAAATCCCAGCACAAAAATAAAGACAAAGCGTTCAAAATCCTAAAAGCCAGACTTTTAGATAGACTGGTCCAAGAACAACAGGAGGAGATTGCAGAGGACAGGAGAAGCCAGGTAGGAACAGGTGACAGAAGTGAAAGGATCAGGACATATAATTTTCCGCAGGGTCGAATTACCGACCATCGCATTAACCTGACCTTGTATAAATTAGATAATTTTATGGATGGGGACATTCAAGAGGTAATAGATGCCCTGGTTACCACAGACCAAGCCAAAAAAATGGCTGCTGTGGGCAGCTAAAACAAGAGATGAGGACAAGGTCCTCATTTTTTTGTTTTAGATTTCCCATTTTTAGTGTACAATATCAGTTAAGCAGATATTAAACTGATATAAAGAGGTGTGAATCTATGTTCAGAGTCCTCTCATGGATTATAAGATATATATTTATCATTTTAATCTATTACTTCCTTTATGGAATCATCAGGCTCATATACTTGGACATACAGCGTATTAATAAAATAAACCAAAAAGAAAGCAATAATCCTTATTTAAAGCTTATCAACAGAAAAGAGCGCCTGGACTTTGATATCCAAGAATTCTATGATTTAGAAGACGAAACAACCATGGGGAGATCAAAGGATAATATAATTCAAATATTAGACAAATATGTTTCATCAGAACATTCAAAAATAACCATGGATGAAGGGGAATATTTTTTAGAGGATCGAGGCAGTGTAAATGGCACATATTTAAACAGTACAAAAATAGAGGATGTAGTTAAACTTAAAAATGGAGACCGTATTGGTTTGGGGCAGGTTGAATTTTTATTTGTGAAAGAGGCGGTGGAAGAATGAAACCTTACGGTTTGTTGGGTATACGAAGGCCTGTTTATGTTTTGATAATTGTCAATCTGTTGTTTTTTGTACTTTTATCCTTACATGTCCGACCCTTAGACCCATCAGTACTAATAGTTGGCGGTGGGGTAATTATTTTAATGACAATCTCCTATATAATTATCGTAAAAAGGCGGATGGGGGATCAGTATATATTTTTGATTATATCTATGCTGGTCAGCCTGGGCATCATAATGCTTTATCGTCTAAACCCGGATTACGGGCTTGCCCAAGTAAAATGGTATGGGCTGGGGATTGTTCTTTATTTCACGTCCTATATATTATTTCGTATTATAAAAAACTGGGATAAATACATTTATGGCTATATTATCGGAAGCATGCTGCTGTTTTTAATCACCTTTACCTTGGGGACCAATGTTGGGGGGTCAATTAATTGGGTCAAGATAGGTAATTTTTCTTTTCAACCTGCGGAGGCCACTAAAATATTTTTTGTCTTTTTCATTGCATCATATTATAAATTAAAACTTAATTCCGAGGAAACTTTTGTTTCCCGAGAACAAAAGGGCAAGCTATCTACAAATGATAGGATTCCCGATTCTATCCTACAGGAACAGGACTGCCGGGATTATGAATCAAGGGTTCCTGATTCCCACTCGGGGACAAGGGGTCATAAATCATCAGATACATTCACACCTAATGCGGGAAAAACCATAATTTCTCCCGAGGAGGACACATTACCCGGAGATAGCGCGGACCCCGACCCGTATCCGGACAATGATGATACAGTGTCTGATCTCTCCCAAACAGATATCCTAACCAAACCCAAAGCATTGAATTATATGGAGTTAATCAGGAACAAACAAATAATAAAAAATAAATACGTATTTCTAGCCATAATTTATTTGCATCTTTTTTTGTTGTTGGCACAGAGAGAGTTGGGGATGACTGTATTATTTTATACCATATTTATAAGCATATTTTATATTTATGAGGAAGATTATAAATTGTTGTTTTATAACATAGGGGCCATGGGGATAATTCTTGTTCTAAGTTATTTCACACTTGCACATGTCAGGGTCAGGTTAACCACGTGGATAGACCCATGGGGCCAAATTACCGGAAAAGGATACCAAATTGTCCAGTCCCTGTTTGCTATCACAGCGGGGGGGTTTTTCGGCACAGGACTGGGACTCGGAAACCCTGATTATATTCCTGTAGTCCATACGGATTTTATCTTTTCCGCTATCTGTGAAGAGATGGGCTTGTTCGGCGGAATGGCTGTGGTATTATTATATTTTATATTGGTTTACAGGGGCTTTAAGATAGCCTTAACCATTAAGGATACCTTCAAGAAGATAGTTGCACTGGGGATAACATTGATATACGGGTATCAAACCTTTATTATAGTCGGAGGGGTTATTAAATTAATACCGCTTACGGGGATTACCTTGCCATTTATCAGTTACGGGGGCAGTTCCCTGATTTCTGCTTTTATAGCTTTCGGTATATTACAAGCGCTTTCAGGTTTGGAAGGGAGGTTTTCCTAATTGGAAAGCAACAGAAAAATGGTTCATATAATAATACTCATGAGCATTTTATTTCTGAGTATAATAATATATTTAACATATATCCAAATATTCAGGGCGGAGAGCATAGCACAAAATCCTTACAACAAAAGACAATGGGCCATAGAAGATAAAACCATAAGGGGGTCCATTTATGACCGTAACGGTATTGTTTTGGCCGAGACAAGGGTGTCGGAGGATGGCACGATGGAAAGACTGTATAACTATGACGGATTATACAGTCACGCCATAGGGTATAGTTCCAAACAATATGGCAAAACAGGAATAGAATTTTACTATAATAATGATCTCCTATCATTAACAGGCGATAATACTGTTGCTAAAATCAAGGAAACTGTTATCGGGCAGCCTATTGAGGGCCATGACTTATCACTCACGCTGGATCATAAATTACAAAAAAAAGCGGAACAATTATTAAGGGGGAAAACAGGTTCTATTGTGGCTATGAATCCCAAAACCGGGGAAGTTCTGGCAATGGTAAGCAAGCCGGATTATAATCCGAACAACTTGGCAGTGGAATGGGAAGGACTTGTAGACGATGAAAGGAGTCCCCTACTTAACAGAAGTCTTGCGGGGCTATATCCACCGGGGTCCATATATAAACTTATTATAACTGCGTCTGTATTGGAAAACCCTGAGATGGACACTAATTATAACTGTACGGGCACTATTACCATAGATGGATACACCCTGACGGATTTCAATAAAAAAGGACACGGTTTTTTAGACCTGGAACGATCTGTAATCCTATCCTGCAACACAAATTTTGCAAGGATGGGGGTAGAGCTGGGGGGTAAAAATGTTACACAGATGTCCAAAAGGTTTATGATGGGCAAAACACCGGGTGGGGACATGCCTATTGTGGAAAGCCGTTATCCCTATGGTGAAAACATGAAACCCACCGACTTGGCCACAGTTTCCATAGGCCAGGGAAGGTTACTGGTAACCCCTATACACATGGCTGCTGTGGCTTCTACCTTTGCTAATAAGGGAACCATGATGGCACCATATATAGTAGAAAAGGTAAAAAATGCTGAAGGAATGGTTGTGATGATGGCCGAAAACCGGGGTACTCAGGTGATTTCAGACGATATAGCTGATGAAATAACAGATATGATGGTTGCGGTCGTAAGAGAGGGAACCGGAAGAAATGCGCGTATTTATGGTGTAAACGTGGCGGGTAAAACAGGTACGGCTCAAAATGAAACGGGGATAGATCATTCCTGGTTTGTAGGGTTTGCTCCTGCAGAAAATCCCAAAATAGCGGTTGCGGTTATACTGGAATCGGAGGGCAAAACCGGAGGAGAAGCGGCAGCGCCGATTGCCAGGGAGGTTTTAGTTGAAGGATTGAAGGGTGTTGACAGATGAAAGATACAATCATTATAAAAATAGATACCGAAAACATAGATGATAAATTAATAGAAAAATGTGCCGGGATTTTGAGGGAGGGAGGCACAGTTGTTTTTCCTACGGAGACAGTGTACGGTTTAGGGGCAGATGCATTGAATCCGGAGGCTGTGAAAAAGATATTTAAGGCCAAGGGCAGGCCTTCCAATAATCCGTTGATAATACACATCTCTAAGGCAGAGAATGTATTGCCCCTGGTAGAGGAAATCCCGGAAAAGGCACATGGGTTGATGAAAGAATTTTGGCCCGGCCCCCTGACTTTGATTTTCAAAAAGAGTGAAATTGTTCCACGTGAAACGAGCGGAGGACTTTCCACGGTAGCAATCAGAATACCGAACAATTCTATAGCTATCAAACTTATAGAAGAGGCGGGAGTACCTATAGCGGCACCGAGCGCAAATGTCTCCGGCAAATTAAGCCCTACCAAAGCGGAGCATGTTATGGAAGATTTAATGGGCAAGGTGGACGCCATAATCGTTGGCGGGGATTGTAACATAGGCATAGAATCCACAGTCCTGGATATGACTGCTGAAACACCTATTATACTGCGACCGGGCACTGTTACACGTGAAATGTTAGAAAGGGTTCTTGGAGAATCTCCTATTAATTTATCTATGGAAAATCCCAACAAGGTCAGGGGAGAATCTGATTCTCCGGGCACAAAACATATTCATTATTTGCCGGATGCTAAGATAACGGTTGTACAAGGGGATTTGGATGACATAGTTGCTAAAATAAACGAACTTAGAACCGAATATGAAAGGGAAGACAAAAAAATAGGTATAATCTGCACAGACGAAACCAAAAACAGATATGAAAAAAATATGAACCGAAATGGAGGAACCCTGAACAGACATGGAAAAAATATGGGAAGTGTTATAATTAAATCCCTGGGCAGTAGAAAATACCCTGAAACAATTGCGGTTAATCTATTTAAAGTATTGAGGGAGTTTGACAAAACGGACGCGGAAATTATTCTATGCGAATCGGTAAGCGATACGGGAATCGGACAAGCTATAATGGATAGATTGGAGAAGGTGGCTTCAACGATTGTTCAACAATAGTTCCAAAGGGGAGGTCTTTTATGCAAACTATTTTATTTGTATGTACGGGCAATACATGTAGGAGCGCTATGGCGGAGGCGCTTTTTAAACACATTCTGAAAAATAGAAAGGACAAACTTAAAAATATTAAAGCGATATCCGCCGGTATATATGCATGGGAAGGCGATGGGGCATCGTTAGGAGCAATAGAGGTACTGAGGGAAAAGGGTATAGATGCTATGGAACACAGTTCCAGGCTCCTGACACCGGAGTTAGTTGAGGAGGCGGACCTTATTTTAACTATGACATCAAATCATAAAAGGGCCATATTGGATATATGTCCCGAAGTTAGGAAGAAAACATATACATTGAAAGAATATGTTTTTAATCATAATAGCAAAGGATCATACATATCAGACGGCAATCTTTCGGTCGGCAACCTCGAGGGACTTGACCATGATATAAAGGACCCCTATGGCCAATCGGTAGATGTTTATCGCGAAAGTGCAGAAGAAATAGAAAAATATTTNCACATGTTAATTGANAGGCTTTCTTCAATGTAAGAAGAGACTGGGGACAGCAAGCTATGTGAAAAAGCACTGTCCCCATTTTTTATCATTGCTATGAAGGCCCCACATTTTTGTCATCCTGAGACGACAGACTGTGTGAAAAATGTCATCCTGAGCGAAGCGAAGGATCTCAAATGGCCTGAAAACGAGATTCTTCGCTACGCTCAGAATGACAAAAAGCGGGAAAAGTGCTTTTTCACACAGTCTGCTGTCCCCGTGGTTTTCACAATCGAAGTGGCGGATCCATGTGTCCGCCTTGGGAGAGCGGTTCTCCATCTAACACCGTAGAGGCGATTTCAATCGCCGATCAACCTAATAAAAAATTTGGAAGTTCCAAATCTGACATAAATTAGTTATAATAAAAATAGTGTTTCGAAAATGAAGGAGACAGGAGATGTTAGGATGAAATTAAATACACGAAACAAATTGATACTTTTGATTACAATAGTTCTTATTACGGCTATATTGATTGCCGGATGTTTTAAAAAATCCCCAGGTTTGAAAGAAGGAGTAATAGCCACCGTTAACGGTTCGGAAATTTCAGAAGAAGAATATGAAAAATTATTAGATTTTTATCTATCAGAGCTTCGCGGCAGTTACAGTTTGACAGACGATGCACTGAACAAGGATATGGGAACAGGCACAACCCTCTTGGATTCCCTAAAATCGGAGGTGCTGGACACAATTATCATGGAGCGGATTATTGCCAAGGAGGCGGCAGCGAACAACATTGAAGTGGATGAGGCAGAACTTCAAAAATTATATGAAGAAAACCATTTGAAATTAATGGAGGAGAATGAGGATTATAAAAAACTGATCAAGGAGAACAAAATTGATGAAAACCTCATAAAAGAACAAATGGGGAAAAGCCTTCTAGGCCATAAATACAAAACATTCTATCTGGATAAAATAAAGATATCTGACGAAACCGCTGAAACCTTTTACAACGAAAACAAAGAAAGGTTTCATTTGGAAGAGATAAAAGCAAGACATATTTTGGTTGGGGAAGAACAATTAGCAAAAGACATTATCCAAAAGCTCGAAGAAGGAGAAGATTTTGTAGAACTTGCAAAAGAACATTCTATAGAACCCGGTGCACAACAAAGCGGTGGGGACCTTGGATATTTTTCAAGGGATGTTAATTTTGTGCCGGAATTTAAAGAGGCTGCTTTTGCACTGGAAGTTGGTCAAATAAGTGAGCCTGTCAAAACAGAACATGGTTACCATGTAATAACTGTGGAAGACAAGGTGGAGGAGAATATAAAATTCGAGGATGCCAAGGAAGGAATCAAACACTCTCTCAAGGAAACAGACTTCCAAAATCATATAAGTGAAATGTTCGAAAATGCGGATATAATCAAAAGAGACAAACTGTAAAAATTAATGAATAAAAAACCACTAATGGTAAAATAATAGTACTACTATGAAATGTTTTGACCAACTTAGTTTTTAGACTTGGGAGGGAATAAAGTGAAGGCAACAGGAATAGTTAGAAGAATAGACGATCTAGGCAGAGTGGTTATTCCTAAAGAGATTAGAAGGACCCTCAGAATCAGGGAGGGAGACCCTTTAGAAATTTTTACAGGAAGAGATGGAGAAGTAATTCTAAAAAAGTATTCTCCGATTGGAGAATTGGGCGAATTTGCTACAGAATATGCTGAATCCCTTCATGAAGCGTTACATCACCAAGCGATAATAACGGATAGGGATACCATCATAGCCGTAGCAGGTGGTTCCAAAAAGGATTATATTGAAAAGAAAGTAAGCCAATCATTGGAAAGGATTATGGAAAGTAGAGAGACCGTGGTTGCAAATAAAGGCGATAAAATGAGAACTATTGCCATAGATGAGAGTGACGAAAAAGAATATACGGCACAGGTCATTGTACCGATTGTTACCCACGGAGATCCTATAGGTGCAATAGTACTGAACTCCAAGGAACCGGACGCGACCATGGGCGAGGTTGAACATAAGATAGCCTCAACGGCCGCAGCTTTTTTGTCAAAGCAAATGGAGTAATAAGACTTTGTGGCATATCATTTTACTAAGTGTTAACATATGGGCGAGCTTTGCTCGCCCATTATATTTATGTCCCCTGCTTCTTCCCAGGGGACGGTTTTTTTGTTATAATGGTCGGGAACGGTTGAACAGGGGACAGCAGACTGTGTGAAAAATGTCATCCTGAGCGAAGCGAAGGATCTCAAATGGCCTAAAAACGAGATTCTTCGCTGCACTCAGAATGACAAAAAGCGAGAAAAGTGCTTTTTCACACAGTCTGACAGTTGGTCAGTTGTTGGTCAGGGGTCGGTTGGATAGTTGTTCAGTCGTAGGGGCGACCTTTGGTCGCCCGCTCGAATGCAACGAAAATCGTTCCAACGTACTAGATGTACTGGGAGGCAAACACATGAGTAAAAACACCTTTCTAAAGGGCGCATTTATTTTAGGCATATCCGGAATTTTAGTTAAAATAGTGGGAGCATTTTTTAGAATACCCCTTGCAAATATCATAGGCTCAGAAGGAGTGGGGTATTATCAGGTAGCGTACCCCATATACACATTCTTACTATCCTTCTCCGCCGCCGGGTTTCCTACAGCCATTTCAAAATTAGTCTCGGAAAAAAGGGCCAGGGGCAACATAAGAGGCGGACACAAAGTCTTTCAGGTTTCCCTTGGCATCCTGGCAATTATAGGGATAGTAAGTTTTTTATTTTTGAGTCTGGGTGCTAAATTTCTAGTCAACAATTTTATTAAAAGCCCCAGTTCATATTTTTCCATGCTCGCATTGGCACCTGCCTTGTTGTTTATACCCATAATGGCGGCATACAGAGGATATTTTCAAGGTTTACAGAATATGGTCCCCACTGCTGTGTCTCAAGTAACAGAGCAGATAGCAAGGGTTATAGTAGGTTTGGCTCTGGCCACATTTTTATTGAGCCATGGAACAGAATATGCGGCGGCAGGTGCATCCTTTGGTGCCACCGCAGGTGCCATTGCAGGACTGACAATTATATTTCTCATATACGTCAATAATAAAAATTCGATCGTTTCGGAATTTCAACCTATAGAACAATACAGGGTGGAATCCGTAGAAAGAATAACTAAAGACCTGTTGAGAATTGCAATACCCATTACCGTAGGAGCGGCAGTGCTGCCCTTGATTAATATGATAGATACCATGATAGTGCTGAGAAGATTGCAGGAGGCCATAGGTTTCAGTTATGAAGAAGCAAACAGTCTTTTCGGACAGTTAACAGGTATGGCCATCACATTGGTACAGCTCCCTCCGGTATTGACCACAGCATTGGCTATGAGCATTGTACCCGTGATTGCGGCATCAAAGGTCAGGGATGATACCGTATCGATAGAAAAGGACGTAAAATCGGCATTTCGAGTGACCTTGTTGATAGGATTGCCATCTTTTGTGGGGTTGGCCGTATTATCAACTCCCATTATGGCCATGCTCTTTCCTAAGGAACCTCCTTCGGCCGGAAGGGTTCTACTATATCTGTCCTTTGCAACATTATCCTTGGCGTTGGTGCAAACGTTGACCGGAATATTGCAGGGCATCGGGAAACCTGAAATTCCCGTTCGCAATCTTTTAATCGGGGCACTGACAAAACTTGTTGTTACTTATATTTTAACGGGTATTCCTTTTTTGAATATAAAGGGTGCGGCTATCGGTACTGTAATGGCCTATGCGGTTGCAGCCGCCCTAGATCTTGTTGCGGTTAAGAGGAATACAGGGGTTAAATTCGGATTTGTTCAATTTGTATTAAAACCTGTTGTTTCCGTGAGCATTATGGGGGGAGCTGTATACTTGATTTATAGGTTTATGTTCCCCATTACGGGCAATACTGTGTCCACAATCCTTTCTATTGTTGCAGGAGGGGTTATTTACGGATTAATGCTGTTTATTACAGGGACGATTTTGGAGGAAGATTTTTTAATTCTGCCCGGCGGAAATAAGCTGGTAGGCTTCCTTCGCAGATTCAATCTGATGAAACAGTGAACAATTTCAGGGGTCAGTTGGTCAGGGGTCAGTTGGTCAGGGAACGGTTGATCAGTTGGCCGGTCGTAGCGGCGGACCAATGTGTCCGCCTTTAACGGAGGGATTCAATGAACAAAATTACAATAATCGGCCTGGGGCCCGGCGGAAAAGAACACCTAACCCTGGCTGCATATGAAAAATTAAAAAAACATAATAATATATATTTACGTACGGGAAGACACCCCATAATCCCTTATTTAAAGGACGAAGGTATAACCTTTAAAACCTTTGATTATATTTATGAGGATGATAATCATGATAAATTTGAAGAGGTCTATGATCACATAGTCGAAAAAATTTTAGAAGAATCAAGAAAGGGAGAGGTGCTATACGCTGTACCCGGAAACCCTCTTGTAGCAGAAAGCACAGTACAGTTGATTCTGGAAAAATGTAAACAGGAAGGAATCGAAACAGAAATATATCCTGCTATGAGCTTTATAGATGCTGTATTTACAGTACTAAAAATAGACCCTGTGGAGGGATTTCAATTGTTGGACGGGCTTCAATTAGACAGGCAAAAACCCGATCCCAACACAAACAACTTGATCACGCAGGTTTACAATGAACTTGTTGCTTCCGAGGTAAAATTACAACTGATGCATTACTATGACGATGAACAAGAGATATGCGTTGTTAGGGCGGCAGGCGTACCGGATATTCAAAAAATTGTAAAAATCCCCCTTTTTGAGCTGGACAGAATAGGCTGGATCGACTATTTAACAACTGTTTTCGTACCAAAGGTTGAAAATAGTGAAAAAAAGTATTACAATATGAATAATTTAGCGGAAATCATGGAAAGATTAAGGAGTAAAGGGGGGTGCCCATGGGATGTAGAGCAGACACACCAAAGCCTGAAGCCTTATTTAATAGAAGAAAGTAATGAAGTGATAGAGGCTATAGATATGGAAAGCGACGATGCATTGGAAGAAGAACTGGGGGACCTGTTGCTTCAGGTTGTTTTTCATAGTCAGATAGCAAAAGAAAGAGGAGCCTTCAGGCTGGAGGACGTAGTCAACAGGTTATGTCATAAACTTATCTTCAGACATCCCCATGTTTTCGGGGACAAAGTTGCAAATACCGAAGCGGATGTAGCAAAAATATGGGCAGAACAAAAATCAAAAGAAAAGAAATTGAAACATCCCTAAACGAGATCACAATAGATCGGATATTTACGGGAAACAGCTCCGGCACACCGGCTCACTGCTTGTCCGGCTGATAGTCGGGATTTCCGACTTCCAATACACAGGGACGATTTTAATCGGCCGACTAAATAGGGCCCTATGTGTCCACCCTTGATATGGGGCAATCCCACATTTAACAATGCAGGAACGATTTTAACCGCCCGGTCGAAACTATTTTGCAAAAAGTATACAGAAATTGCAGTAAAAAAGAAGGATTTTCAAAATCAGGGTAGAATAAAACTATACTATATGTATCAAAGTATTGAAAAATACAATATATATTAAACTAAGGAGGCAATATATAATGAATAAAGCTGAATTAATTTCCAAAATGGCAGAGAAAAGTCAATTGACAAAGAAAGATACAGAATCCGCATTGAATTCATTTATTGAAACCGTGGAAGAAACACTAGCTTCCGGGGATAAAGTACAGTTAGTCGGTTTCGGCACATTTGAGGTCAGGGAGCGAAAACCAAGACAAGGTAGAAATCCAAGAAACCCGGAACAAATTATTCAAATCCCGGCTTCTAAAGCACCTGTATTTAAGGCGGGCAAAACATTTAAGGAGAAAATGAACAAATAGCTTGTACAAACATATCATGTGTATAGAACATGTATAAGGCTTAACTTTTGTATCATTGGATACGTTATTTTGCAGTGCCCGGGGGATTGTTGTACCTGTATCTGAAACTTGTATCTAAAACCTGTATCTAGAATTTGTATCCAAAACTTGTATCTGAAACTGTTGTTAATCCTAATTAAGGGACCCCTGGTTGTATTGTACATATGTAAAAAACTTACGATTTCGGCAATCTCTTGGCAATATACTGTTTTGTTATTGGGGTTGCTTTTTTTATCCTATTAATATTGGGTAGAGGCGATTTCAATCGCCCAATTTCCAACATGTAGGGGCGACTTTTGGTCGCCTTTGATAGAGCACTTTTTTTGTTCTATGTATCAAAAGGAGGACCACATGCGTTTAGACAAATATTTAAAAAACTCAAGGATCATAAAAAGAAGAACCGTAGCAAAAGAAGCCTGCGAAGGCGGCAGGGTATCAGTCAACGGCAAAACCGCCAAAGCCGGCACCACCGTTGCTGTCGGTGATATTATCGAAATTCGATTCGGCGACAAAACTTTTAAGGCAGAAGTTACAGCCCTTGCGGATCATGCAACCAAAGATTCAGCAAAGGGGATGTATAGAACGATAGTTTAATAACATGCATATAAATATTCTCACTTTAACATACTAATAATAACAATAGTTTAACAATAGTTTAACGATGGTTTAACAATGGTTTAACGGTTGTTTTATAACGTCATCCTGAGTCGCGCAGTATAGTTTGGCCCCCGAAGGATCTCGTTTTTAACAATGGTTCAACAATTGTTTTAAAATGTCATCCTGAGTCGCACAGTATAGTTTGACCCCCGAAGGATCCCGTTTTTAACAATGGTTTAACAATTGTTTTAAAATGTCATCCTGAGTCGCGCAGTATAGTTTG
>JGI24712J26585_10002348_pt1 | contig 15559 bp, 15 predicted proteins | sample BioPla3DNA2_FD_26585 | JGI IMG/M metagenome (IMG submission 26585) | reverse complement strand
AACATTCTGTTTCTTCGCATTGTACCGTCCTAAAGCATAATAGCGTTGACTGCCACTTATTGAAAGTTCATTGAAGAAAACATCTTGCCAAGCATTCAGGGGAAGATTTATAGGGGATAATGCAAGGTGTATGTTGTGTCCAGGGTCATAGGTTGATGTTGTTGGAAATTCAAGGTCAAACTCAACGGTGAATGGTGTTTTGAATTTATATTTGGTTCGGAGCATACGAGTACCTGCCCACACACTCCCAGAGGTACGCCTACCCTCCATGTAAAGTTTCCCACCAGTAACACCAACATTACTCCCAGTCATGTTCCAAATACCCATATCCACCCATTTGGTAGGGTCTAATGTGGTGAAATCGTCCTCCATGAGGACTACTTCCTCTTCCAATGCATAGCCGGGAGTATCAAGTGAACCCACCATAAATGGATTAGTATGATCATATTCAAAGTATTGGAGTGGATGTGTGGATAATAACTCAATAGTTAACACTGCCTTAGCCTTTATATGGTTAATTAACTCCACAGTAACCTCCCTTACAAGATACCATCCACGGTGTGGGAAGGCATCATTATCTGGTAAAGGTGTGGAGGCATCAATCCATACAGGACCCCAATCATTATCCTTAGAACCACGAATAGTAACACTACCACTCGTTTTACTCTCACCACGGGTGATTAACCCACGGAGTTGTTGGATTTCATAATTGTATCCAACAACACTGAATGTTTCCTTACCATCAACACCATACTCATTAGACTCTGTTAAAAAGAATCCACGATTAATTGTAACAGGCCCCACTTTACATTGGGGGACTGTTATTCCAGGTACTCCCATTCTATTTTCCTCCTATCTTAATAGTATAATGCGTTTGCCACATCATTCAACTCTTTTGTAACAGTGTTTTTGATCATACGGACCAGTTCTGGTTTGTCATGAACATCACCATTGAAGGTGAAGTTGAACTCTGTTGTTTTACGATTATCATTACTGGTATATGGTCCAGGTCCCGCTCCCTGTGCGGGGCCAGTCCACCTGTGGCGTTTCTGGAATGCGGTTGTATCAAAGGTTTTACCTCCAACCTCCGCCCAAGTGTGTGCTATACTTCCCCAGAACCCATTTACCATACTGCAAGGTAATCCCATTGCATTTGCTAGGCTGCATATAAGTTGTGCACCATCATAACAGTTACATGACTTGTCCCGGATTACCTGGGCGTTGGATTTACCATCACCAAAGTAGAAACTGTATCCAATACCATTAAATAGGGCTGATGCTAACCTTTCAAATAATCCCATACCCCCCCGTTCAAATTCACTTATACTGAAGGTTTGACCAAGGACTGATACCTTCCAACCCTTAACCTGGTTAATTATCTGGGAACTCCAATTCATATCCCAACCAGCACTGCACTCTTCGGGGTTATCACAGAATAATGTGTTGAGTATATCATCACGGGCTAACTTAACACCACCCTTATACTTCACAGTCCCAGGCCCCGCACCGGCATGACTGTTACTAATACCTGCACTGATCAAATTATTGGTATTATTGGCTATGTGCCGGGTTGCACCATTAAAGAAGTCCCCACCAGCACCGCCTTTAACTTTTAATCCAATCTCTGGTCCGGGCCCTGCACCAGGTCCTGCCGTGCCTCTTGCTGCGGCTGCTCCTAATGAAACAGCAGCATCCATTGAAACCCCACCACCGGGGTTTCGTAGGAAACTCCAGAACCGGCTTAGCATACTCCATAATTTACTTATAGGCCCCCACACCGCACTATATATCCCATTAGATGCGGCTCCAAGGGCTCCTTTAACCCAATTCCATGCGTTTACTATTTGGTGTCCATAAAAGTTTACTTTATTCCAGATAGGGCCAAGCCATGATTGGAATGCGGCTATAATTTGTGTACCCAGACTAACCGTGTAAGTCCACACCAACATCAAGGCATTGTATATAGGGAGGACTATTGTGTTATAAAACCACTCCCATCCCTTATTCAGTTCAGTCCATAACCATTGGAGAGCACTTACTATTGGCTGGATAAACATGTTGGCAGTGTTCCATATCGCTGCCCACACCATACTCCATACACCCTGTAACTGTTGCACTGCGGGTATTATACCTGGACTGCACCCCACGATTAGGCATATAATCTTTTGAAGAATCCATAATACTGTATCCATTGCAGGATTCGTTTCCACCATTATTTCAACATCTGTACGGCTCAAACCTATTGTTTCAAGAAATTTATCATTAAACTTGGCTGTGGAATCAGTGGTTTCATCTATTGTGTCTTGTGCCTTTTGGAAACCAGCAGGATTAAATTTGAAATCTCTTAAACCATCAGGAATCAATTGAGGAAGAAGGGGGTCAAATGGTATTTTGGAACCTCCTTTATATTTAAATGATGCCTGTGCCGCAGCCATCATACCCGCACCCCAGTCCCCTGGTTTTTCAGTGGTTGCTTGTGTGTGGGCAATGCTTATCTCAGTAAGGTACCTATTAGGTCCCTTCTTAGGGTCATTCTTTGTTGTCCTTTCAATTTGCTCTGCCTTCTTATTTACACTTCCAGTTTCTTTATCCATTTGTTCGATGTTGCTGTCAATTTCATCAATATTATATAATTCTTTAACAGCATCTTCTTCTGTTATCCAACCTCTTTTAAGTTTATAATTAATTAACGCTCTTAACAATCGTTTATGTGCCTCTATATTTCTATTAATAGCGTCGGTAGACCGGTTCTGTGCGTCCTGATATAATTTTTCAGCCTCTGCCTGTGCCGTAACTGCATCTTTATTATCTGTTTGTGCAGCGGTTAATTCTCTAAGTTTAGCCTCATAAGCAGCAGTTCCAGGGGTTAACTGTGCCAATTCTTCTTTCAATTTTTGGACAATACCCTCAGTACGGCTTACCTCATCACTGTAATGTGCAAGGCTTTCTTTGGCTAATGCTATGTTTTCATCATGTTTCTGTTGGGCGGTAGTCCACCAACCATACGCATCTCCTAACGCATATATGGCTGTTGCTACTCCGGCAATTAAAAGTATATATGGGCCCAAAGTAACTATTGAACCTTTCATTGCAGTTACAAATGTGGATATTGCGTCAGCATTTTTATACCATGCCATAATTGAAGCATACATTGGGTTTAATAGTAATGTAAATGTCCCTATTACCAATCCCATTACCGTAACTAATACAAAGAATTTACCCCAACTTGGCAAAGCATCATACCCGGCACGGATTCCATAGAAAAGGTCAGAGAACCCAGTTGTGATTGCAATAATTGGGGGCAACAGTATACTACTCAATATAATTGCTAAATCACCAGCAGCGTTACCCGCAGCGTTTACAGCATCCTCCCATGTAGCAATTGTACCTGCAAATTGGTCCCAATGTTTCTGGTGGGCAATAACATCAATAGCTTCAAACATACCCACTTTATCATTAAGGTCTCCACTCCACTTACCAGTGGCTATAAGGTCCTTCCTACCCACACCAGTTTCCCTGGACAGCCTAACAAATTCTCCCTCTGCAATCTCTTTAATTGCCAGTTGGGCTTGTTGAGGTGTACGACCACCCCTCATGAAAGTGTCATATACTAATGCTGCCGGCTCAACCATTGCCTCGGCTTCTTCTGCCTTCAAACCAGCCTGTGTGGCTACATTCGCAATAATACTACCCACAGCATACTTGTTTATCTTCTTAAACTTGTTACCCATCTTATCCAATGCACGGGTTATGCTCTCCACTTCTGCGGTGGTATACTTCAATGTTTTGAAGTAGGCCCTCATTTCCTGGTTTCCCTGCATGGATGCCTGGACTGAAGTCATCAAAGCATTGAATAATTGGAATCCAATCATACCCACAAGCATACCAGCAGCCATACTCACCATGAACATGGCACCACGAAGTAAGTGGAAGTTTCTTAGAAGCCCACGGAATGCCTGATTACTTTTTCCAGAGGTACTGTATAACCCTTTAAGTCCCTTATTTGCATTATTAGCCCCAGTGGCTATCGGTGCAAAACTACGGCCCGTGGCTGCGAAACTACCCTGGGCTTGCATTACCTGTTTATTCAGGTTATTCATGGCCTTCTGGTTTCGCCAAATATGTTCTAATGGCTTATTCATCTGTGGACCCATATTAGCCCACTGTTGTGCTACATTCCTTGCACCGTTAGCGTTTTGAGTCCATACTGCATTAAGTTTCTGCCATGCATTCAATCCTTTAGGTACACCTATCTGGAGTCCCTGCCAATTCTTCAGGAAATGTTGCATTTCAAAATTGGCCTGATGTAACCCAGTAGATAATCCAGGGAATGAATTGGCTAAAAGATTACTTTGATAACTTTTCTGTAATTGCGAACTTAACTCTGGGTATCCCTTCTGCAAACCCATCATATTCCGCTGGTACTCTGTGAATGAGTCAAATGTTCCCATCCGGTTAGAGAAACTGCTCATAGCAGTATTTATGCTCCTTGCGAAATCATTTAAATTCTTCTTATAATTATTAAAAAATGTCTGACTTTGCTGGCCAAACTTATTAAAACCATTCATCCAATGAGTAGGAGTTATGGCTTCTTTCATTGCACTCTGAATGTTTGCCCCCATCTGCTTGAACGCACTGCCAACCATGCTGGCATTACGCTTCAGAGATAATACCATACCATTAAATTGTCCCCTGAAATCTGCTATTGCCTTAATTGCCGTTGCTAATGTTGTTGTGAAATCTGTGGCGTTCAATGTTAGCCACGCTTCAACTTTCCCCCCATACGCTGTCATATCTTATAACACCACCATAACTGTTTCCCCAATTAACTGATCAGAATATCGTCTTACCTTCTTAGTTCCCTTTAACATATAATGGCTCTGCGGGTCCTTCGGTGTTCTTGGACTACCAAATGCATCGAATTCTGCGAAGTTCCATAATGGATGTGCAAAGTCATCAGGATAATACATTTCATTGTCATCAAAAAATCCGGAGTCCATCATACTCCACTGGGTATACCATTCAGGCAGGTCATGGTGGAGGTTCATATTCTCATGCTGATAGGATGCATAATCATATCCATCTTCAGGGTCCGGGGAAGAATAAGTCATAAGAGCCGACATTCGGGGTAAGTCAGATACGAGTAAGTAACTAAAACTGTCTTGTAAGTATCCATGTTCCACTGGCACCATAGGCCATGTTTCGGCTTCTACTCGTTGTAATAATAAGAGGAAGGCAGCGCTGAGTTGTCCATATACTTGCCGTTCTATCAGATTCATACGGCTGTTGAACTCTTCAGTTTTCACATACAAAATCATGCTGCCCTCCACTACATCCTTTTTTTACTATTTTGTTGTTATACCTCTACTTCGGCTTCCATCAGATTATTATAGAGGTTTTCCATTTCAGGGCTGTCCTCATATTCCGGGTCGGGTATATGTTCCACAGTATTTACACCATCCGAGGATACCCCCCCAGTATGTCCATCGCTACCCTTTTTTGATCCCTTGTTATGGGCTTTACGCTCAACTTCTAATGCATCCTCTTCTAAACGGATTACGGGGAAGAAGTCATCATCATAGGTATCACGGATTTCAGGGATGCTCCACTTGAAACGGCGGGCTGCGAAGTGAACATAGGAATGTATAGGCTTTATACCCTCATATTTGTACCATTCCTCATTGAAAGTCTAACTGTGCATTACCCAACTCCGCCATACGGGCTAACTGGGCGTTAATCGCATTATCAATGATCTGGCCTTTCAGGTCATCTATTTCTTTCTTAGTTTTGTTGTGTTTGTAATAAGTCGCCAGGAGGTGTAATCCCTGTGCTAAATAAAAGTCGTCAGGTTCGGCTTCTAACATTTCTTCCTCATCGAATGGTTCCAGGAATATTGAAACAATTTTACCCATAGCCATCAGTTGGCCTTTACCGTCTTCTGCCTTATCCAATGCGGATTCCATGTCGGTTTGCATATCCATTAATTGGGCCATTTTCACTCTTTTAAAAGTACGATTTTTACCAATATATTCTATCTGCTTCATATCGTTCATCTCCGTCTGCTATTTCTTTATTTAATCCAAAAAAAGGTGTAAAAAAATGGTTAATGTGGGGTTATAAATATAAATCCCCAAATTTTGTTGTGCTCATTCTAATGTAGGGATTTTGCTGGTTATGGATAAACCAAATTTATCACTGCTACTATCTAATGCTCCGGTAAATGAGAATTCAAAGGTTTTACTACCATCTCCACCCTCACTGGGCACTACATCTGTGATTTCGGCATTCTTGATGTCCAATGTGAAATCATACCTATAAGTTGTTTCAATGGTTGGACCTTCATATTGGAATCTTAATGCTTTAGCCAGGTTTTCAGTGTTAACCGCAGTACCTGAGGTTGTACCGGTAGCCCATTCACGCTGGTAGTCTGTATCATAATATTTGAGTGTGAAGTTACCTTCCACTGTTAAGTCGCCCATATCTTTATCAACTGTTCCCCAGGTGTTTCCTGCGGCCACGGTTGCCTCAAAGTTGTTATTCAATGAAACACTTGCTTCTTGTAATCCGGGTATGGGTGTGCTTGGAGTAGACCCAACATCCCCCCAAAACACTTTTAACTGCCCTGACTGGGCTGCTTTAGTAGTAGTGTATGTTAATGTGGGTTCTGTTGCCCCAAATCTTGGGAAGTTAGATATAAATCCGGCGGTAACGGTTGGTGCTTCCTCTGTGGGGAAATTAAATTCTAATGTGTTACAAACGCAACCTGCAAAAGTACGGGCTGTTTCACTCCCCACATTGAATCCATGTGTATATGTGTATGTGGGTAATGTGTCGGCTTCATCATAAACATGAGTGTAACTAAGCCCTGTGGTGGGTATATTCCTTGTACTAACTGCTGAACCACAGAATGCTTTACACATTTGCTCTATACCCCCATCCCACCGTATACGGTCAGTTATTTCAGGTTCAGCATAGGCTTTAACCCTGGTAGTTTCAGTACCTTTACCACGGGTTCCCATGTGGCCTTCATCTACTTCTGTTTCAATTTTAGCGTTACCCTTAAAGTCCTGATACTTCTGGAGTACATCAGGGGCCACGGCTGTACCATCAACATTCTCTATACCTATGCCAGCATAGTGGAATGTATTAGATTTACCCTGTGCCATTAGTCATCCCCCCTAACCTTTTTAGATTCAACTTTAACAGGTTTACGAGCCTCTGCCACCTTCTCATATTGGCGGTCATACTCAAATCTTTTAATTAACTCTGCATCATCATCTGGTACATCCACTACTTCTTGTGGTTGTATTTTGCGTTTAATGTTGAGGTTTACAACCTCACTGTATCCTATAAATTTGAATTTCATAATATATTCACCTCATCTTATTTATTCAACTGCAATCCAATCTACCTCATAGTGTATATCATAAGTCATGATAACTGCATGAGCATAGACATTTATATTATCTATATGGTATACTGGGCGTTCAAATGCTCCTGAAAGGGTTAATTTTACTATGCTATTATGTAATAACCCATCATTGAAGTCATTATTAAGTTGACTCTCCGCTCCTTCCTCTAATAGGTAGAGTTTATCATCTACGGCACCATCACGGGTGGGTTCTACCAGAAAACTAATCCTCAATGGTAGGACATAGTTCATGTGGCCAGCAGTGAAATCATTTTTATCACCACGCCGCCTCGCACCACGCTGCACCGAATAAGCGGGGAGTTTAGTTTTATGGGATATGTATCCCTCACTATCATAGCCCCGGATTTTACCAACATCAGCATCCCTGGCTAAGGAATCCATTATACTCTGTTTGATTGCAGCGATAGTTCCTTTAGACTTCATTTTGAATAGTTCACCTCTTCATCTCAGAGTATCCTCCAAATATGCGTATCCTCCTCCGTGGAGTTCCATCCGGGTTGGTATCGCCACCATACAAATATTCTTCACACCTACGCTCCGCCTCTGTTAGGAGTCGTATACCATAGTTCTGGGTGGAAGATTTACCCCCATAATCCCAGGCCCGTGCATCGTTCTCTGTAATCCACATCCAAACATGAGCACCGGCAGCCATATATTTGGCTTCTACTAATTCAGGGTCATCAGGCATTGCATCTTCATTAATCTTTGATAATACAAACCGTTCACCTACATCTTCAAATGATTCTACATGTTCCTTTGTTATCACAAAATCATTGGATGTGGCTTCAATTGCTGCTAAATGAAATACCGCAGATGCTGTGGCTGCTGTGCCCCTGAATCCAACACTCCGTATTGAACCTAAATTTAATGGGGTGGTTACGGATACTTTTACACTGGTCATTACGCCGGCAGTTAATGTTGGCACTTCTATTTCATCTATTACACTCAATATTGATGGACTATCAGATAGAATTAATGTTAAATCCCCATCTGATGTTGTTTTACTACTTTTAATATGAAAATGTATAGTGTCCCGGTCATCTAAACGGAATGGTGTGGTGAATGTTTTATACACTTCTAAACCATCATCTAACCCTGTGAATTGTAATGAGTTAGCGTTAATAGTTGTGTTAGTAGTTGATAATGCGGCGGTTACTCCAGTTAGGGCTTCCCAGTTCACTGTAAAGTCATCAAGAGGTATCCTATCTATGGGTACGCCCTTAACATATTTCATTACATCTAAATATCCCATTTAGGACCACCCTATAAGTTGGATTAGGCTTGTAATACAACAGCAGTAACAGTTGCGTCAGCGTCTGCGCTTTGTGCTGCTGTTAGTTCAACTTGTATAGCCCCTGTATCTGTGGTGAAAGTAACATCTTTTATTGCGTTTTCACAAGCATCAGATGGAATAACTCCTAATATAATTCCGTCAATATCAGCAGCGTTTGTTACAGTTCCTGATGCTTCTCCGCCGGTTATTGTAATGTTCCTTTCCACTATTTTTAGTTCGGCAACACCAACAGCGTCATCACCAAGGTTTGCCTGCTCTACACTATTATCTGATAGGCTTATAGCACCAGCACTGTTTATACTGGCATCACCGGTCATTTGAACATAAGTTGGAACATTACTTGAATTAGTTACTATAAACATGCCCGCACCAGACGCATCTTCAAGCATGTCAAGAGTGATTTCACCAGCACCATCAATAGCACCAATCCTGGTGTCAAAAGCAGCCAACTCTGCGTAAACCGCATCTCTAAACATTTTCTCTGGAACTCTTAGGAATAAATCCTTAGATTTTACAAGAGTCATAATACATTACCTCCTTATAAAAAAGAATAATTAAAGGATAAGGACTAATCTGTCCCCACCTTTAGAGTCCGCTCTGTCTTTGGATACCTTCACCTAATTCCACAGCAACAGTTGATATGGTTGCCATGTATATTTCGGTTTTGGCAGGTATTTCATCATCAATTGATTTAACTTTAACATTGATGAGTGGCTTGTATCCTTCCATACCTTTAAGGGCTGCGGCGTTATGTGCTCCGGGTTCAAATCCATATACAACAGTTGCAGGGGGGTTTTTACTGTCAAACCCTATACTGTATCCTTCAGTCATGTTGCGTCCACCATATTTGAATTGTAGTTCTTCAATGGTGGGTTCACGGGGTACATTAGTGTATCCTTTACGGACCAGGAATTCTCTAACCTCACGGAGGTTGGTGGAGTGGAGTAATGCGGTGTCCAGTTCAAGGTCCAGGCTGTCATCATCAAATGCGTCCTGCATACGGATGGCATCTATGTCTATGGCGGTTGAATCATCCCAGGCACCATCTTTTAGGCTGGCAGTTGGGGCTGAGGCTCCGGCTACTAATGCAGAAACAGTTTGTGCTTCTAATACTCGTGCCATACCATAAGATAATCTTTTAATAAACCTTAGGATGGACTGACCATTCTGTTTAAGTTTACGGTCTTCTACTCGTAGTTTGTATCCTTTCATGACCACAGGTTGGGCCTGTGCGGTTAATCCACTGGTGGATACTTCTAAGAGTTCAGCACCACTGGCAACCTTTTCGGGTAGGGCCATTTTCCCATCAGTAATATCTGCTTCTGGGGATTGGTCCTCTTTATACCATACATAGTTGTCAGCATCGGTTTCCTGGTAATCCATCATAGGGACTACTCGTAACGCTTTGCTTACATATTCAGTAATATAGTTCTGGATAAAATCACGGTTAAATAGTGATTCGTTAACAGTTGTTTCCATAAATATTCATCTCCGTCTTAATTAATTGTGGCTGTAAAAAAATAATAACATACAAATTAGTCTGACTCATCTACTGGTGGTCCCAGGACTAAGCACTGAATTTCAGCACCACTACTGGCAGCAGCGGCTTCGAGGGCGATAATGTTTGAGGTGGTGTCCTCTTCTTTGTCGAGGGAGTCCTTATTTGTACCGTCAATTGCAAGGTAATCCCCAGGCTTAATTGCAGTATTGGCATCATCAAGTTTTAATCGTGCAAGGTCCCCGAATAATAGTACAGGACCATACCTGCGAGCATAAGTTCCAGCGGTTGCGTTTGTGGTTGGTAATGGACCCTCTGGGTCGCCTACAAGTAATCCAACCTTAATACCAGTTGATGCTAATTGTAAAGTTTTATCCGCCTCGGTATAAATTTGTAAAAATTTACCTTTACTCAGTTGGGATGCGAATGATCCCCCTGCTTCTTTACCCCTCTGGGTTAACACATCTGCATAGGTAAAGTCACCTTCCTCTAACTCGAAGGTTACTCTCCTCATATTCCCATAAATATCGTCGGCCATAATCTCATCTCCATATAATAATTTGGCTAATTAAATCTGTTACATAATGGCGAAATAAATGAATGCCATTATTTAATATTAAATTGGTCTTTGATTTCCTGGTATTTTTCCCAGGTATATTCATCTTTGTCAGGTTTATTCTTCTTCAAGGAATCCGCTATTTGTTTAACTTTATTTTTAACACCTTTTGGTGGTGTATCTGGAACCTTCTTTGATTCCTTCATTTTTTCACGGAGCGATTTAAGTTCTGATAGTTCAAGTGATTTATATGCTTTAGCCTGTAATTCATCTTCTTTGGCTAAGTCTTTAATGATTGCATCTTTAGTTTTCGCTTCATATTCCTTGTAGCGTTTTAATTCATTCGCTTGTTCACTTTGAACTGTTTGTAATTCTTTAACCTTGTCTTTTAGTTTAGATATAGCGTTCTCCTTTTCCTGGATAGTCCCTTCCTTTGAGTCAATAGTATTCTGGAGTGCTCCTATCTCTGTGGTTAATTCTCTAATCTTAGTGTCATTCTCAACCAATTTACCATCCTCCTCTGTGTTACATAATCTTGTGTTCTTATTCCGTGGTTTAGGCCCGTCTGGTGTAATGTAGACGACTTTGTTCAGTGTACCATCCTCTATGAGGAAGTTTCCTTCTTCGTCATAACTTTTAGCCTTCACGGTTACATCGCTTGAGAAATGAATGTTATCCTCTGGGAAATCCTCTGGAACGAGCATCCCAGCATATAATTCCCCTTTGGGGCATAGTCCTAATTTTACTATCTCTCCACGCTTTCCACTGTCATGGTTGTTTAGTTCTACATCCTGACCTACCAGGTCCTCACTAACTTTTTCCATGAATTTCTTTGTATAAATGTAATTAGCCCCAGGGTACTGTTTCAATCCAGGGGTGTCTATGATTCCTTTAACATATTTTAGGTTGCCTTCCATCCGAATACCTCCATAATCATGTCTTCTATAATCTTTGTGAAACTGAACTTAGTTGTGGGCCGGTATGTGCATCTACACCATAAATGGTATGGACATGGAGGTAATGTTTCCATAGTGTATGGATTGTTCTCCTCAAAGAACATGCATATAGGACATACCTTCCCATCCATTTTGGTTATCCATTCATATTCTGTTTCTATTGTGAATACTGTGGTGAAATAATCTGTTTTAGCCTGATTAAATGCTCCCATCGCCCCATAAGTGGACATACGCTTTATCCTGTCAACAGCCCTCTTTATGATGTTACCCAGTTTTATCTGGGCCTTGGGCTCCTTTTCTAATCTTTGTAATATGAAGTATGCACTGGTTCTTAGGTCGTTACGGATTTCTTCCACTATCGCCCTGGCAGTGTATCCTTGTTCAGTGGTTATTGATTCCAGGTCCACCCGGATCATTCTTTCTATTTGTTTAGCGAATTCTGCACGCCGGGTAGTGTAACCCCCACCACTGATTGGGGTTGTATCTAAAGCCCATAGTATGTCTTCTATTGCGGCAGCGGCTCCTATAACTCCGATAGATATTAACATTGCACCGATAACGGTTGCTATATCATCATATAGTTGGTCGCATCTTTGGTCAACAGTTTCTAACACTTCATCAGGGGGTAGGTCCTTGAATTCAAGGTAAAACATTTCCAGGAGCGTAACGAGTGTTAGCATATATAATGCTTCCCCCTCCCCTGCGTCCTCTGGGATTGTGAAGTCTGGTTCTATTGGGTCAACTTCCTCCTCCCGTGGGTCCCGTGCTCCTGCCATTCTTTATACCTTGCCTTTAAGTCCCTTCCAACCCCTCTCTTTAAGTTTTAATATTGTGGGGTCCTCATCTGATTCATGGGTGTTGAGGAGTCTTTCATCTTCTAACCCATCCACCTCTATTCCTTCAGGTTCTTTAACGAATTCTACCTGTAATTGGTCTTCTAATTCTGGTTTTAACGCATTATTTAATCCTTTCTCCTTTTTAACCTTCACATACCCAGGGAAGTATGCTCTGGTTAACACATCAGGGTCTACATTAGGATATATGCCAAATAATTTAACACCAATATCAGCCTTGGACTGCTCTTCATCTACCCTTATCTCTTTGAATTGTATGTGAACATGGCCTTTAGCGTCCTCATATCCTGCGAGTTCTAATTCATCATCAAATAATTCAGGTTCAAATATGTTCTTAATAAATTCCTGTAAATATTCTATATAACCAACAAAACCAGTGGAACCAGACATTTGCTCCGCAGCAGTAAACCGGCTTCCCTTACTGGATTCAAATTTACTGTCCGGAGTTAATAGGATACTCCTAATTTCCCCTTTAAGATACTTCAAGTATAAGGTGTAATCTAATAATACATTACTCCCAATCCGTGCTGGTTTTATCCCTGCATTGTAGGCTACAACTTCTTTACCATCATGTTCACTGAATAGGTTTACAACCTTAGTAACATTATCATCAGTTAATTCGGAGGCATCATATCCATCCGCACCAATCTCTAATCCAAGTATGCTACCACTTTTGTGTGCGGCTTTCAACATGTACTTCTCTATACGCCGTTTAGCATCTACAAGGTCTAATGCCGGATAAACTGCACTATTACCCTGGCCATCGGTTTCACGGAATTGTATGCATATAATTTCTTCTGGTAAAAAGTTGTTTTCCTCCTCTTCACCATCAAGGTCTAAATCATCAAACTCTAATGACTTCCAACTGCCATCCAACCGGGTTACAGGGGCTTTCTGTTTATATCCTAATACTTCCTCTGTATCTGGGTTTCGTATAATACGGAAATCATATTCATCACCATCATAGGCTAAGAAATGTATGTATATGGCATTATCTTTTATCCTTTTCTGTATAAAGCATGTTCCATCAACATGGGCTTTAATCATAGCCTCTTCTATACTATCCCTCAAATCCCAATCCTTTGACCGAATCCTTATATGTTCAGCAGCCTCTTCATACTCAGGGGAATCTGCAACTATTTGGAATCCACGGTTAGCAGTTATAACGGCATTATTGATAGAAGAGTTAACAGTAGAGTCATTATTATAGGCCCAACGAGCATTNTTTATGTTACGGTTAATCCGTTGGTACCCTTCTATGTCCTCAAAGTCCTCTTTATCATTATCACTATTATTGCCGGTGGGTTCGGTAACAGCATCCTGTGTAGTGTTCTGTAAACGGGTTAACCCCCTCAGCCGGCTTATCAGTCCCAAATAAATCCCCTCATAAACATTTTTTTAATTTAATTAACATTGATAAATGTGTGCCTTTCATTATACGATTAAACCATTGTAAACGCAATTGTATGGACAGAGGAGTAAATACAGCAAATTCATCTTGTATAGTCCATCCCAAATCATATAGGTCTGAGCGTATCTCATATAATGAGTCGTTTAACATAGTAAATCACATCTATACAGCATAGAAAAAGGGTTTCATCTTTTTCCGTGCCATGCCGAAATGGATATTATAGGCACCACTGAAACAGTCAACTTGGTCATCATGTGCCCCTTCACTCTTAGGGAATCCAACCACTTCTTCAATGAACGCATCATTCCATTCAGCCTCTAATAATCGTACCTTCTGCTGCTCAGTATATGCACTGACGGGTTTANCCCGTGATTCCTTACTCTCACGGGGNGGGTCGCCCTTTACACGGTACCCTGGAACTAACCGTTGAAACGCATTTACCACCAGTTTACCCGCAGCGGGTGTTTCTTCAATAAATATGTCAACATGAATCCCATCATTAATTGTGGTCTGTATAAACCGATCCTCTACTTCCCTTGGCGTTCCACGGAACCTTACAATATCCATAACATAAACATAATCCAATTCATCAACTGCCATTAGGAGTCCAACAGTCCAATCCGGGTCCATACCCTTCTTGGATGGTTTGGTTTCAGCGAAATCCCAGTAACGGATTTTACGCTTAATCTTAGCCGGAACCCGGCGTACTATGTTATTGGTGAACCATTCCTTCTTGAACATGCCCCCCTCTATACCAACATCCCAATCACCATACTTCAACTGCATCCTAGTGACATAGTCTAATCGGTTAAGGTTGGCTTCATAGTCGTCCTGGTCTATATATGGGTTTTCACGGTAACTTGCAGGGATAAACGGTCTTAACTCTGGGTCTTTGGTTCTTATGAATCTCCGTTTAACCCAGTTATGTCCAACACCACCAGGGTTTGTTGCAGCCCGTATCCTTGTAGGTATACCACTCTCTGTGGTTTTACGAATACGACTGAATAGGTAAAGGTATTGTGTGTCCGTGAATTGTGTTAACTCATCAAATCCAACATAATCTAATTCACTGCCCTGGTAATGGTATTTGTCATCTTCATGTTCCAGGTACCCGAAGGTTAAACTACTATTCCAGTCCTTAAAGTACCAGGTCTTCAGTTTTTCATTCCACTTGGCATAGGGGTTATCCTTTAACCACTCTTTAGCCCGGTCCATCAATGCTCCGGGTAAAGATAAATCCCGGTAAGTCTTACGGAGTATCAAACCATTATAGTTCTCAGTAGTAGCATAGCGTAACCCGTCCATGAGTAGGGCATCACTCTTACCCCCACCCGCCTGACCTCCATAGAGGCCCTCCTTAGTATCAAGGAGTAGGAACTGTATCTGTTTCCAGAACGGGTTGTGTGGAATTAGCGGGTTGTCCAGTATCTCCGTGGCTATCACCCTTTTTTGTTTTGGTGTAAGCCTCCCTCTGCCGGTCAACTGCTGTGAAGAAACGCTCATATTCCTCTGCCTTTTCCTTAGTGGTTTTCTCTAATGGCTGGTCTGGTCTTGTGCC
>JGI24712J26585_10002347_pt1 | contig 15562 bp, 20 predicted proteins | sample BioPla3DNA2_FD_26585 | JGI IMG/M metagenome (IMG submission 26585) | reverse complement strand
CAGATCATTGCCGCAGCCAAGGATAAACCCGTGGGCATAGTACCCGGCGATGCCCTGGAGGTAATGCCCAGGGATCTCTCTGTGCTGAGGGATTTGGGCCTGTCCTTTGTCTCCGTGTACGCGCATCATCTACCGGTGCGCTGGCTGAAACCCCGTCCCCTGCTGCCTATTGCCGCAGCACCCAGCTTCCAATTTCCCCGGGAACTCATCCCCGCGCTTTCCCGCACAGGGGTGTCCATGATCGAAGCTTCCGTCATGCCTCGAGACAGATACGGCCAGCCGGTGACTGCCCAGGATTTGGCAGTTTACCAGGACCTGCGGCAGCAGACTGGCCTGCCCATCATCGTCCCCACCCAGCTCAAGTGGGAGCCTGAGGATATTCCCGCTCTGGCCGCCACCGGTGTCAATGCGCTCATGATCGGCGCCGTGGTTACTGGCCATACCAGCGAAAGCCTGTATAGAGCCACAAGGAACTTCCGAGAAGCCATTGATGGCCGCTAAGCGGAGTACGCTGACTCAAACGCCACTTCCAGCTCGGGAGTCCCTCGCTTTTTAACTAATGGTGTGGAAGAGGATGCATTTGCGAAAAATTTAGCATTGAAATTGCTAATTTCATAATGTATAATGGGGCAAACAATGGAAACCACGGCTCTTCAAGGTGCCGTCATTGCCGCATTATCTAGGCAAACCATCATTCCACATCACCAGACTATGATAGAACAAGTGCAAACCGCTGCCGAAAACGGATGCCTCTGAAGGCCTGGCTTTCCAGGGCTTTCTAGGAGGGATCCTTTCTTGAGAAGGCGCGGCAAAATCGCACTTGTTTTTTTGTTGTCGCTGGCAGTAACCTGCTTGCTGTGGAGTGGAGTTGTCCTCGCTCAGCCGAGTTTATCTTTGCGTGAGGATGCCAGGCTGGAGATCGTGGGAGCTGGACTCGATCTGGTCCTGGACCAGCAGTCATTGCTGTCCCGACCCCTGGAGACCTTCAAGTGCCGCCACATCAGCTCCTCCGGAGAAGTGTATGAGGCAGAAGTCACAGGGTTCTCCCTAGGCAGCCTGCTCGCTGAAAACGGGCTGGACCTGGCTCAAATCGCCTCCCTGAGTTTCGNTGCCTCCGACGGCTATGTCATGGCCGTTCCAGCGGAGATTTGGGCAGACCAGGCGGTTTACATCATGCTGGCCAGGGACGGGGAAGGACTGGAGTATCCCAGGAGCTGCATCCCGGAGCAGCGTTCCATGTATTGGGTAAAGAACCTCACCAAAATTGAGCTGGTTCCCACAGAGGAGTTGGCCTTGCAGCTCCAGGTTTCGGTAAAGCGCATCAGCTTTTTCCGGGAAGCAGTGCAAGAAATGGAGCCGGTGGAGCTTAATAACCGCGGTGAGCTGGTCAGTGCCTACGGGCTGCAGGATTACTTCCAACAATTCGCCCTGGCCCTGCCCGAAGCGCCTGTAACTATGGCTGCCCTGGATGGGCTGGAAAAGACGGAGAAGCCCGAGATCTTCCTGAGCAGCTATGTCACTTTGGATTCTGAAGCGGCTCCTCTTTACTTCTCGGAAGAGATGAACCTGGGCATGCGGGTAAAGCAGCTCGATGTGGTCATTGCTGGCGAAGATGCCATCTACTTCGGCAGCCAAGCCTCTTTGGAGGAACTGTTTGCCCGGGTGGGCATGCGCGAGGCCGCAAACTACCTGTTCACAGCCAGTGATGGCTTCCAGGTCCGGATACCCGCAGAAGCCATACCCTACGGAGAGGTTTACCCCGATGAAAAGGGAGGATACCTCAGGGTCAGGTTTGAAGGATTTGACCTAAGCGGGGTTCAAGGCGGCGGCAAGGTGAAATATGTGATCGCTGTGGAAGCGGAGGAGTAGGGCCGCGGACGTCTTTGTCAGCGGCCCATCAAAGGGGGCTTATTGTGAAGAAAGTATCGATCGTACCCATCGGAATATTGCTTGTACTCTGTGCAGCCTCCGCGGGATTGGCCTCAGAGGGGGAAATCCTGCTGACTTTTGAGGGAGCAGCCGTGGAAACAATGACTGTGGACGAGTTCCTGGCCCTGCCGCAGATCACTGTGGAGCTCACTCGCACCAACTCCCGGGGCAAGACCACCACGGGCGTCTATTCCGGCGTGCACTGGAATGTCTTGGCGGAGGCCATTGGCGCCCAGCACGCCCGCGCCGTTCAGGTGATTGCCTCCGACGGCTTTGAACAGGTCTATCCCCTGGAGGTTTTGGAAGCCGCAGACTCACTCTTTGCCCTGTACAAGGATGGAGAGCCCATCACCCAGGACGAGGGCGCCGGCAAGGTCTGGTTTTGCGCCAGCGAGTCCTACACGGCTAATTTTTGGGCCAAGTACATCGTGAAGATCGTGGTACGATGAAAAGCCGCCATTTTACCCTCGTGGACCACATGGTCATGGCCATGCTCGCGGCCAGCGGCATCGCCATTAAGGTTGTGGTTGTGCCTCTGGCCCAGATGGTTACCGGNCCCCTACTCATTCCCGGGGGGGTTGTGGCGGGCGGTTTCTACATGCTCTTTTTGGTTTTGGCCAGCGCTATCACGGGTAAAAGGGGCGCAGCCTTGATGGTGTCTTTGCTGCAGGCAGTCTTGGTCACCATCACCGGCACACTGGGTTCCCACGGAGCAGCGAGCCTGTTTACGTATTCTATGTCCGGCTTAGCAGTGGAGATCTGGCTGTTGATCAGCGGCCATCGAGGCTGCTGCGCCCTTTGCTGCTTTGGGGCGGGGTTGGTTGCCAACGTGGCTGGCAGCGTCGCGGTCAATCTGGCCATTTTCCGGCTGCCAGCAGTTCCCCTGCTCCTTTCCCTTTCCGCTGCCGCGCTCTCCGGGGGCTTGGGCGGGTTGGTGGCACATCTCGCTGCCCGGGGCCTCCATAAATCCGGTATTCTCAGGCCATGGGGAGGTTTCTAGATGAAACTCAATCTCAGATGGGGTTTGCTGGCGTTGGTGCTCTGCTGCCTAACACTTAATGATATTTGCGCAGCTCAGAATGGCCTGGTTGTAACCGGTGACGTGGCCAGGGAACTGGTCCTTAGCGGCTACGAGGGCTTGGAGACTGTGTCCATAGAGTACCGGGGCGAGCCCAAGAGGTTATCCCCCTGCTGTCCGTTCTGGAGCAGGCGGGAGTACTGGGGGAGGGCGGGCATATTCTGCTCACCGCCTATGACGGCGTGGCAGCCCTGCTTTCTCTGGAGGAAATCAAGGAAAACTGCTACTTGAGGTTGAGTCCGGAATACGGCTGGCAGTTCCTTTCGGAAAGCCATCCTCCCCAGGCCCGGCTCAAGTTCCTGGAGTACCTAGTGGTCATGGGATTAGGGCCGGATGTACCCGCCCTGCGCTTCATCCACGGGCTGCAGGAAAGTGTGATCACCTATGGCGGCTTGTTTACTGTGGATGCTGTTCAGCGTCTGGTCATGGAAGGGGAGGCCAGGAAAGGAGACTTTTCTGTTACAGCCTTCACCAGGCGCAGCCTGATTCCCCTTGAGCAGCTGGTTGAAGCAGGCGACATCACTGCGGGGCTTGCCTACTTCGCCGACGGAGGTCAAATGGAAGTCTCCCTCCAGGGCTATCTGGAGTGGCGGGGTACCTCCGCAGATTACCTGGGCGAGGATGGGCGCAGCCGCAAGCCAGATATCAGGGGCATCTGGGTGGATCCTCCGAAGCTTTCCATAACTGAGCTCCTGCCCCAGGCCCTGGCCGCGCTGGAGGAAGGCTCAGTGCTGATCATCCTCCTGGATGGGCTGGGGTACTTAGAGCTGCAGCGGGTGCAGCCGCCGTTTCTTTCCTGCAAAGGGGCGGAGCAGGCGCGCAGCGTCTTCCCTTCCATTACCCCGGTGGCTTTGGGCTCCATCCTCACCGGCGAGCTTCCCTCTAAGCACGGGGTTACTGCCCGGGGGATGCGGGATCTGAAGGTGCCCGATCTGTTTGACCATGCCGCGCAGTTGGGCAGGGAGTCGGCCATGGTGGAGGGCACGACAAAGGTACTGAACACCAGCATTAGGCAGATCCTCAATCCTGATCTAGATGGTGATGGCAGTACGGATAACGAAGTCTTTGCGGCTGCCCGAGAGCAGCTGGAAAAAGGGGTGGATCTGGTGTTTGTCCACTTCCACGGCTACGACGATGTTGCCCACGCCTTCGGACCCTTCTCTCCAGAGGCCGCGGAAAAGCTCTTGGAGCTGGACCGTTATGTGCAGCAGCTCTGCCAGGACTTTTCCGGCACAGTCTTCGTCCTGGCCGATCACGGGCAGCACCCCGCCACTGGAGATAAACTAGGCGACCACGGCCAGTTTTCCCTGTTGGATCTGACCATACCTTGGCTGAAGTGGGTACAGCCATGAAAAGCGCCACAAAACGCGGAAATCAAATAGTGGTGGGAAGCATAACCCTGCTCGTGGCTTTAACCGCGGTGCTGGCTTACCTCAATGCCGGCGATCTGGCCCTGAAGAAGGAGCTGGAGATGAACGCCGAGTTTCTGTTCACCGCAGGTGAAACCAGCGAGAGGGTTAGCATGTCCCAGATCTTGGAGCTCCAGCCCGTGGAGTTTGAGGCGGTTATGGACACCAGCATCACCGATCCCACGCCCGTGACCTTTACAGGGGTGGAACTGAGCAGGATCTGCCAGCACTTCGGCATCGAGCTTTTACCCGATTCTCTCGTGCAAGTATCGGCCCTTGACGGCTATGCTTCCGTGGTCACCGGGGCCGAAGCGCTAGAACCAGGCAATGTTTATATCTGTATAGCCATGAACGGGGAGGCCTTGAAGCCGAAATCACAAGGGGGTTTTGGGCCCTTTATGATGGTGATCAAAAACGTGGTGTTCTCCCAGCGTTGGTGCAAGTTCGTCGAGGAGATAGTGGTACGATGAACGCCCTCCAGGCTCAAAAGATCAGCTTTCGCTACCCCGAGGGCCCCCTTGTCCTAGAGAGGGTTGATCTCCACGTACAGGTGGGTGAGTGCGTGGCGCTGGCCGGCCCTTCTGGCAGCGGCAAATCAACACTCTGCCATGTTCTCTCTGGAATCATTCCCCGCTCCATTCCCGGCCAGGTGAGGGGAACCATCCGCCTTTTTGGAGAGGAACTTTCCACCCTATCCCTGGCGGAAACGGTACGCCGGGTAGGCGTGGTGTTTCAAGATCCCGATGCCCAGCTTTTCTTCCCCACCGTCGAAGCTGAGCTGGCCTTCGGGTTGGAGAATCTGTGTTTCCCAGAAGAAGAAATGGACAGACGTATCTCAGCTGCCCTGGAGACTGTGGGCCTGAGCAGCCGCCGGCACCAGGCCACTAAGGACCTCTCCCAAGGGCAGAAACAGCTGGTTGCCCTGGCGGCGGTGCTGGCGTTGGAACCGGGACTGCTGATCCTCGATGAGGTGTTTGCCCCCCTGGATGAGCGGAGTGAAGCGGTGGTGCAGGGGGTAATCCGAGATTACACAGCCCGCGGCGGCGCCGTGCTCCTTGTGGAGCACGACCCCGAACTCTTGGCGGTGGCAGATCGGATCTACCGCCTGGCCCAGGGAAGGCTGGAGGTGGCCAGTTGACTGCCATAGCCCTCTTTGATGTGCTTTATCGTTACGAACGGAGCGGATTTGTGCTCTCCTGCCCCCGGCTTGAGCTGCGCCTTGGGGAGCTTACCCTGATCACCGGGCCCAACGGCAGCGGTAAGACCACCTTGTCTAAGTTGATGTGCGGCATCCTCCGGCCTAAACAGGGGCGCATCAGTATCTTCGGCCGCCGAGCAGACGAACTATCCCTGGGGGAGATTGGGAGTAAAGTGGGCTACCTTTTCCAGAATCCATCCCGACAGCTCTTTGCCCCCACCGTGTGGCAGGAAATGCTGTTTGTCCAGGAGATTCTGGGGCAGGATCCCCAGCCAGCCAGGGCCCGGGCCGAACAACTGCTGGCCAGGTTCCGCTTGGCTGATCTCAAGGAACGGCGCGTGTACACCCTCAGCCGCGGGGAGCAGCAGCGCCTGGCCATCTGCACCATGCTCATGGGAGGAGCCGAGTTTTTTATCCTGGATGAACCCACTGCTGGGCTGGATCGGTCCCACCGCACCGAGCTTTACAAGCTCATGGACGAGCTACTGCTTGAGGGGAAGGGGCTGGCCGTGATCTCCCACAGCAGGGAGCTGGCGTCCCGCTGGAAATGCCGCCAAGTGAGGCTGAGGGAAGGGCAGGTGTTGGCGTGAAGAGCGCGGATCCCAGGGTGAAGCTGCTGTGGGCAGTAGTGTGCACCAGCGGAGCAGTGTTTTTCTCTAAACCTTGGTGGATGCTGGGGCTGACCGGTTTCTCCCTTTTCGGTGCGCTGCTCTTTGGGGCGGATCTTGTGGGCCTTACCAGGCGCCTGAAGAGGTTTCTGCCCGTTTTGCTCATGGTCGCCGCCGTGCAGGTTCTTTTCGTGCGTACGGGTGCACCCCTCGTGGTTGTGGGGGGGCGGATTCTGCTCACCGCAGATGGTGTCTGGAGAGGTTTATCAGCCGCCATGCGCATGGTTATCATCTTCTGCTCCGGGGCCGTGATGGCACGGGAGGACAGCCGGCGGGTAATCAATTCTCTTATCCAGATGAAAGTGCCCTATGTTTTCTGCTTCAGCCTGTTTGCCGCCCTCAGGTTCATTCCCCTCTTTGGCGAGGCCTTTGCCCAAGCCCTCACCGCGCTGCAGCTGCGGGGAGTCGATCTGCGCCGGGTTCCCTGGCGCCAGAAACTGCGCCTGTACAGCGCACTGCTGGTGCCGGTGCTGGCGGAAACGCTGGCTAGAGCGGAAAACTTAGCCGCGGTCATGGAAGCCAGGGGTTTTGGTGCTCTGCCCCAGCGAACCATTTATGTAAGGAACACAATGAACGGGCGGGACTGGGCGGCCGTGGCTGTGCTGCTGCTTGTGGGCGTCTTTGCTGTGCGGTTTTATTATGCATCCTAAAGGAGTTATGGGCATGAAGGCGGTGGCGGTGAACGGACTGAGTAAGTCAGGCAAAACCACGGTGTGCGAGACCCTCATCAGCGGGCTGCGCCGCCGAGGGTACCGGGTGGGTTCGGTAAAAGAGATCCACTTTGAAGGGTTTGCCATTGACCCCGATCCTACAACCAATACCAGGCGGCACCGGGCCGCGGGTGCGGATCCCGTGACAGCCAGGGGTCTATACGAGACCGATGTTCTATATGGAAGCAAGCTTCCCATAGAGGAAATCCTCCGGCACTATGATCATGATTTTGTCATCCTGGAAGGCGTCTCCGACTGCAATGTGCTCTCCATCATCACGGCCCACACTGTGGAGGAAGTGGAGCAGCACCTAAGTGAACGGGCTGCGGCGATTTCTGGGGTAGTGGCCAATCTCCAGTTAAAGGAGGCTTACGGCCTGCCTGTCTTTAATGTTCTCCACGATCCAGAAAGTCTGGTTGACTTCGTGGAGGAGCGGGCCTTTGAGCCCCTGCCCTCTTTTGATCCAGAGTGCTGCTCAGCCTGCGGCCACACCTGCCCGGAGCTGGCGGGGCTCATAGTTAGGGGGAAAGCCAGCAGGAAAGACTGTGTGCTCTGGGCTCAGGAAGTGGAGCTGTATGTGGACGGGGCTGCCGTGCCCATGGTGCCTTTTGTGCAGAAGATCCTAAAGAACGCTGTCTTGGGCGTGGCCCGGGAGCTTAGGGGCTTTAGGGCAGGAAAGAGAATCGAGGTCAGGCTGCGATCATGAGGTTCTTCTCCAGGAGGAATGCGGTGACATTGGAACAGGGTGTGGTGGTGAAGCGCAGCCAAAACGAAGTGGCCCTGCAGAGGGAAGCCGCGGCCCTGGAAGTCCTGCATAGGTCCGGCCTACCTGTCCCCCGGCTTGTGGACAAGGAAAAGAACGCGCTTTATCTGGAGTACATCCAAGGCATTGTCTATGCCGATCTGGTAGATGGCATCAGCAGGCCCCAGGCCTTGGCCTTGGGCCGCTGGCTGCAAGCGCATCATCGCCTAACGGGAGGGCTTAAGGGCGATGTGAACCTGCGCAACTTTTTGTGGACGGGAACCAGATGTGTGGGGCTGGACTTTGAGGATCCACCCTTCAGCGGAGAACTGGAGATTGATTTCGGCCGGGCGGCAGCCTTTGCAGTAACTTACCGCCCTGCCTTTACTAAACGGAAAGCACGTTGTCTGGTGATGCTGCTCAGCGTTTTTCTGGATTTGGGCGGCAGGGCAGATAGAATCCGCAAAGGTTACCTAACTGAGCTTGAGGCCATGAATAGGCGCAGAAGCAAGTCCATAGCCCCTGCACAGGCCGCGAGGTTTTTTGATCACTGCTTGGAACGGGTTCGCCGTTAGAAAATGAAGGGAGGTGTTGTTGATGGAAAAGGCCGTACATGAAGGACTGAGGCCCCGGATTACTGAAGATGTCCTCAAAAGAGTTGCCGAAATCGCGGGCCGCTGGAGGGGCAGGCCTGACATGCTCATCCCTGTCCTCCACGAAGTGCAGGAGGTCGCGGGTAACGGCATCCCTAAAGAGGTTGCCAAGGCGGTGTCGGAGGCCATGGGCGTTCCTCTGGCCCAGATCTACAGCGTCCAGACTTTCTATTCCTTTTTCTCCAAGGAGCCCAGGGGCAAGATCTTGATCCGCCTCTGCAAGACCGCTCCCTGCCACATTAAGGGCACCAAACGGATCCTGGAGGCGTTTGAGCAGGCCCTGGGCATTGAGGCGGGGGAGACCACCGCAGACGGGCTGTTTACCCTGGAAACCTGCGAGTGCATTGGTGCCTGCGATGTTTCTCCGGCTGCGCTCATTGATGATACTGTCTACGGGCATTTGACGGAGGAAAAGGTGGTAGAGTTGGTTCAGACGCTGCGGCAGCGTGAACAGTTGAATGGAGGCGCGTAAAAAATGTGGTATCAAATTCTCATCTTGGTGCCGGTGGTGGCGGCCGCTTTGGATATTTTCGGGCTGCTCTCCACGGCCCTCGGCCGTATCTTGGTTCTGGCGGTGCTGGTCGTGGGAGTGCTCATGGCCTTGCAGCGGCCTACTTTCAAGCCCAGTACTAAGCTGATCCGCTCAGCGCTCATCAGCTGCCTGGCCGCGCTGGTCACTTTCCTGCTCAGCACAAGGCTGGGCCTGGGCGCGGTGGTGGCCTCCGCCCTGGTGGGATTGGTGGGCGCCCAGGTGCTTAAGGGTCGGGATCAGCTGATCATGTACATGGGATCCTTCGTGGGCATGAGTTCAGCACTGCGCTTTCCCACCATGGCGCCCCTTCTGGCGGCGGGACTGTTGGGCGGCATCCTCTTTGAGCTTACCGACGAATGCTGGGTTGGTGTGGGAGGCCGCCTGGGCACTATTGCGGCCGCCGCGGTGGTCGTGGTTCTCTCAGTGATTGGAGGTATCTGATGGGCACTGTAGCGTTGAACTTCCTGATTGCATTGGTGTGGGGAGCAGCGGGTTTTTGGCTCAGGCAGAACACGAAGCTCAGCGTGGTGGAAGTCTCTGCCCTGCTGGCCTTGACCGCGGGTTTGGTGCTTCCTCCCCTTTTCACAGAAGGAGCTTTGTTTGCCCTCACCTGCACAGCCGTGTCCTATGCCGCCATGTGCAGCGGTGAGCGCTGCTGCAGCTACAAGGACATGCTCACCATCAGCGGAGTCTGCTCCCTGGTGATCTATTTCGGACAGAGCGTTTTAACGGGCATAGGGGGCAGGTTAGGCACTTCTGCCGCGATTTCGGTGCTGCTTTGCCTGCTGGTAAGAAACGTACTCAACCTGGATAAGGCCCAAAAGGCGGCCAAGAGCTAGCCCGCGGGCTGAGAGGAGTGAGAAAGTGGAAGAAACGAGGGTGGTGCTGCATAAAGCGGGGGAAATCCAGCCCACCAGCTCCCGGGAATATGAGGCGGCGGGGGGCTATGCCGGCCTGAGGAAGGCCTTGGCCGATCCAGATCAGATCGTGGATATGATCAAAGCTTCCGGCCTGCGGGGCCGGGGCGGAGCCGGGTTCCCCACTGGCCTGAAAATGTCCTTTACCAAGGGCGCTTCCGCTGATAAGAAATATGTGGTCTGCAACGCGGATGAGGGCGAACCCGGAACCAACAAGGACCGGGTGATCATGGAAGAGGTTCCCCACCGGCTCATCGAAGGCATGGTCATCGCTGCCTTGGGCGTGGGGGCTGATCAGGGTTACATCTACCTGAGGGCCGAGTACCCTTACGTGCGGACAATACTGGAAAAGGCTTTGGCCGATGCCCGGGCCAACGGCTTTTTGGGCAGGGACATCCTGGGCAGCGGGTTTGCCTTCGACATCCAGCTCTTTATCGGCGCCGGCGCCTATGTCTGCGGCGAAGAAACGGCCCTCTTGGACTCCCTGGAAGGAAAACGGGGAGAGCCTCGGGTTAAGCCCCCTTACCCCGGTGTTGCGGGGTTGTGGGGTAAGCCCACGCTGGTCAATAACGTGGAGACTCTATCTAACCTTCCCGCCATCATGGAGCACGGGCCGGAGTGGTTCAAATCCATGGGAACGGAAAAGTTCCCCGGCACCAAGCTGTTTACGCTTTCGGGCAATGTGGTCAATCGGGGCGTTTACGAGTTTCCCGTGGGAATTACCATCCGGGAGCTCTTCGAAGTGGTGGGAGGGGGCTGTCCCAACGGCAAGCGGCTGTACGCCATTCAGACGGGCGGTGCTTCTGGGAACATCATCCCCGCATCACTGCTGGACACCCCCATGGATCCGGAGAGCTGCGCGGCAGCGGGGGCCACTTTCGGCGCGGGGGACCTCATGTTCATGGATGAAAACTGCTGTCTGCTGGACGTTTTAGAGAACCTCACTGAGTTTTTCGTGAAAGAATCCTGCGGCAAATGCTGTGCGTGCAGGGAGGGTAATCCCCAGCTTTTGCACTTGGTACAGAAGTTCAGGCACGGCACGGCGCAGAGGGGCGATCTCGATCTCCTTGTGGAGCTAGGCAGCGCCATGACCATCGGCTGCCTATGCGGTTTGGGGCAGGCGGCTCCCAATCCCATTCTCTCTGTGGTGCGCTTCTTCCCGCAGGTCTTCACCACCAGCGATGCGTATGCGAAGGAGGTTAGCTGATGCTGAAAGTGACCATCGACGGACGCCCAATCGAAGTGAGCGAAGGAACAACCATTCTGGAAGCATGCCAGTTCTTGGGCATCGATGTTCCCACACTCTGCCATCTCTCGCAGCTGAGCCCGGAGGGTTCCTGCCGCATGTGTGTGGTGGAAGTGGAGGGGGTTAGGAACCTGCAGATCTCCTGCGCCACACCGTGCTGGGACGGCATGCAGGTGTGGACCAAAAGCGAGCGCGTCGTTTCCTTCCGCCGTTTGATCATCGAGCTGCTTTTGGCCAACCACGATACGGACTGCTTTAACTGTCCAGCTACGGGCAGCTGCAAGCTGTATCAATACGCCATGGAATACGAAGTGGAAGGAACTCGCTTCGTTAGGTTCAAGACCCATCATCCCAAGGACGAATCCAGCGAGTTTTTCAACTACGACCCATCCAAGTGCATCCTCTGCCGGAGATGCGTGCGGGTATGCAATAATCTGCAGGTTAATCACACCTTAAGTCTAAAAAACCGCGGGCCGGACACCTGGGTGGGCTTGCCCTTCGACAAGCAGTTCAAGGACAGCAACTGCGTCTCCTGCGGCAACTGCGTTTCAGTCTGCCCCACGGGGGCTTTGACTGCCAAGGCCAGCAAGACCTTTAGGTCCTGGGAGGTTACCAAAACCCGCACCACCTGTCCTTACTGCGGCGTGGGCTGCCAGATGGATCTCCTGGTCAAAGACGGCCGCGTGGTGGGCGTGGAACCAGCCCAGGGCGGGGCCAACCCCGGTATTCTCTGCGTCAAGGGCAAATGGGCTTACCATTTCATCCACCATCCTGATCGCCTGACCACGCCCTTGATCCGCAAGGACGGGGAGCTGCAGCCCGTGAGCTGGGATGAGGCCCTGGACTATGTGGCGGAGGGTATCCAAAGGATTAAGGAGGAAAGCGGACCCGACGCCATTGCCGGATTTGCCTCTGCCCGGGCCACCAGTGAAGAGAACTACCTGTTTATGAAGATGATGAGGGCGGTGGTGGGCACCAACAATGTAGACCACTGCGCCCGGCTTTGACACTCCTCTACTGTGGCTGGTCTAGCCACAACGTTAGGCAGTGGAGCAATGACCAACTCCATTGCAGAGGTAGTGGATGCCGATGCGGTCTTTGTGATTGGNTCCAANACCACNGAGGCNCANCCTGTCATTGGGGCTCAGATCCGCCAGGCGGTGCAGCGCGGTGCCAAGCTGATCGTGGCGGAACCGCGGGAAATACCCCTGGCTGAAGATGCCCACGTCTTCCTCAAGATCAAACCGGGAACGAACATCGCCCTGCTCAACGGGATGATGAACGTGATCATCAGCGAGGGCTTGTACGACCGGGAGTACGTGGAAAACCGCACGGAGGGCTTCGAACAGCTGCAGGAGGTTGTCCAAGACTATCCGCCGGAAAGAGTGGCGGAAATCTGCGGCATCGATCCTGAGGATCTGCGGGCCGCGGCCAGGCTGTATGCCACCGCCGACAAGGCACCCATCTTCTACGCCATGGGCGTTACCCAGCATTCCTCGGGGACAGCAGGGGTGATGTCCGTGGCCAACCTGGCGCTCCTCTGCGGCAAAGTGGGGAAATACGGCTGTGGAGTGAATCCCCTGCGGGGACAGAACAACGTGCAGGGCGCCTGTGACATGGGCTGCCTGCCCGGCGATTACACCGGCTATCAGAAGGTGGCCAACCCCGAAGCTCGGGCCAAATTTGAGCAGGCTTGGGGCGTCAAGCTGCCTGAAAAGCCTGGCTTAACTGTGACTGAAGCGGTGAAGGCCATTGAAGAGGGCAAAGTGCGCTGTCTGTATATCATGGGCGAGAACCCTCTGCTCAGCGACCCCAACTTGAACCACACGGAGGAAATGTTCAAAAAACTGGACCTCCTCATCGTGCAGGACATCTTCCTGACGGAAACGGCAGCCCTGGCTGATGTGGTTTTGCCCGCGGCTTGCTTTGCAGAAAAGGATGGTACCTTCACCAACACTGAACGTAGGGTGCAGCGCATCAGGCGCGCTGTAGATCCTCCCGGTGAGGCCCGTGCCGACTGGGAGATCATCGACGAGCTCATGCGCCGCTTGGGTTATGAGAACAACCTCGGCTCCCCGCGGGAGATTTTGGCGGAGATCGCATCCCTTACTCCATCTTACGGCGGGTTCAGCTTTGAACGCCTGGACAGGGAGCAGCCCCAGTGGCCCTGCCCCAACCCCGATCATCCAGGAACTCCCATTCTGCATGTGGGCAAGTTCTCCCGGGGCGCACGGGCCCTGTTTAAGCCGGCCCATTACCTGCCTCCAGCGGAAGAGCCGGATGCTGAGTATCCCCTGATTCTCACCACGGGCAGGATCCTCTATCAGTATCACACCCGTACCATGACAGGTAAGAATGACGAACTGACCCGTATGGCGGGGAGGTCTTTTGTGGAGATCAACCCGGCAGATGCGGCCAGGCTGGGGATTGAGCCGGGAGCAAGGGTGCGGGTTGAGTCCCGCCGGGGAGAGGTGGGGTGGATGCCCTGATCACCGACAGGGTGGCTGAAGGGGTGGTGTTCATCCCCTTCCACTTTGCAGACGGTGCCGCCAACCGCTTAACCAACGATGCTTTGGATCCCACGGCTAAGATCCCTGAGTACAAGGTGTGCGCAGCCAGGGTCCAGAGGTGTTGAGGCGTGGAAAAGTTCAAAAGTGCAGTAATCCTTGCGGGTGGCAAGTCCACCCGCATGGGTTTTGATAAGCAGCTGCTGGAGCTTGAGGGCCGGAAGATCACGGAGGAGCTCATTGCCAAACTGAAAGGCCGCTTTTCGGATGTGATGGTGTCCAGCCCCACCCCCCAGCTCTATGATCCGGGCCAGGTCAGGGTGATCCAGGACATCTATCAGGAAAGCGGGCCGCTGGCAGGCATTCACGCGGCTTTGCTGCAGGCCCAAAGCCAGTGGGTGTTCGTGACCGCCTGTGACATGCCTTACCTGGAGCTTGCCTATCTGGACTTCATGATGGAGCGCCTGCAGGAGGGCAGCTACGCTGTCTGCGTCACGGAAAGGGAGGGCGGCCTGGAACCCTTTCACGCCTTCTACAGCCGTTCGGCCCTGCCAGCCCTGGAGGATTGTCTGGCCCGGGGGCGCCGTTCGGTGAACAGCTTCATCAGGGAGGTTAACGCCCTGATTATCCCTGAAGCGGAAGCAGCGCCTTTACTGCCCGGCTGGAGGGCTTTCCTCAATCTAAACACACCGGAGGAGTACCAGAAGTACAGGAGGGAAGGCCGTGGGAGCAGTTGAACGGTTCGAGATCATCAGGGTGGAGGGCGGGGTATCCCGCACTGTCCAGGATACACTGGTTGTCGATCATGAACTGGTGCTTTTCCTGAATGGACAGCCATCTGCCACCTTTTCCTGTACCCCCGCGGACTTGGAGGAGCTGGTGTGCGGGCACCTCTTTGCCCAAGGCCTCATTTCCAGCAAGGGGGACCTCCACAAGCTTGCCATCAGCGGCAGCCGGGCAGACGTGGTGCTCCGGTCAGGTGGGGGTGCTGTGCCTCGGGACAAGGGTTGGCCGCTGCCGGGTCAGAAGATCAGCTTCCGGGCTCAAGAGCTCTTTCAGGCCATGGAATGGTTTGGGGGCCAGTCTGCGCTGTTTGCAGCCACCGGAGGTGTGCACAGCTCCGCGCTGTGGCATTTGAACGGTCAGCGCATTTTCCTGGAGGACATCGGCCGTCACAATGCGGTGGACAAAGTGCTGGGTAGTGCCCTGTTGGCAGAGTGGGATCTGAGTCAGTGCGCCCTGCTCACCAGCGGACGCGTGCCCGGGGAGTTGATTGAGAAGGCACTGAACACGGGGGTGCAGGTTATCGTCTCCCGTTCTGCACCCATGACCCGAGCGGTGGAGGGCCCGCAAGCACGGCATCACCCTGTGCGGGTTTGCCCGGGGTGAGCGCATGAACATTTACAGTGGGGCGGAGCGGGTTTTGGTCTAGGAGTGGAGTGACCCGTAGGGAAGAAAAACCTTTAGGGCGAAGAGGTGTTCGCGCCGCTGTGGAGAAAAAGAGGTGTTGTTGATATTTCTAACGTGAGTGGAGGCCGTTTTATGTACAGATTTACCAACGACTACAGCGAAGGTGCACACCCCAGAATTCTTCAGGCTCTTTTGGACACAAACATGGAGCAGACCGACGGCTACGGTGAGGATCCCTTCAGCCAGGAAGCGGTGGAGCTGATCCGGNNAAAACTAGGTAGAAGCGACGTGGACATCCACTTCATCCCAGGGGGCACGCAGACCAACATGATCGCCATCTCCGCATTCCTGCGCCCCCACGAAGCGGCCATATCTCCACAGACGGGCCATATCGAGGTGCACGAGGCAGGAGCCATAGAAGCCACAGGCCACAAGGTGATCACCGCACCAGGCGTTGACGGCAAGCTCAGGCCAGAGGATCTGCAGGAGGTTTTGGATTTCCACCAGGATGAGCACATGGTCAAACCCAGGCTCGTCTATATCTCCAATGCCACTGAACTGGG
>JGI24712J26585_10002346_pt1 | contig 15563 bp, 17 predicted proteins | sample BioPla3DNA2_FD_26585 | JGI IMG/M metagenome (IMG submission 26585) | reverse complement strand
GCTAACGGGGAAGATTTAATAAATATTAATAAGGTCTTAGAAGGAGAAAAGATTGGAACTCTTTTTAAAAAAAATGAATGAATGCTTATTTAGCATTCATTCAAAAATTTCGATCATCTTTTTAATATTTTCTAGAGCAATATCAGATTTGATTGTAGTTAAAGCCGAATCCTTTTGTTTAACCACTTCTTTTAATTCAAGGATACTTTGATTAAATTGTATTGCTAGAGAATCTTTTTTTTCTATTATTTTTGGTTGAAACTTTGGCCAAATTTCGTCAAATTCTGCTAGGCTTTTATCCACTAAACCCCACTTGCCTTGTTTCGAAGATATTTTTATATCTCTTAACTGATATTTTAATATAAGGATTTCGGATGGGACTTTGGCATTAAATAACTCAGCCATATATGGAATATGTTTTGTAAGATTTACGGCAGCATGTGCTATTTCTAGTTCGGAAGGGCTAGAAGTCATAAGAGGATAAGAATCGGGAAGAACTTCCTCGGGAAGTTTTAAATCCTGCTTAGTATCCTCTTCTTTTTCTGATTTATTTCCTTGACTTTTAGAATCTGGTTCCTCTTCTGAGGAATCATTATTTTCATCAGAAGATTTTTATATCCGATTTCATTTTCCAATTCTAACTCAGCTTTTTTATATTTTAAGGCTGCCTTATCTTTATTTTCTTCCATAGCTTTCGAGATAATCAGATTAGTAAGTGTGTTTAAATCCTTATTGAACTTTTCTGTTTTTTCTACAGATATCCCCTTTTTTTCTGCTTCTGCAAAAAAATCATTCCATTTTGAATGAACGGATTTGATTTGGCTTAAGGAGCTATTCCATTCTTTTTTATTTACGGAAGTTAGAACATCCTCAGATAACTTTTGAAGATCCTCGAGAGAATTGGGAGGAGAATTGTTTTCAGGGGATTCTTTACTATGTTTTTCCTCACCTTTTTGGCATCCGCTCATAATTAAAATTAGACATAATACTAATAATATATAGGACGAAAGAAATTTTTTCATGATAGCAGTAACCTCCACTCTATGCTTTATGATGTAAATTAGAAACAAAACAGGTTTTTATTATTATAGTATTTGTTATAAACCTAAACAAAATACAAATTTCATACTTTGCAATCTTTGATATTTGGTGGAAGATATATTATAATATAAAAATAGTTAATAAAGGTTAGGAGGATAAAATGGAAGATAGTAAAATAAATCGGATTAATGAATTATATAATAAACAAAAATCCACTGGGCTTACTGAAAATGAAGAAAAAGAACAACAAAAATTAAGGAGAGAATATATCGAATCCTTCAAAAGAAATTTTAGGCAAACCATGAATACTGTTAAAGTACAAGATGAAGATGGAACGATTAGGCCCCTTAAGAGGAATGATACAAAGTAAAAAGGAGTCTAAAATAAGAATTAAGTCATACCATAAACTGGTAAAGTGGAGGTTAAAATGAATTATTGTAGAGAGTGTGGGAAAATATTAGAAGGCGATAAAGAAGAGTGCCCTTTTTGCGGGACGAAAATAGACATTATGACTAACCTTGAAAGTACGGTAGGAGAAGGGAGTATAAGTGATGAAGTAAAGCAAAATGAAGAGTCACCAGCTATAGAAAATCAATTTAGCTGTGTGAATTATGAGGATAATAACCATATAGATTATAAAAACACAGAAAAACCTCCTGTAAAACCTTTAAGCAATTGGATTAAGGTTTTGTTATCGTTTTTAATACCTTTACTCCCAGGTTTAGGTTCAATTACAGGAATTATTGCTTCTATCATTTTTATGACAAATGAAGACCAAGATAGAAAGACATTTGGATATGCCCTTTTGAGTTTTAGTATTATATTCTTAGTTATTATTTGTGCTTGCTGCATGATGCTTGGACTTCTAACATCACTTCCAGAAATGTATTCATAACGTTTATATATGATAAATAGGTGGGGACATAATGAAAGAATTAATTTATTTTATGGGACGTTCAGTGTGTCATCAATTTCCTGAACGCTCTTTTTTTATTCAAGGTACGAAGATGCCCTTATGTGCAAGATGTACAGGGATATATTTAGGAATGTTTTTGGGGTTTTTATACCTTTACTTTAGGAGGCGGAATAAAGGCAATACCCCTCCTTCTTTTCAATTTTTAATAGGGATGATTCTTTGTTGGATTCCTATGATTTTAGATGGGGTAACATCTTATATGGGTTTTAGGGAAACAACCAATATAACAAGGCTATTAACAGGTTTTCTTTTTGGGGTATTTATACCTGTTTTTATTGTGTTACTAAAGAATTTTGATTTAGAGGGAGAAAATAATATACCCATAATTAAAGGATATAAAGATTTGCTTTTTATGGTTTTACTTTTCTTTTTCTCTATAATAATAATTACCATGGATTATGATATTGTTTGGTGGATAGTATCTGGTATAACTGTATTAACGATTTCGTATGTGTACATGCAAATTTCATACATTATAATAAGGCAAATTCTTGAGTCAATTAGCAAAAAAAGGGCTTATTATATAGCTTTAGCTACTATGGCATCAGTGATTATTATTTTATCGGTAATGAATGAATTGTTGCTGGCTAAATATAGATAGGCTCACACAGGAGAAAATTATGACAAAAAAACAAGATTTAAGGAAGAAATTTCTTGAAAATAGAGATAAGATGACTAAAGAGGAAATAAGTAAAAAGAATAAAAAAATATATGAAAGCCTTATTAACTCAGAGGTCTATAATAAATGTAAAAAGATTTTTGTATATGTAAGTATGAAAAACGAAGTAGACACCAAAAAAATAATTTCTAAAGGATTAAAAGAAGGGAAAATCATTGGGGTTCCCAAGGTGGAGCCTAGAACAAGGGAAATGTATTTTTCGCAGATACAAACCTTAGATGAATTAGAAATAGGACATTTTGGGGTATTAGAGCCTAAGAAAGAGCTTATTAAAAAAATGGAAAGTGATAGGACTACCCTTGTTCTTGTGCCGGGAGCAGTATTTGACAAAAATAGAAACAGAATTGGTTATGGGGGTGGCTACTATGACCGCTATCTTGGTAAACATACATCTATAATGAAAACGATTGGCCTTGCTTATGATTTTCAAGTCATTGATGCAATCCCTACGGATACCTATGATATCCCCTTAAATTTAATATTAACTGAGAACAATTGGATTTATTAAAGAAAAACAGGATATGGAAGTACTTAATAGTTTATTTCTTAAATGACTTGTTATTTTTATCTCTGTAAGATATAATTATAGAACAGATGTTCCCTTGCTGACAATAAGAAAGGATGAAAAGATTGATATCATATGTTAAAGGAACTTTAGAATACATAGATGAAACTGAAATAATCATAGATGTTAATGGCATAGGATATAAACTAATGATGTCTTCATCTGCTATGGGAAGGCTTCCATCTATTGGGAGGGAAATAAAGATATTCACCTATCTCCAAGTCAGGGAAATGGAAATGGCCCTATATGGTTTTATTACTCGGGAAGAACAATATATGTTTGAAAGGCTTATATCTGTAAGTGGCATAGGGCCTAAAGGAGCTTTAGGTGTCTTATCTACCTTATCCCCGGGGGATTTTTATTTAGCAGTTATAACAGAAGATGTAAAGACCTTAAGTAGTGCACCGGGAGTAGGGAAGAAAACGGCTCAGAGGATTATATTAGATTTGAAAGATAAAATAAATACAATAGAAGCAGTAGGAATAAGTGAAATGGATTCCTTTCCTTTAAATCAAAATGGAATTGAAGAGGAAGCCATATCTGCTTTAACTTCCTTAGGGTATACAAGGTTAGAAGCGTCTAAGGCAGTATCCGCTGTTATTACGGAAGATATGAAGGTAGAAGATATTATTAAGGTCTCTTTGAAAAAACTAGCAATATTTTAGGAAAATAGGTGAAACCAATGAAAAACCGTATTATCACTGCTGACTTAAGAAATGAAGACTTAGAGATAGAATCCGGGATTCGGCCTAAGACATTAGATGATTACATTGGACAAAAAAAGGTAAAGGAAAATTTAAAGGTTTTTGTACAAGCCGCTGATAATAGAAACGAATCCCTAGACCATGTACTCCTTTATGGTCCACCGGGGTTAGGGAAAACGACCTTAGCAAATATAATTGCCAATGAAATGAAAGCAAATATAAAGATAACATCGGGTCCCGCTATCGAGAAACCAGGAGATATGGCAGCTATTCTTAATAATTTAAGTGAAAGGGATCTTTTGTTTATAGACGAAATTCACCGTTTGAATCGTCATGTAGAGGAGATATTATATCCTGCCATGGAGGATTTTGTCATTGACATAGTCATAGGAAAAGGCCCCAGTGCCAGATCTATCAGATTAGATCTTCCAAAGTTTACATTGATTGGTGCTACTACTAGGGCAGGGCTTTTGACAGCACCACTTAGGGATAGATTCGGGGTTATCCAAAGGCTCGAATACTATAATACTTCCGAACTATCCCAAATAGTAAGTCGTTCTGCAAAGGTACTAGATATAGGAATTACCGAAGAAGGGTCCCAGGAAATTGCAAGGCGTTCAAGGGGAACCCCAAGAATTGCCAATAGACTCCTTAAGAGAGTTAGGGACTTTGCGGAAGTTAAATATGAAGGATATATAGATGAAAAAGTTGCCTCCTTAGCCCTAGAGGCCTTGGACGTAGATAAAATGGGATTAGATAGAATCGATAGAAAAATGCTTATTTCGATGATTGAAAAGTTTGGGGGAGGCCCTGTGGGACTAGATACTTTAGCAGCGGTTATAGGAGAAGAAAACGATACAATAGAGGATGTGTATGAACCTTTTTTAATACAATTAGGATTTATTAATAGGACCCCGAGGGGAAGGGTAGTGACTCCACTAGGTTATAAGCACTTTGGTATTGAACAATTTAAACTTTAAATTAGTATCAGGGTTACCAAAGAACGGCCATAAACCGTTCTTTTCTTAATTGACAAAAGGTATAAATATGTTACAATGATTGTAGAGGGACACTCTATGCAGTGTAGATAGAAACTTAGGGTTTATATATTAAAGAGAAGGGAGAATTGGCTTGGAGGATAAGAAAGATTTTACAAAGCAGCATTTATTAGAAATTGCTAAGGAAATATCCGGTATGAATCATTTTATACAACTTAGCACATTTAATGATGAAATGACTATTTCACAAGTAGTTCGCTTTTTTAATAAGCAGGGAAGAAATTTTACGAAAACCATGATTCAAAATTATGTTAGGGTAGGGGTACTGCCCCAGCCTGTTGACAGGAGATATTATACGAAAAATCATTTAATACTTCTAACACTGATAGATAATCTAAAGTTAATCTATTCTCTAGATGAAATTAAAACAGTGCTTAATCCTATATTGAAAAATCCTGATACCTTTGAAGATGATATTATAAAAGTAGGCGATTTATATGAAGATTATATAGAACTCCATAAAAAGGCCTTAGATGATTGGAAAAGATATCTTCCTGATACATTAGAAGAAGTCAACAAAATATTAAAAAAATACGATATAGATGAAAAGGAAAAAGATGTAGCATCATCATTTATGCTTGTATTAACACTAATGGCTGAAACCATAGCTATTAAAAAATTAATTCATTTAATATCAGCCGAGTACTTAGCGGGCAAGGAAGAATAATTTGTTATTGTGTATCTTTTGTAATATGATATAATAATACTAATACTCTTTGTACTAACTAAGGAGCGGTTATATGGAAAAAAAGAATAAAATTGAAGTCATTATTGGCGGTAGAGTCTATACCCTTGTAGGTAAAGAACCTGAGGAGTATATACAAAGAGTGGCATTATACATTGATAAAAAAATGAGCGAAATCAAAAAAGCTGAATCCTCTAGAAAACTTAGTACAAGTATGATTGCAACTTTAACTTCCATAAATGTTGCCGATGACTTATTTAAGTTAATTGAAAAAATAAACTCTTCAGACATAAAAGTGGAAGCACTAGAAGATGAACTAAAAGAAAAGGACAAGCAGCTACAGGTTTATCAGAAAGAACTAAGAGAAATACAACAGGAAAATACAACCCTTAAAAATAAGCTGCATGAGCTGCAATTAGAAATTAAAAAAAGTGAGCTAGAATTAGAAGAATACATTAATATATTCGATTCAAGTTTAAAGAATAACAATATTACCGGAGATAAATAAATTTAAAAAAATATAAAAACCAAGGGGAGTAATAGAATTCATTACATCCCCTTTTTGTGTTTTTATTGATAATGGATATCGCAATATATGAGTGGAGGTTGCTATGTTAAATACGAAAAAAATAGAGCTCCTTGCCCCAGCAGGAAACAAGGAAAGTGTAATTGCTGCTGTAAGCAATGGATGTAACGCTATATATTTAGGAGGAAAAGATTTTAGCGCAAGACAATCGGCGATGAACTTTTCTATGGAGGAAATAAGGGAGATTACAGATTATTGTCATCTTAGGGACGTTAGGGTATATGTAACGGTTAATACTTTATATAAGCAAGGTGAAGTTGCTAAACTATATAAATTTTTGAATGAACTATATACAATAGGGGTAGATGCACTGATTACTCAAGACCTTGGAACTGCCATATGGATTAGAAGGTTATTCCCTAAAATTGAAATCCATGGGAGTACCCAAATGACAATCCATGATTTGTATGGAGTTAAATTCTTAGAAGAACTTAATTTTCAAAGGATAGTATTAAGCAGGGAAATGTCCTTAGAAGAAATAATTCATGTGGCTAAAAATACGGATTTAGATATTGAGGTATTTGTGCATGGGGCCCTATGCTTTAGTTATTCTGGACAATGTTTGATGAGTAGCATGCTCGGGGGAAGGAGTGGAAATAGGGGGAGGTGCGCACAGCCTTGCAGACTCCCATATACATTGGCTGATAATGGAGGGAAAGAATTAGTTTCAGGATACCTTCTAAGCCCAAAGGATATACAAACTATAAATTATATTCCCCACATGATAGAGGCTGGAATACGCTCCTTCAAAATAGAAGGGAGGATGAAACGTCCGGAATATGTAGGGGTAGTTGTTAAAACTTACAGAAAATATATAGATTCCTATCTGGAAAATCAAAAAAAATACTCAGTGGAAGATAGGGATATAAAAGACTTGGCGCAGGTTTTTAATAGGGGTGGTTTTTCAAATGGTTATTTGTATCAACATAGTGGTAGAGATATGATGAGCTTTGAAAATCCTAAACATTGGGGAATATATTTAGGTAAAGTGATAAATTATAATCCATCAACTAAAAAATGCATAATAGATACAGTAGAACCCCTAGAACCGGGGGATGGAATAGAAATTTGGAGGAAGGGCAAATTAAATACGGGCATTAGTGTATCAAAAACGAGCAAGGCAGGAGAAAAAATTATCATTTCAATAAAGGATTTTGTTAAGGAAGGAGATAGAGTTTATAAGACAAAAAATAAAAGTCTTCTTGAAACTATCCAAAAAACTTATGAAAAAGATAGTCGGAAACTAGATATACATGCCTCCATTAGTTTCAAAAAAAATAAGGCAATTAATCTAAAACTTTGGGATGAAAGAGGAAATAGTGTTCAGGTCGATGGTCCCCTTGTGGAAAAAGCTATAACTAATGGATTAGAAAAGGAAAGAATTAGACAGCAGATTCTAAAAACAGGTAATACCCCCTTTAATATTAAATCTCTAATTATAGATATGGATGATGATGGATATGTTTCTATTAAGGAATTAAACAATATAAGAAGAGTAGCCATAGATGAGCTCCAAAATGCGATTATAGAAAAATATAAAAGGCCTGCTGTGGATATTAATATTGACTTTTCAAATTTAAATAAAAATATAATTAAAGGGGACAATAAACAATTTACAGTTCTAATTCGTAATATAAATGATATCGAATACGTTTTTCATCCAAAGGTAAAAAGAATATACTTGGAAATTAGAGAATATAAAAAAGATGATATAGAAAAAGTATCAAATATTTGCCATAAAAACAATACAGAATTCTTTTTAGCATTGCCTAGAATAGATGTCAGTTACAAAAATGAAAGAATATGGTATGATTTAGAAGATACTTCCATAGACGGGTTTTTAATCAGAACCTATGGACAGGCTTTCAGATTGAAAAAGACAACAAAGAAGATTATACTAGATTATACCTTTAATATATTTAATCAATTAACCGCTAATTTTTGGATGGAATACGGTGTGGAGGGCTTTACTCTTTCACCTGAATTAAACTACGATGAGTTAAAAGATTTTAAAGGAGATGGGATAGAAGTTATAGGATACGGGCATTTGCCTTTGATGACAACTAAACAATGTATTATAGGAAATACCCTATATAAAAAATCAGTTAAGGGATTTTGCAGCAATCGTAATAATCAAGAACACTATAAGCTTATAGATCGTAAAGGGGAGACATTTCCCATTATACAAGACTGCTCTTTATGTACGGCAGTTATTTATAACGGGAAACCTATTTTGTTATTAAGAGATTTGGAAAAGATATTATCCCTTCCTATAGATTTAATGAGGCTAGAGTTCACATTTGAAAGGAAAGAAGACATAAGAAAAATAATTAGGGGATATGGGAATGATAAAAATATAAAAGCAGAAATATTAAGGGAGCAAGATTACACGAAGGGTCATTATTTTAGAGGAGTAGAGTAGGTGAAAAGATGCCCAAACAATCTATCATAGAGGTTTTAATATTGGTTTCTAGGTATGTTTTTGTAATATTTATCTACATATTTTTATGGGCAGGATACAAGGGTATTATTTACGAACGCAAAAATGAAATCCATGGGTATAATAACAAAGTCTTTGAACAAAGGATTTTCATTATATTTATACATGTTTTTAGTTTCATTATTCTTATGGCAAGTTCCAACGATATTAAAGAGATAGAAGAAATAGCAAAATTAGGGATTTATAGCCTCGTGTTCATAATAGCCGCAATAATACTTACATCCCTTATATATAAAAAATCAGATGCTATTCTTTGGAACAGTATGCTCTTTTTAATGGATATAGGTATAATTATGTTGCAAAGATTAGACCCAGAAGCTGCAAACAGACAGATTATATGGTATGGGATAGGAAGTATTCTTATGCTTTTTATACCTTTAGTTTTTATGATAATCCCTAGATTTGAAAAGTTTGAATATGTTTACCTAATGAGCGGATGGATATTACTGCTTTCGCCTTTTGTATTAGGAGAGGAACAATTTGGAGCTAGGAACTGGATTTTCATAGGAAAATATAGTTTTCAGCCCTCTGAAATCGTAAAATTTTTATTTGTATTTTACTTAGCAGCCTCCCTTAGAAAATATAATTCATTAAAAGATATTATTATTCCAACAATAATGAGTGGTGGATATATTTTAGTTTTGGTAGCTCAAAAGGACTTAGGAGGAGCATTGATTTATTTTCTAACTTTTCTTATATTGATTTACCTTAGAACTTCTAGTTCACTTTTGTTTTTTGGGGGATTGGGGGGAGCAAGCTTAGCTTCTATGGTGGCATATAAATTATATAGCCATGTACAAGTTAGGGTAGAAGCATGGTTAAATCCATGGAAAGATATGGATTACAAGGGATATCAAATAACCCAATCCTTATTTGGGATAGGAACCTGGGGATGGATGGGTAGTGGCCTTACAAGGGGGTACCCTAAAAGTATTCCTGTTGTAAAGACAGATTTTATATTTGCAGCTATATGTGAAGAATTTGGAAATCTATTTGCTATCGGAATTATTTTGATATTTTTACTTATGATACTTCGTGGAGTGATGATAGCTATAAAATGCAATAGAGTCTTTTACTCACTCCTTGCCGTAGGGGCAATTAATTTAATTGCTATACAGGCATTTCTAATTATTGGTGGAGTGATAAAAATGATTCCACTAACAGGGGTAACCCTACCCTTTATAAGTTATGGAGGAAGTTCTGTTATCACTAGCATCCTAATAATTGGGATACTCCAATGGATACAAAGTTTTTATGAAACAAGGGAAGAGGTGGAGGAGTAGCTTGAAGCAGGTTAAAAAGGACATAAAAAAAATATTTTGGCTATATTCATTGATGTTTTGCGCATTAATAGGATATCTATTAAAATTTATATTCCTGGATAGCCCTATAGTAATAATAAATCCTTATAATCCAAGGTTAAATTCCTTAGAAAAAAGCATACTTCGGGGGGAAATAAGAGATAACAAGGGAGTAGTTTTGGCAAGGACTAAAATGGATAAGGACGGATGGATGAGAGAATATCCACAGGGAAGAGATTTTGCCCATGTGGTCGGGTCCGTTCAAAAGGGTAAAACTGGAATAGAAGCATATGCAAATTTTATGCTTCTCGAGGTAAATGATAAAATGGTGCAAAGGGTAAAAGAAGTTTTTACCGGTGACAAATTAAAAGGAAATCATGTTGTTCTTACCTTGGATGCTAATCTACAACGCACTTCAAGGGAGTTATTAAAAGGTAAAAAAGGAGCAATTCTAGTTATGGAACCATCTACGGGGAAAATTCTTTCCATGGTATCCAATCCAGATTTTAATCCTAATGAACTAAGCCAAAATTGGGAGCAATTGAACAAGGATGAGGAAAATAGTCCCCTCATTAATAGGGCCACACAAGGGTTATACCCTCCGGGCTCTATATTTAAAGTTATAACAGCAGCATCAGCTCTAGAAAGTGAGAAGGGTTTAGAAGGTTTTCTTTATAATTGTAAGGGTGAAGATATATTTGATGGTAATTTAATACGCTGCTATAACTCTAAACCTCATGGGGAAGTAGATTTAAACAAAGCATTTTATGTTTCCTGTAATACCGCTTTTGCAAAACTAGGAACTGATGTGGGAGGAGAGAGGTTAAAACAGACATCAGAAAGACTGCTTTTTAATCGACCTCTTCCTTATGAATTGGATTATAATAGGAGTCAGTTTGTGTTAACAAAGCATTCGGAAGATAAAGAAATAGTTGAAACAGCCATGGGGCAGGGTAGGACACTGGTATCACCACTTCATATGGGAATGATTACTTCTGCCATTGCCAATGGTGGTATTTTAATGAAACCGTATATTATTGACCACATGGAAACAAACTATGGGAAAACCAAGAATAAAAAAATTCCAGAAAAATTTGCAGTTCTTTTTGATGCAGGAGATGCCAATAGATTAACCAATATGATGGTGGACGTGGTGAATAAAGGTACAGGAACGAAGGCCCAAATATCAAATATTTCTGTAGCTGGAAAAACAGGAACCGCTCAAAATGCTTCTGGTGAAGATCACGCTTGGTTTATAGGATTTGCCCCTTCACAAAAGCCGGAGGCTGTTGTAGTGGTAATAATTGAAAATGGGGGATCGGGGGGAAGTAGTGCAGGACCAATTGCCCGCAAACTGCTTCAACAAGTCTTGAACAACTAAGGAAGGTGACAAATATGAATTTGTTGCAAGTAGCCACAGCTCCCGTTATAATAGCTTCAGTATATATTTATATAAGGGATAAATATGAAAAGGAACCTATAAAATTACTTATTTTAGGTATTCTTTTTGGATTAATTATAGCAGCCCCTATAATGGAGGTAGAGGCATTTCTATCAATGTTTACTCCCGGAACAGGGGGAGTTTTAGAAGCAGCATACACATCATTTGTTGTAGCTTCCGGTACCGAAGAAGTTTTTAAATTTATTGTTTTATATTTTTTAATATGGAAAAATGAAAACTTTAATGAAAAATTTGATGGAATAGTCTATGCAGTTTTTATTTCATTAGGATTTGCTGGAATTGAAAATATATTGTATGTGTTTAACCCTCATTTAGGGGGATATCAAACTGCAATCGCAAGGGCTGTATTTTCTGTGCCCGGTCATGCATTATTCGGCGTGGCGATGGGGTATTATTATTCCATAGCAAAGTTTGAGAAACACACACTTTTAAAATCATTTTTCGTGCCATGGCTTTTGCATGGGATATATGATTTTATATTAATTGCAAAGATTCCATCCCTTATGCTTTTTTTTATTCCATTTGTGCTCTATCTATGGGTACAAGGGATGCGGAAAATAAAGAAACACATTCAAAGCTCACCTTTTAAACCCCAAGAATAATGAATGGTAGGTTGAAAAATATCGAAAAAAGAGTTATACTCATTCCATGTTTATAAATTTGCACTTTGATGGACTTTCAAGACATATAAGCTGTAAGTTTATATTTACTTTCTTTCCAGTAAAGATATGAATGCGTCAGGAGGAATAAGAATGATAGAAGCGGTGAGCTGCGGAGGTGTTGTGATTCATAGGGGTAAAATTTTATTACTATATAAAAATTACAAGCACAAATATGTGGGATGGGTTCTTCCTAAAGGAACCGTAGAATTGGGGGAAACCCACAAAGATACAGCTTTAAGAGAAGTTGAGGAAGAGACTTCCGTTCCTGCAAAAATAATTAAATATATAGGGCAGAGTCAATATACATTTCAAGGAAGAGATGACATTGTTAACAAAACTGTTCATTGGTATTTAATGAGGGCAAGTAGTTTTTATTGTAAGCCTCAAAGGGAAGAACATTTTGTAGATGCTGGATATTATAAATTTCATGAAGCATATCACCTTCTGAAATTCAATGATGAAAGGCAAATGATGAAAAAGGCTTATTATGCATATGTAGAATTAAGAAAGAATAAACAGTGGATAAGAACATATAAATTTTAAATACGGATATAAAAATTCAGCCCTAGGCTGAATTTTTTAGCATAAAGAGGAAATACTTAAGTTTATTTGAAAAATTCAAATAAGGGGAACTTTTATTATTTTGAATACGTCAAAAAGTATAGTATAATTTTATAGAGAATTTTAAATTAAGGAAAGGAGTGAATGGTGTGGAAGCAAAAGATGAACTAAGGCTTATAAATAGCGCACAAAAAGGTAATATAGCTGCTTTTGAAGAACTGGTTATTGAGCATGAAACTAAAATATATAATATAGCTTATAGAATGTTCCATAACGAAGAAGATGCAAAGGATTTATCACAGGAAGTATTTATAAAGGCTTTTGAAAATATAAAAAAATTCAAGAAAGAATCTCGTTTTTCCACTTGGCTATACCGCATTGCTACTAATTCATGTATAGACGAACTAAGAAGACGAAAAGACAAAGAAACCTATTCGGTAGATGAAGGCATTGAAACAGAAGGAGGAAGTATAAAAAAAGAATATCCTGATACAAAGCATAATCCTGAGGAAATGATTATTAATAAAGAAATAGCCCATCAAATTCAATTGGCGATGGATCAATTATCCGAAGAACATAAAAATGCAATCATTTTAAGAGATTTTCAGGGTTTTGGATATAATGAAATATCAGGAATCTTACAATGTTCTCTTGGCACTGTTAAATCTAGAATATCAAGGGGAAGGATGCAATTAAAAGAAATACTTGTCAACCAGGAACATTTTGAATATAATAAGCGTCTAAAAAATAGAAAGGAGGGAAAATAATGAGCTGCGAACAATTTAGGGAAGCAATGTCTCCTTATATAGATGGTATGATAGCTGGAGATGAAAAAATGGAGTTTGAGGACCATTTAAAAATCTGCCACGATTGCAAAGAAGAGTTTGAGGCGCTCAAAATTATAATAGACGAAGTCCAAGGTCTGCCGGAAGAAAAACTGCCGGATTATTATCATAGAGATTTAATGTTAAAGCTTTATAAAAGTAATGAAGATAAGTTCAATAAAAAGAGATTTTATGGTAATTGGAAAGTTTTTTCTGGCCTTGCAGCGGTTTTTATATTTTTGATTGTGATCGCAGGAAGTTTAGGAAGAATTACAGTATATGACGAAGCAAGAAAAGAAAGTGAATTTCCTAGAGGTACAGCCGGACATACCAATGGTATATTGGCTAATGATGATACTATGAAAGAAGAAATGGAAATTCAAGATATGGCAGTAGAAACTCCACAGATGAATATTGAACTTGATTTGGTTAAAGAAAGTGAAGGTAGCAGGGGGATAACCAAAGTAAGATCACCTGAAGTTATAAATAGAAAAATTATTTACAGCACAATGATGTCCTTGGAAGTAGAAGTATTTGACAATGCTATAAGGCAGATTCGGGATATAGCTGAACAAAGTGGGGGATATGTTGAAAATTCTTCTAGTTACATCTATCATTCCGAACCTGAAAGGGAGATATATTTAAAACAGGGCAGTATAGTTATTAGAATTCCAGTAGATAAATACGGAGAAATTCAAACACGATTAAGCAACATGGGACATTTAATCCATCAAGAAGAAACTAGTACCAATGTGACAGAAGAATATATAGAAACGGAAAGCCGGATTCGTATGCTAGAGGTAGAGCAGGATAGACTTTTAGAGATTATGGGTAGGGCAGATAAAGTAGAGGATTTAATTAAATTAGAAGAAAGATTAAATCAGGTTAGGACGGATTTGGAGATTTATAAAAGTAAAATCAAGAACTGGGATCAGCTTATTTCCTTCTCTACTTTTACAATAGATTTAAGAGAGGTAAAAGAGATAGAACCTATAAAAATTACTAGCCCTAACTTAAGCACAAAAATAAAATCCAGTTTTAATAAATCTTTAAATGATATAAGAAGAGAATTTGAGGAAATCGCTATACTCATGGCATATATGGTAATTCCATTTATTTTGATGATAATTGTATTGGCAATTGCTTTTTTAGTCTTTAAACCCCTTGTTAAAATAATAATAAGAAAAATAAAAAATTGGAGGGATAAAAAATTATGAAAAAACTAAATCAAATTTTACCTTTAACATTAATTGCTATTCTTGTATTTACTATGGGGGTTTTCTCCAGAGAAACCTTAAAGATAGAACCAGTGATGGCAAACATTGGGACAAATAAAACAAATACTATTACCGCAACTGGGGAGGGTGTTGTAAAGGTTAAACCTGATATTGCAAATATTACTATGGGTGTGCGCATAGAAAACAAGGATGCAAGAACCGCTCAAACAAAGAATGCAGAAAAAATGGACCAAGTTATCGCTGCCCTAAAGAAAATGGGAATAGCCGATAAGGATATACAAACATCAAATTATTCAATCTATCCCCAATATGACTGGGAAGCAAAAGGGGGAAGCAAGATAATTGGGTATACCGTAGAAAACACCATTAAAATAACTGTTAGGGATATTACAAAAGTAGGGGATGTTCTTGATATTGGTGTAGAAGAAGGAGCAAATGTTTCAAGCGGAATACAATTAAGTATTGCAGATACGGAAAAATATTATCAAGAAGCATTAAAACAGGCAGTAAATAATGCAAAAGGTAAGGCAACAGCCATTGGAGAGGCCATAGGGGTCACTATAAAAATTCCTAGTTCAATTACAGAACAAAGTGTAGGAGGAAGAAGTGTTATATATGCTGAAGATTTACAAATGAATGTACGAAAAGAAATGGACCGAACACCTATTCAAACTGGGGAATTGGATATTCGTGCTCTAGTGGAAGTAAGTTATTCATACTA
>JGI24712J26585_10002345_pt1 | contig 15569 bp, 13 predicted proteins | sample BioPla3DNA2_FD_26585 | JGI IMG/M metagenome (IMG submission 26585) | reverse complement strand
ATGAAATGAAAATTCACTGGCACAGTATTGCAAAAACCATTAAAAACAACTGCCGTTACCTTTATCCTGCACCGAATACAATCGTCCGGCTGAACAGCCGTATTTTAAAGTTTTTCAAAGCAGCCTCCAACATTGTGGAAAATATTTCCGACAATGATTTTCGGTTTGATATCCCGTACTGCTCAATTCATTACTGGCGACAGATCGGCAAAGATATTCCCGGAGCGGTACCGCCAGAATTCTATCTTGATCAAGGTAGCAACGTTTTGTCCAGCCGCTTTGACACCAATGATGCAGTGTTTACCGATCCGGAAATCTTCCAGGGCACCCTGCGCGGTTATCAGCAAGAAGGCGTGCGCTGGATGCGCATGCTTCTCGACAACAATTTTAATGTCATTCTCGCTGATGAAATGGGATTGGGGAAAACTATTCAGGCGTTGGCTTTGCTTGCTTCCAGAAAAGACGTAATGACCAGCCCTGCGTTGGTCGTATGTCCGGCGAGTCTGGTCGAAAACTGGCGCCGTGAAGCGGCTAGATTTGTTCCTTCGTTCAGGACAGTCGCGCTGAGCGGGACTGATCGCCAACGCTACTGGGATAGCATTGAAAACTATGATCTGATGATTCTTTCCTATGCCGTGGCACGCCGCGATGCACCGATAATGAAAGATTTGCATTTCAGTTATCTTATTCTTGATGAAGCACAGCATATAAAAAATCATGCCACTGTCAATGCTCGAAGCTGCAAGGAGATTCGGGCCAAACATCGTCTGGTGTTGACCGGTACACCACTTGAAAACTCCATCGAAGATCTCTGGAGTATTTTCGATTTTCTCAATCCTAAATTGCTCGGTCAGTTTAACGCGTTCCGCAAATATTACGCTAATATCCAGCTCAGCAAAGAACTCCGCGACGACTTGACCGCCCGGATTGCGCCGTTTATCAAACGCCGCACCAAAGCTTTGGTTTGCGAAGAACTACCGCCCAAACATGAACGCACCCTGTTCTGTGAAATGGAAGATGAACAACGCGCACTTTACGATAAATACTTCAGCATCGGACGCGAAAAACTGAAAAATATCCGTCCCGGCGATGAACGCAGTTCAATGGAAATTCTGACTATATTGTTGCGGCTGCGCCAAATTTGTTGCGATCCGGAATTACTGCCTGACCATCAACAAGAACAATCAGCCAAGCTGGAGCTCTTGAAAGAGCTGGTACTCCAGAATATCGACAGCGGACATAAAATGCTGCTGTTCAGCCAATTTACTTCGCTGCTGGCCATAATCAGACGCTGGCTTGATGAAGAAAAAATTCTTTATGAATATCTCGATGGTTCGACTCAAAACCGCCAGCAGTGCGTAGATAATTTCAACAATTCTCCGGAAATACCGCTATTTCTGCTCAGCCTGAAAGCCGGCGGCACCGGCTTGAACCTGACTTCAGCCGATACGGTAATAATATACGACCCATGGTGGAACCCAGCAGTTGAAGCACAGGCCGCCGACCGCACGCACCGTATAGGACAAACCCGTCCGGTGGAATGTATGAAGTTAGTCGTAAAAGACTCGATTGAAGAAAAAATCCTGGAAATGCAAGCACGCAAACAGGCTGTCTTTGATGACCTGATTGAAGACGCCAAAAGTTTCAACAGCAAACTTACTCTCGAAGATTACCGGATGCTGTTCAATTAATGTGTTTAAAATTCGCGCGCGCATTATGCGCGCGCAAATTTTAAAGTTCTGTTATCTCAATTATTTTCCAACATACCAGCAGCCTCTGAAGCCGGCATCTCCTGGATATCGCGCAATTTCCGTTCGATCGACCTGGAGCGTACTCCGGCATTGTCGATTTCTTTGACAGCAGATTCAAGTTTGTTACGCGTCTTATCCAGAATATCGCCGAAGCGTCCGAATTCAGTTTTTACTGCGCCAAGAATAGACCATACTTCTCCGGAACGTTTCTCAATCGCCAGCGTGCGGAAACCCATTTGCAGACTGTTCAGAAAAGCCAGCAGGTTGGACGGACCGACCACTGCAATTTTCAGTTTATGCTGAAGATGTTCAAAAAGGCCTGGGCAACGCAGGATTTCCGCATAAAGTCCTTCCGTCGGGACAAACATCAACGCAAAATCGGTGGTTACCGGAGGATTGATATATTTACTTTGAATATCGTTGGCGCATTTTTTTACCGCACTTTCAAATGACCGCAAAGCCTGCTTCAGTTCCTCCGGAGAAGCCTGTTCATAAGTTTCAACCAGTCGCTGGTAGTCTTCCACCGGAAACTTGGAGTCTACCGGTAAAAGAACATGTGAACCGTCATTGCCGCGACCAGGCATTTTGATTGCAAATTCAACCCGTTCGGCGCTTCCTTCTTTGACCACGGCATTAAGTATGTACTGGTCTGGCGCCAGACATTGCTCAAGAATCGCCGCCAGTTGGATTTCACCGAGATTACCGCGTGTTTTAACATTAGTCAATACTTTTTTAAGATCGCCGACACCGGTAGCCAGAGTCTGCATTTCGCCGAGTCCCTTGTGAACCAGATCGAGTCGTTCGCTGATATTTTTGAAAGATTCAGTGAAACGTTTCTCCACGGATTCCTGAAGTTTTTCATCGACGGTTTTGCGCATTTCTTCGAGGCGGCGACCGTTGTCTTCCTGGATGGCTTTCAATTTCAGATCAATCGTGTCCCGAATAGCGTTGAGCCGGTTATCGGTAGTCGTGTTAAGTGTTGTCTGCATTTTTAAAAGTTCTTCGCGATTGCCGGACAGTTCCAGACGAATATTGCGTTCGAGCTTCACCAGCTCCTCCTGCTGACTGATCAGCCGATATTTCAATTCATTCAGCAACTCCGCACTGGTATCGGTTTTTTTTCTTCCCTGCATAAACAAATTGGCAATACCAATCAGGAAAATCAAACCCAACAGAACAACCATCAATATATCCATTATAAACTCTCCCGTGTTTAAATTTAATTTTTCCCCAAGTGCGCAAAAACCATTGACGGACGAATATCTTCAGCAGCATTCGCCAGCTTGTCCGGTGTAGTGATTCCGGTCATCAACAGTACGGAATTAATTCCAATAGCATTGGCGCCGGCAATATCACTGGTCAAAGAATCTCCGAGCATCAGTGCGCGCGACGGCTTCAACGGTTCTTTCAAATCGCGGCATCGCCGTGCTTCTTCCAATGCGAAATGATAAATTTCCGGATATGGTTTGCCCAAATAATGCGGTTCCAACCTGATGCCGTGCTCACCCAGCAACATGCTCAAAAATCGCGCTTTGCCACCGGCGCCGATACCAAACTCGCCAAGCACATGCGACGGCCAATACGCATCCGGATTCGGCGACAATAGCCAGCGTTCAGGATGACGGATGAAAAAATTGAACGCGGCATATAGTTTTTCCTGCCAGTCATACTTACCTTCTCCGATGATAACACCGCGACATTCGTCAATCTGACTGGAATCGCGACAAACCTGCAACCCGGCCAGCTCGGCAAAACAAGGATTNCCCAAATCTCCCAGCACGAAAAATTTTTGTCCGGCACAATTATGCTTTTTGACAAAAAATTTCAGAATGGAGCCGGCAGAAATAATTTCCGAAGCCTCGATATTCAGTCCGGCGCTCCTGATGATGGCACTTTTTTCCTCGAGCGAATGATTGCTGTCGTTAGTCAGCAGAAACAACGGCAATTCCAGTTCATGACATAGCCTCAGCAATTCCTCGGCACCCGGCAAAGGATGCTTGCCATGTACCAGCGTGCCGTCGATATCAGACAATAAAACATCATACTGTGAACGGTTTTCCCGCAAAAATTCATTGAAATACATAAATTAAACCCGGGTAAAGTTATCAGTGTAGCAGGACTATTCTATAGCCGATTATAATGTAATTTTTCCAACCGGATAGAGTTCTAACTTTAGCATTAAAATTACTGATTGCCAGTTGCGATTACTTCAATCCGAAACTATTGTAGTCCATCAATTTTTCAGGAGTATTTTGATGAGTGAAATGAACGATTCTATTTTTGAACTTTTGCGTAACGATCCGGTTTTTTCTCAATGGCTGGGGTTGATCAGCGAACCCGTCATGATACTGGATAACGAGATGAAGCTGATCACGGCTAATCACGATCTGCTCAGACTGATCAATGCCACGGACAGTACTTCATTGGTCGGCCGCAGACCGCTGGAAGTGGTAAATTGCCAGTTTATGAACCAGAGCAACAATATTTCGCAAATCCTCAGCTCGTTGCGCCAACTCCATGCCGACGAAGAATTTTCTGAAGAATGTTCGCTGGTTACTCATGACGGACAATGGCTCAATTTCCGCATCCGCTTAAAAAATTTTAATTACCAGGACCTCCCGCTCATTATCATGTTCATGCATGATATTGCCGACGAAAAATATCGCAACGCCCTGGAAAGAATTTTCTTCAACGATCTCACCATTACTGCTTCAGGACTTTATAGCCTGCTCTCCATCGTTGCCAACGCTCCCGAAACCGGCAAAGAACTGTTGCCGCGACTGCTGAACCTGGCACAGGGACTGCTTGACGACATTGAATCACAGCGGGATTTGCGACTCGCAGAGCAGGATGAGATTATTCCGCAACACGAATCCGTCAATGTCAAAGATCTTATTCATGAATTGACTGATTATTTAAAACAGCTTGAACCGAACAGCAATAAAAACCTGAAAATAATTAACCTCAACGAACAGCTCACCATGCTGACAGATCGCCGCTTGCTTCGCAGAGTGCTTAATAATATGCTCAAAAACGCTTTTGAAGCTTCTCACGACGGCGACACCGTGTCCGTTGAAGTCAGCCACAGTAATAACAGAATCCGGTTTTCCATACACAATCCCGGCGTTATCGCACCGGAAACCGCAGAACGTCTTTTTGAACGTTTTTATTCGACTAAAGGCAAAGGACGCGGTTGGGGTACATACAGCATGAAACTTCTGACAGAACGCTACCTGGGCGGAGAAATCAGCTTTGAAACTTCTGCTGAGACAGGAACCACTTTTCATGCCGAATATCCCGAAAGCATCTGAAGCTAAAATCATAGTTTCTTCCTGGACAGCTCAACCGATACCACAGCTTCGCTCAAGATAGAAACACCGCAACTGTCCCATCATCCATCTGTTTTTTCAAGATGTATGACGTGTCTTAAAATTAGCGCGCGCATTATGCGCGCATGAATTTTAAGAACAATTTTCAGCAAGTATTATCCGCAATATTTTCAGCATGATATCCCTTGTAAAAACTGCTTAACACGCTATTGTGAATAATTGTTTTTATTTATCCACAAGAGGAATCTCGATGCGCAAAATCAAGCTCAATAAAGCCACTTTTATTTACTATTATTTGCGTCTTGTAAAAGAAAAGGGAACACCCGAATATGTCGCCAAGGGTTGGGCTACAGGAGTATTTGTCGGTTTTTTGGTTCCGGTAGGATTTCAATTGGTTATTGCGATTCCGCTTGCCTTTTTGGTTAAGGGCTCAAAAATCGGGGCTACCGTCGGGACTTTTATCAGTAATAATTTTACGATTATTGTGCTTTATCCGCTGCAGTGCTGGATTGGAAGCTACATACTTGCAAATCCATTGAGTTTTTCTAAAATCAAAAGTAATATGGCCAATCTGTTTAAAGAGCCGTGTTATTCATCTCTTTTATCGTTAGGCAGCGAGCTGATCGCTTCGTTTTTTGTAGGTGGAATTTTTTTGGCTGCGATCTTCACCCCGATAAGTTACTTTGTCGTAAAATGGTTTATAATCAAACATCGACATAATGTTGAATTACGCAAAATGCGCAAAATAAAAAAACAGGAGTTTTAAAATGACTTTAAGTAGATATGGTTTCCGGGAATGGTTCGGCAGTGCCATAATTGCCCTTATTGTGATTGCTATCGCGATATATATTTACCGTTGGCCGCAGGTTCAATGGCTGAGTTGGACGCTGGGCATTCTGGCGGTTGTAATGTGGCTGACGCTGGCTGCATTTTTTCGAAACCCGCATCGGACAATCCCGGTCGATCCGGAAGTACTGGTGTCTCCGGCTGACGGAGTAATCAAAGATATTGAAATTATTGATGAATGTGACATTGATTCTTTTGCCGGGCAGCGAGTTGTCCGCATCGGCATTTTTCTCTCGGTACTGAATGTTCATCTCAATCGCGCCCCCTGCGCATTGACCATAACCTCCAAACATTACCGTGAAGGAGAATTTTTTGACGCACGCTCCGAAGAATGCGCGAAGCGTAACGAAGCGATGACCATCGTCGGCACCGGAACGATTGGAGAAAAGTCCATAAAGTTAGCTGTACGTCAAATTTCAGGAGCAATTGCGCGCCGTATCGTCTGTCCGGTTGATCCGGGACGTCAATTGATAAAAGGCGAAATTTATGGAATGATTAAATTTGGTTCCAGAACAGAAATTTATTTTCCCGAAAGTGCGGATTTGAAGATTTGTGTCGGCATCGGCGAAGCGGTAGCAGCCGGAAGCACAATCATCTGCCGGCTCAAGTAATAGCGTATTAATCATTCTGGAGAATTCCGATGGAGAAAACCAAAATTCAGTCTTTTATTACTGAAAACCGCTGGTTTAAAGCTGTACCTAACGCGCTTACACTTTGTAATTCATTATGCGGTTTTGCCGCTCTTCTGTATATCATCCGCGCATTTCGGGTATCCGACTACAATGCGCAGGCATTGTTCATCAGCGCCTGGATTATACTCGGCGCAATGATTTTCGACGCGCTGGACGGCTTCGCCGCCCGCATTTTCAATGCCGCCAGCATGCGCGGGATGGAAATGGATTCGTTAGCCGACATGGTGACATTCGGAGTTGCGCCAGCGGCGATCATTGCAGTGATGGCGCATTCCATTAAAGACGCAACCGGCGCATATGATGCATATGTTTATGCGATGAGCGGCATCTACGTCAGTTGTGCGGCACTGCGACTGGCGACATACAATGTTCATGCCATTTTAAAAGACAAACCCGGTGAAAATTTCTCCGGGTTACCCTCTCCTGGAGCCGCGGCTGGAATCTGCAGTGTCCTGATTTTTTTCAACAGCGCTGAGCTCTATGAACGGTTCAGTATTCAACTGGCTGCTTACCTGCCAATTTACGCCGCGTTGCTCGGACTGCTGATGGTCAGCAAAATTCCTTATCTGCATGTCGGCAAATGGATATTTTCAGCACGCCGTAGCAATCATCATTTTCTGATTATGCTAATAATTTTGGTACTGATCGGAATTTTTAAAATTTACGCGTTTGCCGCGCTGGTTAATATTTATATTTTTTCAGCGCCGGCACTGGCTTTATACAAATTATTAAGAAGAAGCAAAACGGATAAGCTTCCGCAAAACTGAACGGAGATGCAAATGAAATACTTGATCACCGGCGGTGCCGGTTTCATCGGCGGACATCTGACCGAATCCCTGCTCGCAGACGGACATCAGGTCACAGTCATCGACAATTTATCCACCGGCTCGCTGCGCAATCTTGATGCGGTTGCCGCCAATCCGAATTTGAATTTCATTCAAGGCGATATCCTGAATTTTCCTGAACTCGACAATATTGTCGCCGGCTCTGACGCAGTTATACATCTCGCCGCTGCGGTAGGCGTGGAACTGGTCGTAAAGGATCCGGTTCATACCATTATCACCAACGTTCACGGGTCCGAATGTGTGCTTGACTGCTCCGCAAAGCATCATAAAAGAATTATTATCGCGTCCACCAGTGAAGTGTATGGAAAATCAAAAAACCCCGAATTCTGCGAGTCCGATGATTTACTGATCGGTTCACCGACCTTCTCTCGCTGGTCATATGCGTGCAGCAAGCTTCTCGACGAATTCTATTTGATGGCTCACCATCGTGCCTCCGGTCTGCCCGGGACGGTGGTAAGATTTTTCAACACCGTCGGACCGCGTCAAACTGGTCAATACGGCATGGTCATTCCCCGTTTTGTTGCCGCAGCCATAAAAGGGGAAAACCTTCAAGTTTATGGTGATGGCAGTCAATCGCGCTGTTTCTGTCATGTTTTCGACACGGTACAGGCGATACGAGGGCTCATAAACAATAACGATTCATTCGGCAAAATTTATAATATCGGCAGCCGTCGCAGCATTTCCATTCTAGAACTGGCGCAATTGATAATCCGACAGCTGAACAGCAAATCCGAAATCAAATTCATTCCTTACGCCGAAGCATATGAAGAAGGCTTTGAAGATATGCAACGACGCAAACCGTCAACTCAGTCAATTAAAAATCTCTTCGGCTGGGAACCTCGCCATACTCTCGAAGAAATCATCAACGACGTTGCCCAATCTATTGAACAATGAATCAGGAAAAAACATTTTACGATAATCTGGTGGAATGTCTAAAACACCAGCAAAAAAAATCGTCACGTACAGTAGTGGATTCTGAAGTCTTAAAAGTATTTTTCAGCACATCAACCAAGCTTAAAAATACTAAAGCTGCCCCGCATATAACAAAAGCGACTTCATCGCCTTCATCTACAGTGACTGAACATCGCATCACGCCGATTAATCCACCTGAATTCGGGCATAAGCAAACTCCTGAGTCCTGTCCCATTGAAGAACTTTCGCTGGACGAACTCCGCATCATGGCCGTAAACTGCCGCCGTTGCGGACTCTGTGACAATCGCAACAATGTCGTTTTCGGAGAAGGCGATCCTCATGCCAAATTGATGTTTATCGGCGAAGGTCCCGGCGCGGACGAAGATGCTCAAGGACGCCCTTTTGTCGGTGCCGCCGGACAGCTTTTGACCCGCATGATCAGTGCAATGCAATACCGACGCGAAGAGGTTTACATAACTAATATCGTCAAGTGCCGTCCTCCGGGTAATCGGACTCCTGTCCCCTCGGAAGCCAATAGTTGTATGCCCTACCTGCGCCGCCAGATCGAATTGATCAACCCCAAAGTGATAGTGCTGCTGGGCGGTACTCCGTTACTGCATATTTTGAACCTTACCGGCATTACGCGCAGACGCGGTCAGTGGGGAGAATATAACAAAATTCCGGTCATGCCGACTTTTCATCCTTCTTATGTATTACGATTTCAAAATACCGTGAATGAGCGCAATATAAAATCTCTGGTTTGGTCTGATTTGAAGACGGTAATGCAATTCCTCGGCAAACCGGTAGCATAAAGGAACAGTTATTGCCTTGGTGCGAGCCAAACTTATATTCCTGCGGCAGAATCACAATTCAACTGTTCTTTCAAGTTTATGGCAGCTTAAAGTGCGTCGTATGCGCGCATAAAAAACCAAGCAACAACAAAATCAGCGCATAAACTGCCAACATCGGCGCAAGTTCCTTATAATCAATAAATTTCGGTTGTTCAATAACCGTTTTTTCCATGCGATTAATTTCATCCATAACTTCGCTCATACCTTTTGCATCGCGGGCATGATAATATTTTCCGCCACTGATTTGCGCAATGTCCTGCAACAGTTTTTCATCAAAATCTGCAGGAACTTCCTGAAGTCTTTTTCCCATCATAGAATCTACAATCGCATAAGCCCTTTGACTGCCGATACCGACGGTATAAATAGTAATCTTCATTGACTTGGCAACTTCAGCCGCCTGACGCGGCGATATCCGTGCATTGACATTATTCGCACCGTCAGTAAATAAAACAATAACGCGACGCTTGGAATCGCTGTTTTGGAGCCTGCTGGAACAAGATGCAATCGGTCCGGCAATTCCGGTGGCATTACCGATCATACCTGGTTTCAACTCATCAAGATGACGCAACAGCCAGGCATGATCAAGAGTCGGCGGACTGATGTTATATGGTAAGTCCGCAAAACCGGTCATCCCGATACGGTCATAAGGACGCCTTTCGACAAATTTGGACAATTCGCGTTTTGCAACCTCAAGCCGGTTAAGCAATTCACCGGTTTTCAACCCCTTTTCGAGTTGATGGTATGTTGATATATGCGACGGAATATCAATCGCCTGCATACTGCCGGACAAATCAATAGCCAGCATAATATCAATCCCCTGTCCCTTTATTACTGTACGCTCAGTACCGCGACAGGGACGGGCAGCCGCCAAAATCAGTAACAAAACAGCAAGTGCAGAAAGCAACATTGGAAAGTTCAGAGCGCCGCCATATCCGGTTGCACCGGATTTAACGAATGCCTCCAGCGACGGCACCCGCACCGCCGGCTGTCTTTGACGTTTAAGCAGATACCAAAGCAGAAAGAGCCAGGGAATAATTAAAACCATAACCCATGGATAAAGAAAAATCATGATTTAACCTCTTTTGATTCAATGTCCGGAAGCTTGGTTTCATTTACCAGCGCACTGGCACTGCTGATGGCATTACGAAGCATTTCTTCGTCAGGCGGAACTTTGGCAAATTTAACCAGATCGGCAGAATTGAGAAAATCTGTCAAAAACGGACGATGTCGTTCCGGCAGCACACCGCCTGAACGCGATAATTCATTCATAAATTCAGCAGTAGTCTGTCGGGCCGTATGAAGTTTAAACCTTTTCTCAAGGTAAATCCGGACGATGTCACACAGACGCCCCAAACCGGTTTCGAGATTATATCCGCCAGCCATCAAACCATCACGCAACATTTCGATTTCCCGGAGTGCTTCTATCCACGGCGGAACAATCAAAACTCGGCGACGACGTTTTTTTATAAAAATCAGCAACAAAACAACCGCGCACACGACCAGCGCAATGCCTGTAATCAGCCAGCGATTATGCAATTTCGTTGGCGGCAATTCGATGGCGTCGGCAATGACAAGATTATCATTCTCAGATACAGGCAGTTCTTTGACCCGGCAGGAAGGCAACGATTGTTCAAAAATCACCTCTGAACCCGTTTGCTCAGTACCGGGATTAAACGTCACAATCATCTTACCGCCGGTCTGAATTCCAGTACGGACTGCGCGCAACTTTACACGCACGGTCCATTCGCACCATCCCCAGCCAATTTTTCCGATATGAAATCCAGGTTTATCAAATTGGCGCAAACCGTTGTTTACTTCGACTGCCGCTTCAAGCGGACGGCGACTCCATGGCATTTTGAAAACCGCGACTGCCTCAGTTTGACTGCCAATATTAATCGGACTATCCGGCTCGAAGCGGATACTGTCTATCTGCGAAACCGGTTCTCCAACAGTGCGTTGGTATNCAAAATATCCGGCAACCGCAGTGGCAACAGCGGCAACAACTAAAACCAATGCACAAATTATTGCGATTTTTTTCCATTCACGCATTGTTATCTTCTCCGTCTGCGATGTTTGAAAAATTTCATCAATGATTTTACGTGATCATCACCACAACGGATGTCAATCAAATCTATCCTGGCACGTTCACATGATTTTCGCACTGACCTGAATAAAGATTCCGCTGAAACCGCATAGTTACGCTGAAACTTACGCCGGAATGACAAAGTAGTTTTTTCTTCGGAACCCTCCAGTGTAATATCGGGTGTCTTCGGCCAAGCCAGTTCAAGAGGATCCAAAATCCGTATTGCAATGAGGTCATGGCGACGATTTGTTATCTTCAGTGATTTTTCAATATTCTGACCAGCTATCAGGTCACTGATTAAAAATACCACACTGCGCTTATCCAGAACCTGCATGGTATGCTTGAGTACCATATTAATATCGGTACCTATTCGTTGCGGTTCGAATGCAACCAACTCGCGAATCAGGCGCAACACATGCGCCCTCCCCGAACGCGGTGGCAAATGCAACTCGACCTGATCAGAAAACATCAGCAAACCGACCCGGTCATGATTTTTTATTGCACTGAATGCCAGAAGCGCAGCTACCTCGACTGCATGTTGACGTTTGGTCTTGTCGCCACTGCCGAAAGCTCCGGAAGCAGAAACATCTACCACCAGCATAACGGTCAATTCGCGTTCTTCAATAAATTTTTTAATGAAAGGCGATCCCATTCTGGCGGTAACATTCCAATCGATGTCCCGGGCATCGTCTTCCTGCGTATATTCGCGAACTTCGTCAAACTCAATGCCACGGCCTTTGAACATGCTGTGGTATGCGCCGCCGGTCAGTTCGTCAACGATTCGATTAGTGCGAATCTCAATTCGCCGCACTTGTTCAATCAGTTCTGATGTCTGCATCATAATCTCCGTTTAAGGAGTATGAAGTTCGTCAAGGATTTTCTGGATAATGTTGTCCGAATTCAATCCTTCAGCTTCAGCTTCATAAGATATCATTATGCGATGACGCAATATGTCAGGAGCGATTTCCTTAACATCTTGCGGTACGACATAACCACGTCCTTGCATAAATGCATATCCTTTAGCCGCCAACGTCAAAGCAATCGCGGCACGCGGTGAAGCTCCAAATTCGATAAGTTCCGGCAAATCATCAAGCTTCGCNTGGTTTTGTCGCGGCGATAATTCATTATGGCAGGCTGGACGGGTCGCAANCACAATATCCAGAATATATTCGATAATTTTCTCATCACAGTAAATTTTATCCGCCCACTGACGGGCATTGATAATATCAGCTAATTTTGTCACCGCAATAGATTTAAGATCGACTTCCGGATGGGCCATTCGTCCGATAATTTGGCGTTCTTCATCTCGACTGGGATAACCGATTTTCAATTTAAACATAAAACGGTCGGTCTGAGCTTCCGGTAAAGGATAGGTTCCTTCCTGCTCTATCGGATTTTGCGTAGCCATCACCAAAAAAGGGTGCGGCAATTGCAATGTTTCACCGCCAATGGTAACCTGTCGTTCCTGCATCGCTTCCAACAGTGCGCTTTGGACTTTTGCCGGTGCCCGGTTTATCTCATCCGCGAGAACCACATTGGCAAAAACCGGGCCCTGCTTGATATTGAAAAGATGTGTATCCGCATTGTAAATTCGAGTTCCAGTCACGTCCGCAGGCAGTAAATCAGGAGTAAACTGAATACGAGAAAATGTTCCTCCAATCGCTAACGCCAGAGTTTTCACGCTGAGAGTTTTAGCTAATCCGGGAAGTCCTTCAATCAAGACATGCCCGTCAGTCAATAAGGCCAGAATCAACCGGTCAATCAAGTATTGCTGTCCAACTACAATGCGTCCGGCTTCGGTACGCAAAGTACTTATAAAAGTCGAAGCCTCCCTTACTTTATTCTGAAGTTCCTGAATATCATGCTGTTCCATCATTGTCCTCCACTTGTTTTATATTTTTCTCAAATTCTTTTCCGGTTTAATGCAATGCAATATATATTTTTCACCATACTACAAAAAATATTTTTTACCAGAGTTTAAATTCAAAAAAAAGTATTTAACGCCGGTTTGTAAAAACATCTTGAAATGTTATAATTAAATTCGTAACAAGTACTCACAACAGGAACAAAACACCATGAACGAAGAAATCGGCTCACTTACACCAGAATGCGTATGGAAAATTTTCGCCAACCTGATTGCCATTCCGCGCATTTCCGGTCATGAAGCTAAAGTCCGGGAATATCTGCGTAATCTTGCCGAAAATGCGGGTCTGCATACCCAAACCGATAATTACGGTAATCTGATGATTGAAAAACCGGCTTCTCTGGGCTGGGCTGGTTGCAGAACTGTCGTACTCCAGGCACATCTGGATATTGTTGCTCAAAAAAAACCTGATTTTGAATTTGATTTTCTCACTGATCCGATCCCGGCAATAATACGCAACGGTCAGGTCGTCGCTGAAAACACCACTCTCGGCAGCGATAACGGCGTCGGAGTTGCGCTGGCCATGGCGGCCATGCTTTCACAGGACTTCAACCATTGCCCGCTTAAAGCGGTTTTTACAGTTGAAGAAGAAATTGGTCTTCGCGGCGCGATGGCGTTGCCTGGTGAATGGTTTACTTATCCTCACATGATGATCAACATGGACTCAAAGTCCTTGAATAAACTGCATATCGGATGTGCCGGCGGTGCCCGTACTGCGTTTTCGATAATTCCTGAATGGGCTGATACACCAGCCGGTCATTTCACCATGTCGGCAACGCTTTCAGGACTCTCCGGTGGGCATTCCGGAGCGGACATCCATCGCAATCGCGGCAACGCTCTAATACTTCTGGCCAATTTTATTAACAGTGTTCCGAACATCAATATCAGACTTTCAGGGCTTAATGGCGGTTCAGTCGATAATGCGATTCCACGCGATGCCACCGCAATATTTACTCTATCTGCCGACAGTCGTGAATCTTTAACCCGTCACGCGCAATCTATTGAAAAAAAATTACGGGACTCAGAACCCAATGCATCAATCACTATAAAAACCGAATCCACGGTAAAAAAGGTATTTACTGCTGATTTTCAGAATAAAATATTGAATGCCATCATCAGTTGCCCAAACGGTGCTCTAGAGGTCAGTCGCCATATTCCTGGGCTGACTGCAACATCCAGCAATTTGGCCATTATCAGTACCGCACCGGATATCATTAATATTTACTCTTCACAGCGTAGCGAAAATGATGCCAGTCGTCGTGAGCTGACCGCAAAGTTGATCAAACACTTCAACCAGATCGGCGCTATCGCCCAAGTCAGCAACGAATATCCGGGCTGGGAGCCCAATCCTGATTCGCGACTAATTCATTTATTTCAGAATGCTGCGGAATCCATCCTTGGTCACAAGTTAAGTATAACCGCGATTCATGCCGGACTCGAATGCGGTGTAATCGGCGCTTTGAACAAAAATCTTGAAATAGTTTCTTTCGGCCCCAATCAGCATAATATTCACGCACCCGGTGAATCAGTGGAAATTGAATCCGTCGGAAAGTGTTGGGAAATTCTGAAACATGTGCTTGCCAACGCATGACGCTTTACTGCTATGCTCTTAAGACCAATATTACTGAAAAATAGATTCATGCTTGAACTAAATACCTTGACATATTCGCATTACAGTATAATTTAAAAGTTTGATATCTTGATTTTAAACTGTTGATGCAGGAACTAAGATGACCAAAACGGATAAAATTGATATTCGCAGTATTCGTAAAAAAAATACCGCCAATGATAATCCGATGACCATATCTCAAGCATATATGAGGAATATTGTCGACTACTCACTTCTTACTCAAGACGAAGAAATTAAGTTGGCGGAAGAGATTAAGTCTTCAGATCCTCATATCCATGAAGAAGCCAGAGCTAAATTAATTAAATCCAATCTGCGCCTGGTAGTAAAAATTGCCGGTGAATTTCTCAACCGCGGGGTCAGCAAGCATGATCTTATCGCAGAAGGTAACATAGGTTTGATGATTGCAGCGGAAAAATTTGATCCGGCAAAAGGAGCAAAATTTTCAACTTACAGTACCTGGTGGATTAAACAACATATGCGGCGCGCCATCGCTACCCAAAGTCGCACTATCCGTATTCCTGTTCAGTCAATTGAAAAAATCGCCAAAATCAATCGCGCGGAAAAGATGTTCATGCAGGAAAACGACCGGATGCCGAACGACGANGAGATTGCAGAGCTTACCGATTTGTCCATTCAGACGATAAACAAATTGCGTCATGTCGGAATCAGCACCGCGTCACTAAATGATCTGATCAGGGACGGCGAA